>Ga0307509_10002059_pt1 | contig 33108 bp, 40 predicted proteins | sample 10_EM_MG_FD_202245 | JGI IMG/M metagenome (GOLD analysis project Ga0307509, IMG submission 202245) | Populus trichocarpa ectomycorrhiza microbial communities from riparian zone in the Pacific Northwest, United States - 10_EM | ecosystem: Host-associated > Plants > Roots > Unclassified | place...
GAAACCTTCATTTTGGACACATTATTGCAACTTGATTGTTGCCACTTGTGGTCAACCAGACACGACACTTTACCACAAAATGATGTTTTGACACAAAACTCTATAATCAGGGTCATTATTGAGGTTTTGGGTTGCAACCAGACGCACCCTTAACTATTTGAAATGCACCATCAAACGCAGTCTCGGCGGTCAACCCACTCAATCCCGCAATCCAAGATAAAGCACTTCGAGAAAGGATATTCTCTTTTAAACGGAGTACTGTACAAGTCTAGCGTATTTGAGTTAATCCCGCCGGGCCTTATTAACCGGTATTCTAGATTTTGTTAACCTGCTGTATTAAGCCCTTCCCTGTTTAGTCCAGACATCTCCGCTGCGCCAATCGATAGTGGATTTAACGGGTATTTGCTGTATGCATTATATATACCCCCCCTAGGCGCCCTACGCCCCCCCGAAAGAGGTAGCGAGAGGAGATCAGCTTTCCCGAGTGATTCCGTAGAAGCTTAGAATGTCCATGTGAAGTATCAGCATAGTTATTCTTTTTCTTTGATGTTTTGTATGTTGAATCGGATAAGGGTGGAGATTGTAGATTGCATGAGCGGGAGATTCCAGACTCTGATACAGTATCTCTCTCCAAACCTGATTTTTTTTTTTACAAAAACTTGAGAGCAAGTCCTAGGAGGGGTGGGGTACTATACCGGTATCTTGGGTATAAGGATCGGAGGGTATATAAATGAGGTGGAGGGTACCGCAACCCCCCCCCTCCCCCCGAAATCCACCATCTCCATCAACCCCAAGATGGGTTTAGTTTAGTTTGGCAAGCGAGCAGAATTTCGAATACCTGTTAATAAGATCCAACACACCCAATAGGTCAGCTTTATACCGTGTCCGGAAAGCGCTAATCCTTCTCGGGAAATTTTGTCTCAGAGTCCGGAGACCACAGGGCTGGCGGAGATGGTGGATTTCAAGAGAATTTACAGCACTGGGATAAGGTGAAAGCATCGGGCTAGCTGGAGGGTGGCATACTTTTATAGGTATGACATCGTAACCGGCTAGCTGAATGTGTTAACGGACACATAATCAGATACTCCTTCAACGCTAGCTTATGCATGTCTCGGGGACGAATGATTATGACCTCCGGGCTTCAGGCCTGGCCCATCATGCCATTTATCGAGATGGGCCCTTGGTGGGCTGGCAGGGAGGTTTTACCGGGAATGCCACACGTTCAACTTATCGATGAATCCGCTACTATGCTCTCATGGTCATTCTCTCGGTGCACTACGGTAGGCAGCTCCTAGTCTTAGGCACTATATTCTAGTTAATTGCCGTCACAATCCATCACTCACTCGAGAACTCGGGGGATATGTTTGCTCAATCATTTACTATCCGGGGCTGGAGGTCACCTATTCGAAGTGAGAGATCGGGAACAAGCAAAGGCGGAGGAGCAGAGACATATAGGAAGGTGGGCGGTAAAGAGTGTTCCCTTTCACCAAGTCCTTCTCTTGATGGAAGCGCTGTTTTTACCCCCCGTCAAGCCACTGGACCAGTTCGTAAAGACAGGAAAATCCCGGCAAGCACGCTAAAGTATGGCCTGGAAGAGGCAAACATCAAAGGAGACTTAAAGCACCCCACCCCATTTAGAATAAATAAATAGACAGTAACAACGTTATCAAAACTATCAATTATCATAACTACACTAGTCAAAACCATTTACGATCCCAAATTGGACCCTCCCGTGCAAGGAAAGCCTCCAACCTGACAAGGTAACTCGCCATACCTTCGATAACAAAAGGAGAAAGCCATTTAACCCTCCCTTATCGTTTTCCACAAGCACAAGCCCGCCTCCGGGCCGAATAACTCCGGATCACCACCTAGCCCCCCAAGCGTCCAGGCCGGGCTTGCCACATGCACCAGAAACTGCTACACTTGTGCTCGTAGAAAGGCTGCCTATATGTGATGATATGAGTTCACTCTGCCGGAGCTGTACATGCTCCCGCCGCACCGAAACAACACCCCCGAGAAGATATGGCACCCCCGCACCAGGACCCAGGCATTCCCTATCTCTCTCGCTTAGTTAGACTCTCTGCCACTCCTCCGCGGTATACCCATGTATGACTACATGGTTCTTGAGTGGGGTACTGTACGGGGTACTAGACAAATCCGTTTCGTCACCATCAGCTTCTACACCAAGTGAGGCGGAAAAAAGTATATTTTTCACAGAGATAACCCCCCAATCCTGCCATTCTGAAACCGCTTTTCACTCAAAGGCATAGACGTGTGAATGCAGAAGATAAAACTGAGTTTGCCCCGCATAGCTCCATCGCCTGGCTTTGAGCGGAAGTGATCCAAAAATCGTAAAAGAGTCGATAAAATGGCAGGACGGGACCGTAGTGCATTGAGCATAGCAACCGCATACCCCCCACTTGACCCCATACTTGACCGGTAGACCGAGTGTTCTAGCAGACCCGTAGTTTCATGCTGGCGACGCCGGGGAACTGCTAGAGTTGTAGAGGATCAACGCCGCTAGAAGGGAGATGAGAAGCCAAACTGCGATGGATATGTTTGTCATGGTTGATGCTGGGTGGTGTGCCGATGGGCCCTACCGGTAGGCTACAGTAGGGGGGAACTCTTTTCTTTTTCTTCCCTCTCCCCACCCCTTTCCAAAGCCCCCTCGTTTTTCCTTCTTCCTTCGGCAATTGACTGCCAAGTACCAGGGTGTGGAAGAAGGTATGAGTTGACTCTACAATTAGTTGTAAATCTACCGTACTCGAGTACTTCACAACTCGATGGAATGCTTCTAGAGTCCCTATTGTGTTTTTTAAAGGAAGCTCCTATTCATTCCGACAGTCCACTATCTCCGTCTGTCCCATAATCTCCGCAGTGAGAGACAAAACTCCCCGAGAAGGAATAGCGTTTACCTGATACGGTATAGCTCCAGCGGGCTGAACTTGTCAGATCTCGTTAACTGCCACACGTAATTTCGCTAACTTGCCCAGCTAAGCCTATTACAGCTTAGCCCTGTTGCTTATCGATAGTGAATTGTCCGAGGAGATACGGTTTTGGGGTTCAGCACGGTCCACAGGCAGACAGGCTTCTCCATCCAAGCAATCACCAAGCAAAAACGGGCCCGTGTCCCCAAGAACCCCTGAAACCCCACCCCCAAAAGGGGGAAGGAAGAAAAAAAAATAGGAATCCGACCAGCCCAGCTTTCTCCAGGCCATACCTCTAAGGGAATGGTGTAGCTATCTTGGCGGACATAAAAATTTTCGCTTGAGCAACCGGATTGGGACTCCAGAAGTACTTTCTAATACCCAATGTCAGAGGTTATGGGCAAAATTTACCACCGTGTTCAATACAACGCTGAACGAAGGTTAGACCCAATATACCGCCAGGGGTCCGGTGAGAAGTTATAGAACAGTTATTCAAGGCTAACCCACCCAAATATATCCCTGTCAGTTCAGGTTAATAGGCTCCTACCCTTGCACCCGTCCCAGACAAGAAGCACGATACCCGAAAACAGGGATTAAATGAACCCGATTGCAAATTATCTCTGCGTCCGAACGCCATACAAAATACACCCTCCTATTTCCTGATACTTCTTGCCTGGGGCGAGCATACCGCACCAATGGGCCATCATGCGCAGTCACTCGTTTCAATTGATTGCCCCCGTCAGCTTTTTCCATAGTATCATGAACACGCTGAACTGACCCAAGGCTGGCCCGGGCTACAACTCAAGAGCAGGGCCGACGGCCAACAAGCGCGAAAAAAAAAAACAGCCAGGGATGGCGAGGAGGACAACCGGAGGTGGCGCAAACCAAATTTGCAGCGACCAATTTCCAGTCAACCGCAGTAGCCTAACTTGCTTTTGGGACAACTCCCTTGTGGACAACTGTCCAAGGCTGCCCCGGGACACAGCAGACTATTTTTATGCCCCCTCGATGATCCGGAAGAGGGCGAAAAGCCCGGCAGTTGGTGCGATTGTCTGTCGCGGGGAAGCAGCGTGGCCTGACCTTCTCCAGTGCATTCGATACGTATGCTGTTGATCGTTAACGAAACCAGCAACAAAAGGGTATAAATGGGAAAAGCGAGGAGTTTACACTATTGCTCGGGGCGAAACTAAACCTCTGCTCCTCTCCCCAAGGACAGCGCGCCTTTCCAATAGCGGGGTAAGAGAGGAAAAAGAGCCATTTTAATGGGTTTTTATTCATGCAGATTAGAGATTTCTAACTGGGCTACCCATATCATGACAGAATAAGATGTCGGTATCGGGTCTACCAGGACCGGGCAAGTGATCAGCTGCTGGGCAGTACTGGAGTGCTTGAGCTAGGCTCATGCTTCTTGCTCGAATCCACGAGTGTGATATGCATCAAGGTGCATGCTCCCTCCTTTTTCCCATGTGGCATACGGCTGGCCCTTTGTGCCCTCTGATGAGTGCATTACCGTACCAGGACCCGAATTTCCTTAGTTGGGGGAACTATTACGAACACGATACAATCACCTCGTAGGAAGAAAAAGTTGTGCGACACGAGCAGCGAGCAAAAACGCTGGAAGAGCCTCGACACTTGGCTCAGCTGGTCCCCTTGTGATACCGGTATTGCTCGAACCATTGACGAGGAACCGATATCATTATTTTCTTTCTCCACCTTTCCTCCCTCTCGGCACGCGTTATGCGAGCTGAATAATAATCCGTGTTCTCAAAGCAGATCCACTCCAAAGCGGTGCGGGGCCAGAGCACCACCCATCAGGCTTTTGGTGGGACGAGACCGAAAAAAGAATCCTAGAATCCCGGCAAATTTCAACCGGGGTGCTACCGGTATTGGGACACTTCCCCATAATGTCAAGCTGCCACTATGCTATTATGGCATGCTGTTTATTATAGCGCTATTGCAGATATGGAGCCCTCGGATATTGTTATCATAAGCAGAAATGAATTTGGGAAAAAATAAGGGAGGGGGAAAAAAAAGAATAATCAGCCAGAGACGGGGGTTGAACGAGAGAGATCCCCATCCGGCAGGTTTCGAATATGAGACAAGGGACGTACAGCCGACCACAAAAAAGCCAAGCTCAATCCTAAAATCATCAAACAGCAAACACACACACATCACTCACCCACTGACCTCTGAAAGGGGAGAAGGAGGGAGATAAAACAAAGCAAGCAGGGGCTAGGGGAGCGGGAATATGGGGGCAAATCAAGATCTCGTCTGCGACATGGACAATTGTCTCATCAATACAAAACTCGATTCATCGTCTTTCTTTATATATATCCTCGAATACGCAAGGGGGCCGTCATGGTCACTGTGCGTCACTCGAGGCCGCCCCTATGGCAATGTCGGGAGGAAGGAAAAAGAAAAGAAACTGCGGCTGAACACGGAATATGGCGTTCATGCTATGAGTTTTATCAACGTGGTCGCGTGGGAGAGAGTACAAGCACCGGATGGTTGAGTCAGGGTAGCGGGAGAAGGGGCGGTGGAGATAGGTGCTCGAGTGCTATCTTAAAACAGAAGCGGCGCAAGCCAATCACCGCAGATGATTCGTTGACGATCCGTTGAGTGGAGCATGAGCGAGGACGCGCTCTCGGAGGTGCCGTGCGGGGGGGCAGGCTTTCAGGTTATGATTGTCGGAATTTCCCATGATAGCGGTTTCAATAGTTTCCATCTATTACGAGTGATTCTCCGTGAGTATAGGGAGATGGCTCCAAAAGGGAGGGGGGGGTGGGGGGGTGAGTAGAGAAATGGGGAAATAAATGGGAGAAAAGGGAGAAAAATTCTTGATAAATGCTACCGTACACCACATAGTGGGAAGTAAGGGAGTGAGGGAGGAAGGGAAAGGGAAGTGGCTTGCGATCCGTCCGGGGGCCAAGCACAATTTCCCCGGTAGAACTATCCGGGGAGCCGGATGAGGCGAGAATTTCGATTTGATTGAAAATAAAAATAAAATAATAAAATAAAAATAATAAAATACCTAGATGTCTACCGTAGTCCAAAGATGAAAGGCCAATGACCTTTTGGGGAAACCTCTTTTCATCCTTTCTTTCGGTTCGTCAAGCCTGACGGGAAATGGAGTGGGGAAAAAAGCAAAGAAGGGGAAAAAAAAAGTAACTTTTGAGGGAGAGACTCAGATCAAGGATTCCCCTTCTTTTCTCTCTAGGCATCCATTCATTCACCCATCCATCGGCCATGCAATAGTTGAAGGGGGAGGAAGAGGTCGGGAAATTGAATTTCAACGTACCGGTAGCTACTTGAGGTAGAGTACCGTACCGTATCTCCTCTGAGTTGTCCTGCCACGGTGGCCCATGCGATGTGACACAAGCGTTGGGAAGAAGGAAAGAAAGGAAAGAAGGAAAGAAAGAAAAAAAAGCGTGTGAATTAGGTGGACAGAAAGGGCGCAATAACAGGGGTTCTTCCAGGGAAGTTTGCAATACATTGCATGGCGTTTCTTGGACTGACATTTCCTGGATGTTTTACCAGAAAAATAAAATAAGATGAAGTGTAAGCTCGGAGTGGGAAAATGTCATATCTATTTTGACAACTCTGTTTTTTTTTTGTTTTGGTTGTTTAGACGAGGTTCGAACACGGCCGAGGAGGGGCGAAAACAAGTGCGAGTGCAGTGTAAATGTCAGAAAAGAAGAGGTGAGACTTTGATTGTGTGTTTATTTGGTTTGTTTGTCTGTGAGGTGAGTAGGAGGGGGAAGAAACGGACCAACGAATCGATTAATCATAAAATCAATCAATTGTAATAGTCTTCGGCAGCTGCCTGATTCAAGGGCAAGTGAAAAAATGAAAAAGAAAAGAAAACGCATCGGACTTCTGCCGTAAGTTGGGAGAAAAGTGTCCGTCGCTATCGCATCGTTATAGTCGACAGTATCATACCGGCAGTGGAGTCTCACTGATAGTTGAGCAGGTTTATGAGAGCTGCTTAGGTCAGCTCGGTCTAACCCAACCCATGTTTACGTACTCTATGTATGGACGGGTGGGTGGATATACAAGTGCGGTATCATACCTGTAGGCCATCAATGATGCATGTGCTAGGACGGAGTAGACAAGCGATTCGGACATGAAATAGACAACATTACTGCATCTCCCCGGAATCCCGAGGACGAATGACAGTTCTACAATGAAGCAACTCATCCATCCATCAATCCGCCATCATTACCCGTATAGTACGAGTACAGTACGTGTAGCCACGACATATAATTATTTTTTTACCATTAAGAAATAAAATAAAGAAAAATAAATAATCAAAAGTGGGAGGGAAGAAAATCTAAAAGATAAAGAAAGGAGGAAATAGATAAAATAAAAAAGGGTGGCCTATTTGGTTTCTCCTTTCTGCAACCACACGTAACCTTAGAGCATTATGGACCTGTCGTACTATGACACTCGTGGCAAGCATGAAGTACTGGTACCGTATTGTACTTGAAGCCGCGCAGCACCCAGAAACAGGGGTCGTGAATTGCAGTGAGGATGGCTCAAATACGCATGGATTTCTGACCCAATATATCATGTGAATCCTTGTTCCGGGTACTGAACTTTCTTGTGTGCTCCCCCGTTCGAGTAATACCGGTAAACACGAGGGGGGGCGACGACGACGACGACGACGACAGCGCCACAGTAATTATAAGCTCCGGGGAAGTATGGATAAAGTTCCGTAATTGGTGGGCCTTGCACACGGTATCTTGAGCCTAATTACCCGTCCTTGCATTCCTCCATCTTTGTCTCTTCCGTTCTATAACCAAGGTATAGAAGTATAGTAGAGTAGGGCAGTGCGGAGTTCGAGCGTGTGCATATGCCTTGGAAAGAGTATCAAAGAACCAAAAGAGTAATATAACTATCGACTAATTCGAGTAATTCCACTACATCCTGCTTGCTCCAATATTTCCTTCCTCATCCGAGCATTATACCTACCATCGATGCCCCCTGGTGGTCCAAACTAGCGTACGGGTACATTATGGGTAACTCTCCATCAGAGGACAATTGTGTCTTGCAAGTTCCTAGTAGTCTTTACCAACAGCAGACTACAATTGAGCCAGGTTTGGCATATAGTGATAACAGCTGATTTCTTTTGAATTACACCGTTTCTATAGTAGAAGTTTGGCAACATGTTGAAAAACATTGAAAGAGGTATTATAAAATAAAGATATTTTTACCAGAAATGATACCATCCGATACGTCTAATTGGGTAGCTAATAACAACGATATCCATAATTCCTTTTGCTCATAGCCAGTCCAATATATTACCATTTACTCTCACCATTATCTACTGGTATATCCACTCCTCTACACTCTAGACGGTCATTTCCCTTCCCGCTTACCCCCTCAGAACACCCCTGCCAGCTTTCCCACTCTAATTACTGTATGATGTAATACTGTTTAACCCAGCTACGGTATCGCCGCCGCCGCCACCACCGCACTCAATCTACTAGTACCCATTTCCCGGTACTCTCCCATCAATTACCGGTACCCACAGCTTGCCCTCGCCACAAGCATACCTACTCGAGTACCTGCCTACCTACCTACCTACCTACCTACCTACTTTACCCGCCCCGTTTCAGCAAGACATCCAGCATCGGGAGCGCTTCCTTCCTTCCTTCCTTCCACCATCCCCCCCCCTCCCCTCCCCTCCCGCTGCAGCACTCCTACCGCACCCACCATCAACCAAAACAACCCACCCACCCGACAAACAAATAAACGAATCGTAAACAAGGCAAGGAGAGACAAAGGAAGAGTAGGTAATTACGATAACCACCATCCCAACTCCCAAACACCTGGACCCCCTTCCTCCGGAACCCCCGGCCCGCCATACACCACCCATCTACTGTATATACCAGGAATGGAAGACGAAAGGGGCGACTTCCACCTCGCAGATTGGTACCGTATGAGTATAGCACAAGTATAATACTCGAGTACCCAGTTACCGGTTGGCCGAGGAGATAAAATGTTTCCACGCGAGACACGGGTGTTGGGGCGATATATTCATCCTTAATCCCTGTCTTGTCTTGTCTTGTCTTGTGGGAAGATTTTATCCGGGTTTTGTACCTATCCACCGGTACTTGTAGGTAGGTAGGAATATATTAGGGCGTAGTGGAAGAAGGGAGGAGTCTCACTACTTTCTTTCGTCGGGACGTATTCCAGGGGCGCAGATGGGGGGGAAGGGGGGAAACGGGTTTGGAGTTTGGAGTTTTGGAAGTGTGGGCGGTCGTTTGGTAACGGTAGAGTGGTAGTCACGAGTAAGTTAAGTTAATGCGAACGTGCCTGCCGTACTAATTTATCCATCTCGCGGTTTACGGGGTCTGGAACTGGAACTGGGCTGGGCTGTGCTAGTACTCGTACTGCCAGCCACAACGACCATCCACACCCCTGCACACCTCAGCGCAGCATCGCACAGCAACAAAAACAGAAAAACATCAACAAATAAATAAATAATTCCAAATCGATACTCTACACACGAGTACTCAACCCCCTACCAGCCACTAAATAAAATAAAATAAAAATACTCCACTATCATAATAATAAAAATATTAAACCCCAAACCCCTTCCAAACCCCAACCCCTTCCTCCCTCCCTCCATCCATCCAAAGCCAAAACCCCCATCAAACACAAATACGGCAACAAGCGATCTACGATTCCGGCCAGTCCCTGCAGGCAGGGGGAGGGAAAGGGAGGGAAGAAGGGATGGATGTGTGGATGTGTGGGCTCTCGCCAGATTGGCCGAGCGAGGGGGCAAGCGAGCTAGCCCATCCATCCAGACAAGTGTGGTCTGTGCGTTGTTGTTTTAGTCGAGGTTCTATTATTGATGTGTGGCTGGGTTATGATATGCTGTGGCGGTGGTACCGCAAACATATTCTCTCTTTCTCTTCCGGGAGGATGGGTGGATGGATGGAAAGAAATGAAGCGGACAGATGGATGGAACGGGACGGTATGGGTGTTTATTCATCTACTATGCTATGCTATTGGTTTGATGGTTCCCCGGTGGTGGTGATTTATGTGTGCTGTGCTGTGCTGTGGTGTACCGTATGTATGTACTTACTGCACTGCGCGGTGCAGTTGCAATGCGATATAGACGGACAGATAGATAGACAGGTCTTGCTGGCTGGCGATGGGGAGGGGATGTGATGGGATGTTGTCAAGGGATAGGTGTGATCTGATCTTACGAGTGCTTGCTTTGCTTTGCTTTGCTTGCTGGCAGTTGTAGCACGAGGAATTGAATGGATAAATAAATGGTGGTAGTATAGTGTACCGGTAACCCGGTGCAGCGCAGTACTGTACTCGTACGTACATTTTTTTTCTCGTGCTTGCTTACTTACGTGCAGTACTGTGAGTTAGCTAGTTAACCGGCCTGCCTGAGAGACGGGGCAGCGGTCCCACGCGAACAAACTGCCATAGTTAATAGTAGTGCCTTGCGCTATCTATCAACCCCATACGTCGTGAATTCCTTCACTCGCTAGTAAGCGCCAAACAAATCAATACGATCTCAACAACTGCTTTCTTCTCTGCTTCATTCATGTAAACCTTTTTCTCCATCTTGTATGTTCCATTCTTGACTACCGTAGCTAACTAAACTAAACTTAAAACCTAAGCGACCAATAAATGAAAAAAAAGCAGATAGCCTAACCCATTTTTTTCCCCACCCTTGATGTGTACCGTACTCGAGTAAGAAGAAGAGAAGAAGTTGGAAACCGGAAAATGGAAAATGGAAAAGGAAATGACGTTATCCAATCATTTAATAGAGGGGCGGAGCTTGACAAAAGTGAGAAAGAAAAGGATGGAAGGAAGAAGGGAGGGAGGGAAAGGAGGGACAGTTATATAGAGAAAAGTGATGAATGCTGGTTTATGATGATGATGTAAAGGTACCGTAGTAAAGTATGATAGTAGTAAAAAAATAAATAATACAAACTAACATTTTTCCTGTCTCTTTTTTTTTCCTTGCCTATGTTTTTTTTCCCGTTTTTCCTTCCTTTCCTTTTTTCCTTTTTCGCTCAAGGTTGAGTGAGTTATAGTCAGAAAGAGAGACAAAATATAGATAAGAAGGTGAAGTAAAAGTAATAAAAAAAGAAAGAAAGGATCGGAAAAGCAAAAAACACCCAGGTAAATAAAAAAAAAGTAAAAAGAAATCCTAAAAACACCAAGGCCGACACTGTATAAAAAAGGGATAATATGGATGATGATACTAAGGAATAGGAATAGGTGTTGTTGTTAAGGAAGTTAGGAAGTTAGAAGAGAGAAAAGAACAAAAGAGAAACCATCTTATTAACCCCATGAAAGCCCAACCCATCCGAGATAAGAAATGAAAGAAACAAACAAGAGGAAATGGAAGTAATAGAAGAATGTGGATAAGCTTAGAAATGAAGGGAAAAAACCCCGACAAACCCCCAAAAACCGACCAACCGACCAACCCGCGCCCTCCTACAAAGAAAATGGAACAAGAATGAAAAAAAAAAGTACCAATTCCCATATTCAAACCTACCCACCCCACCCCACCAAGACTCGAAAGAGTAAATGAGAAACCCCACATCACCGACAATAAACAGAAGGGAGAAGAAGAGAAGAAAGAAAAAAAAGGCTAGATAGAGGATCCACTCTTCTAGCTCGTTAATCACACTTATTAAATAAATAAACAACCGGGGGGAAACCGGAATCTTTTAGCAGCATCCATCGTCAGATATCTGAGACAGCTCCCTCTTCATCTCGGTGCCGCAAACGCTCGACGTCTGCGAGGGCTGCGGGGTGGGAGGGCCGGCCTGGGGTGAGATCTCCTTCCACTTCTTCTCGCACGTAACGGCCGGTATCTTTTTTTTGCAACCGAGCTCTAGCATCTTTTGCGAGATGAGTTCCCACTTTTGCTTCTCCACCTGTTCCTTTGCCTCCTTTAGGAATTGTATCTGTTGTGGTCGTCTTTCGTCAGCACGTGAGCCCCCTTAACTTAGTTTCAAAGTTTTGTGAGTGACAAGGGGAGGAGAGCGGTGATGTACTGTACATACATCTTCGATATCCCAAACCCGCATCTTCTCCTTGAGTCTTTTGTAGCGCATTTGCAACGTGGGAACTCGAAATTCGCCTCGACCCATCTCGCGGAATTTCCCGGCTATCGCTTTCCACGGCAGTCCTTCCTCGTCTTTGAGCTGGAGTAGGAGGTTGTCGTCTTCCGTCATTGTCCATGCTTCTTTGCTCGTTGACTTTCGTCGCTTAGTTGGTGGCATGGCTTGCGGGGAGGATACTGGCGTTGGGTCCGGTTGGTACGGTCGTTTGAAGGGGTTGGTTTGGGCGGTGGTGTAGAGGGTTGGGGGCGGAGGTGAGCTAGTTGTAGGGGCTGTGTAGGATGGCGAGGATAGTAGTGGTATTGGGGATAGTGAGAGCGGGTAGTCTAGTGATGGGTGGGACTCTAGCGTTGCATGGTAGCTTAATGAGTTCTGTGTTTCCCACTATTCAATTAGCTTTCCACATCTTCTTATTGCTTCCATTTTTCTCTCTCTTTCGTTTTCCTTCCCTTCTCTCTCTCCTCCTTCCTCACATGACTATAGTCGCATCATCACCCCCGTCGTCGCTATCGTGAAAAGGGATCGAAAATGGGAAAAAAAGAAAAAGATTTCACAAAACCTACACTATAGCATCCCACTGGGTATTGACTCCAATCCTCCTCATCCCCGTACTGATTCATCCTACCGTACTGTGAGTACTCTCCGAACGTCGTCGTCGTTGATGGCGGCGAATATGCCGAGTAAACTCCTTGGGACGCCACGAGTGAAGACCACGGTAAACACCGCGGAATGACCTCTAATTCCTGAATTTTGAAGACTTCAAAAGAAAACACCGACTATAATCAATAAGCCCGGAGCTTATTGATGGTTGTGCAGTAATCGTGATATACAAGATGGCTTTTTTTTCTTTTCGGTTTTGGTTTTTTTCAATCAATCAATCAATAATCAATCCAACAGGTTTTATGTTCTAGGATGTCGAAAAAAAATGGTGTCCGAATGTGAAAGAGAGAAAAGGCAACTTTGTGTGGTGGTGGTGGTTGTGGCAGTGTGGTGAACCGACGACGGATGACGGATGACGAAGGTTGGAGGAAGGTGGAACCAGGAAGCCTTATGAAGAAAGATAGTGATGTGGTCGTGGGAAAAAGGAAAGAAGGGAAAAAAAATAGGCAAAGACTACCGTACCCTATTGTACCGGCGGTGTATATCTATCGGGGGATGTAGCAGTAAGGTTGAGGAGGTAGGTAGGTAGTTATGGTGGAAGAGAGCCTTATTTGCTTTTTGAGAGCCTGTCTTTCTCATTCATTTAAGCTTGGACTTTTGTAGTTCAGTGATCGGTGACACCGCATTGAGGAAGGGAAGGGAGGGGGGGGGGTGTGGAAGGGGAAGTGGGAGTGGTAGATTATATGTAAATCCCATTGAAGTAGAATCTTCAAATTCGGAACAAGTCCCTTTTGACTGCCACCACCACCACTACCACACTTTACCAATTTGCTCCCGTTACGTTACTTACTAGGTCTCCTTACCCCCCCCGCCCCACTATCCCTGTACGGAAAGGCAAGAACTGAACCTCATTGCAGGCGCGGCCATGATGATGAGTCTGTCTATGGTTGCGCTGCTGTGCGGTTAACAGAACAGCGATTTAGCAAAAAAGCAAAGAGAGAGAAAGAAAGGTGTGATGTCCTTTTTTATTTTTTACCCTTTTCTTTTCTTATTCTCCAATTATGAACCTAATTCGCTTTTCCCTCTGTCTCTCTCTGTAAAAAAGAAAAAAGAAAAAAAGAAAAAATATGTCCCTTTTATTTTTTCCCTTGTAGCTCTTTTGTTTTGTTTTTTTTGGAGAGAGAACCATGTCTGTCTTGAAGCTGTTCCTGCAAGTCAAATGCATGCATGTCTTGTCTTGAAATATGTCACTGTAGTGAAAGTGTGAACTGGGCGAGTGGAGAGAGCAAGTGACTGGGCTTGCACTCTTCGCTATTGCTACAGTTGCTATACAGTACCGGTATCGTTTGCGGGAGGAAGAGTATCATACAGCAGGGGCAGCAAGTAGCAGCAGTAGCAGTAGCGGCATCAATCTCTCGCGCTGTCATACAATACGATAACTTGTAGAACCTTTGTGTACGAGTACTCGAGTGCAGTAGTAATTCTGGCCAGGGGAGGAGACAGCGCAGGGGCCGCTGCGGCGCAAAACGCCTCCTTTGGGGGAGAAATTGAAATGCTTTTTGAATGGATCAAATGTCCTTCTGGGGGAGGGGTGGGTAGGTAGGAGTTGAATGAATTGCTCTAGTTCTGACTGTTCCGATCCTGATTCCGCCTCTGTAATCGTATGGTCCTTTTGCTGATTTATCTGCCTGGGTTGCTGGCTCTGCTGCTGCTGCGTTGCTGTGCCTGGCGTCTCGCCTGAGGCTGGTTTAGGGTAAGGATTAACTGATGGGATGAGGCTAGCCGAGTCTATCATAGTGGGAAACTAGAGAGTACCGCACGCAACGCATCTCGGTACGGTAAGTCTAAACCACGAAAGCACTATTACCACTTTTGATCTCGCCAATTTTCCTTTCCTTAACTTGGCCGTTGCTACAGCATGAAGGACAAGACATCTCAACCATTATTCCACAGGCACTTAATATGCTACCCGCACTCGAGTAGCGGTATCATGATACCAGTACCGGCGGTATTGTAGCCTTCTGTCTTGTCCCTCCCTCCCTCCACCATCCAAAGCCTCACTCCAAAACAGGATGGAAATCACCACCCCCTCCTCCTCCCTACCCATTTCCCTCTTTCTGTAATTATTCTCTCTACAGTATCTATCTATCTATCCATCAATATATCCAGCTACGGTATCTCGGCCTCTCCTTCCCGCGCTACCATCTTACTTACCCTTTTGACTTATTCCTTTCCCCGACCTCGCTTTTTTCGTTTCCCTGTCAAATCCAATTGTTTTTTTGTTTTTTTTTCTCTCTCCCTCCTATTTTTCTTTTTTTCTCTTCCTCGTGTTTTTCTTCTTTCTCACCCTGCTTGTCCTGCCTTGTCCCCATTCCCCCATACTCCATTCCCCCATCTCCACCATTCCCACACTTCCCACGCTTCCCACACCGCTCGTTTAACGCTCTCTCGTTTCAAGAACCTACGGTACGCATCATACAGGAAATCATGAAGCGAGGTTTCTCAAGAAATGCAGCCAAGACATTATTTGACTTGAGATGCAGTACCGGTAAAATTCATCCCATTTTCTTACGAGTACAATATTTTAGCCTTTTTATTCCCCCCCCCCCCTTCCCTTCCCTTCCGTTCCCTTTTCCCCACCGCCACCTCCGCCCACGGCCAATGAGTCGCTAAGCGCTAGATGGAAAGATGGTCCAGTTCTAGGCACGATCTGAGTTCGGGAAAAAACGAAAGCGGCGGCAGGAAGGGATTGGCGGCTTATCGCGAATGGGGAGGGGAAGCGGGGGGGGGGCAGGGCAGAGGCAGAGCTAGAATGGAAAGGCTAGGGCAGAGAGCGTATGTAGTTTAGCTTAGCATGACTGAGGGACAGGGACGACGGTTTCTTGTGTCTCGGTTCTCGTTTTGTGTTACGCAGGTACGAGATGGAGATGAATGTTCAGAGGAAGGATGAAGATGGGGCTTTTTTCCTTTTTCCTTTTTCCTTTTTTTCTTTTCTTTTCTTCTTCTTTTCCCTTTTCCCTTCCCCTCCTCTTCGCAGGCAGAAACAGCGTGATCCGCGAACGAGACAATTAATTATGAAAAAGGGTGGAAAAAAGGATTCAAAAAAAAAAGGAGAAAGAAAGAGGAGCTAGGTTCCTATTGTATTCGCGCGGCTAACTCAATAGCATTGTTCGAAAAGAACAATTCCCCTATTCTTTCGCTTAAGTCCACGTCATTGCGCGGCAGGTTCAGGATTCCTGGTTTTTCCCCTAAACTTGATTCTTCCCCACCCGGTATCATAACCCCTCTCCCCTTACTCACCAAGAGAGGATTAATTCCGACCGCGCTTCGGTCAATCGGTCAATCTCATACGGTATTATGCCAATGTACCTATACAGAAAATACTAAACCTCTCTCCCTCCCTAGACATCACCCATCCCCTTGCCATTGATACAGTTTCCAATCCTCCCTCCTCCTCCCCCACCAGCTAAAATCCTCGATTGGACTCGGTACATACAGCAACGGTACTGCCACATCCTGCCTACCTGCCTGCTTCCTTCATACATCCGGTACGGCACTCTACTTGAGTAACTGATACTAACTTACCCCGTCCCCGTCCACTCGCATTTCGCCCCCGAATCTCTCTCCCTCCCCACACCACTTTATTTTTCCAAAAAGAACCCACCCACACCTTGTTAAAAAACCACTCACCTGACCAAAGACTCATGCATGCAGCCCGCGAATCCCCGTTTCCGGAGAAATAAATGCTCGCCCGTACATAAAACCTACCGCAGCCTATCAAATCACGGGGGGGGAGGATAAGGAAAGGAAAGGAGCGAGGAGGAGAAGAGCGAAGAGGGGGAGAGTACCGGTATGTCACAAAAAGCTATATCGTCTTGGTTTAAAAAAATAAAATAAAATAATAAAATAAAACAGGAAAATGAGAAAGAAAACAAAAACAACAAAACAAAACAGAAAGGAAAAAAAATAAAAGATGAGAAACATAACACTCGTGATTGTTGAGTACGGTTATGATAGAGTTGGAACTCGATGAAGGAGGAGGAGGAAACCAGGACAAGCTGAGTGAAATAGTACGAGTACCGTACCACCATTGTAACCATAAACAGACCCCACCGAGTTGAGTTACGCACAAGAGAAGGAAAGAACGGGTGAGAGTTGTGCAATGCAACGCCATCCACCCAGTTCTCGTTTCTATCTAACTTATTTACGAACAATCTGTCGATCAATCGTCAAATAATAATAATAATAATAATAATCCTAACCTTCCCCCACCCGTCGATGAAATACGGTAGAATCTAAATCGGTAGCCTCACATTTTCATCCATCCATCCAACGCCCCGCCCAGTTCCACCGTATGGACATAAAAATAAAAAAAAGACACCAATTGAAAGCTCACCTACGAATTCGATATCCAACACTTCAATATAAATATATAAAAAAGGACTGGATTGTTACGGTAGGCAGATAGATATGTTATCACACCTTGTGGTTGGTTATCACAATCGAAAGAAGGAAAGGAAGATACGGGCTTTCCATCCATCCATCTCCATCGTGATTCGCCGCGGCCGGCTTTGGTTTGGTGGTGGGAAAAATTGCAACGATGGGCAGGGATTCAATTTACTACAAGTACCGTACCGTATATCGATATGCCATAATGAGTAGATATACCGATACCAGCTCCACAGGCGATGGGCAGAGAGGGGAGGGAGGGGGGGAATGATATGGTATTCTACCGCCTCCGATCAATTGATTGATTACATTTTCCCTCCCACCTTGTGATTTCTTGCACAATAGGGAATTACTGTACCGTAGGCACTATTGTATCATACGGTAGGCGGACCACGGTAGTAATTTAGCATACCGGTAATACAATACAATACCCCATCCGCAGGCGTAAAGAAAGAAAGTATGATAGAGGAGGAAGGAGGGGGGAGGGAAAGAAAGAAAAGAAAAGAAAAAAACCTAAAACGGTTACCGATAGCTAGAAATCATAAGACTTGAACGTTATTGCGGAAGCCGCATGAAGTAACATACCGGTGGAGTACCGTACCGTGCCTCCCTCCCTTCCAGAGAGGGGAGCATAAGTAAGCAAGCAAGCACCGGTGAAGCAACCCCCTTTCAAAAATTTCTAATAATCACAAAGCATTTTAGACTTTCTTACTTTTTCACTTTCTTCACTTCTTTACAGTATTACCGATATCACCGGTAAAACAATACTTCCTTCCCACTATCGTACCGTACTGCACCCTACTGACTGACTGACAGACAGGCTACTGCTGCAACAGCATTTATGATGATGATGATGATACAGTATTAACTAGCGAATAAAGCATCACCATCAATCAATCCAGGCACGGCACGTGGAAACAAATACCTTCCCCCCACCCCCTTCTGAATCCCATTTTACCCCAAAGAGGAAAAAAGGAAAGGGAAAAAGGGAAAAAAAGGGAAAAAAAAAGGGTGACAACCTTTCAAAAGGAGTAAAATCCAGGACTTTGTGCAACGCAACCGCGCGCCTCCCTCCCTAGACTACCGTACCCTGCTCGACTCTATCCGGGTTTACCACCCCACCCCACCCACACCACACAATTAACGATTAACGATTGACAATTAACAATCCAGCCAAAACAGAACAATAACATTATGCCGTACTGGCATCTTATCCACTCCTGACAAAAAGTTCCCCCCACCAGCCACTACTATACTCGTACATCCTAGCTATCATATCATAGGTATTGTACCGCCAACCCCCCCACCCCACCACAAACGGGAGAGCCAACCACTCACAATGCTCTTGTCTCCCTCTCTCCTCCTATCCTATGATACCTCCCTGCCTTTTTCATGCCTCGTTCCCAAAAGGGGACGAATCAAAGCATACCAAGAAAAAGAAAAGGTGGAAAAAAAAGAAATTATCATTTTCTTTTTAACAAACGGGTTTAACCGGCTGATCAAGATCTGCACTACACACACCCACCACACACACCACACACCACACACCATCCACCATCCACCAACCCCTTAAACCTAACCTAACCTAACAAGAAACTCGCTTACTGTGCCATGTGGCTCGTCGAGGGGGGTTTCACTCGCTTGAATTTTATTTTTTCGGGGCGTTCGGTTCGTTCGGACCAATTGGACACTTGGTTTCAGCCCTGTCCTGTCCTGTCCTGTCCTTTCCTTGTTTTTTTTCCTTTGGCGCCGTCTAGAAAGGTGAAAAAGAAAAGAAGCAAAAAGTGAGGTTTTTGTGTCGCGCGGTAAGTGCGGGGCGGGGCGGCGGTGGGTAGGTTAGGTAAGTTGACGTATTATCGACTTTCTCTCTCTCACTCGCTGCTGATTAGTGGAATCTTGATGGGTGGATGGATGGGATGGGATGAGCGCGTATGTTGTTGTAGGCGCAGTGGGTAGTTCTAGCGGTAGGTAGGTAAGTAGGTAAGTAAGGCGTGGATGGATAGATAGGTAGGCGTGACTGATTGATTGATTGATTAAAGGGTGGATGGATGGATGGGTGGATGATGGATGAGGGTGTTATCGCATCGTATCGTATCGTATCGTATATCTTCCGGATGCATGTTTGTTTTGTTTGCTTTGCTTTGTTTTTTGTTTGTTTTCGTCTTAGCGAGCGATTTTGTTTATCACACACATCACGCATCACACGATGCGATAGGATAGGATAGGATAGGATAGGGCCTTTTTCGCTTGCCGTGGACTACTATCGTCGGATATTACATGATGAATGAGTGAGTGAAATTGTGTAGGGGCTAATACGATGAAGTGTATTATACCGGATGTGTATTGTGTCGTGTGCGCGGAGCTCCTGGGGCGTGGAAGAGTATTCCATCCAGACGCCGTTCGTCTGGTCTTGTCTTGTCTTTTTCGTCCCGCCTTGCCTTGCCTTGCCTTGCCTTTGTCTCGCGAGCCCAGTCCACTCCAGTCCTGTCTCTGGTTTACCGGGTTTCAGGTTTATGATTGATTAATTGATTGATTTATTGATCGAGTGATCATCGATTCTGTGGTCAACTTGCCCTGCCTACCGTACTCCAGCATACGGTATCTATCCATCTACAAAATATGTATGATACTCGGATCTTTGTGAGTGGTGGTGGTGGATTGTTTTGTCACGCTTCGCTCTTAGGCTACATGAGGATGAGAAAAGTAAAGTACCCATCCAATTCATCCCTACCGCGCAAAGACCACTGCACCCGTAGGCCCCGCGGGCGGGCATGCAGCGGAACAGGCAGGGACGTTTCCCTCCCTTACTTCCTTACTTCCTTCCCTTCCATCCTTCCCTTCCGGCATGCGACGGTAGGTACCGTAGTGTACCCGGTACGTACTTCTAAAAGATTTGTATGGAATCATCGTCATCGTCATCGTCATCTGGAAAGGTCCTCAGATCATTATTATTATTATTATTATTTTCGCTGAAGAAAAAGTGCCGTGAATTACCCACTTATCCATCTACCGTACCGTTTCCCCCATCCCATGCCACGAGGGAACCAAACCAAAACGGCACCACATACGGTCGTACATACTACAGTAACCGTAGTACGAAGTTCCTGCGGAAAAACTTTCTGCTGCTTGCTTGCTGCAACTTGTATCCATGATGTCGAATGGGAGGAAACGCCACGGCATCGATTGGACAAAGTAAAGCTAAACTAGACCCCTGTCAATCGTGCCTGCCGTATCCCGGTCTAACCCAACATATCCATTTCTAACCGTCTTAGACATTAGTCGAGTATGATAGAGTGCAGGACGGTAGGGTAGGGGTTTTTATTTATTTTTACAAATATCAAGAAGTTGCCGTAATTAAATTACGTTGTTTCTTGCAAAAAGGACACGGGAGATGATGGTTTCTATCAATTTTGCGCAGAACATATGTACTGTACTCGGTGTACTAGTAAAACGAAACAAGACAAAACAAGATGAGACGAGACAAGACCAGACCAGACAAGACAAGACAAGACAAGACAAGACAAAACATTCCTCGCCGCTGTAGTTGTGCTGTGCTGTGCTGTGCTGTGCTTTGCTCGTATAATCCAACCCTCCTGACCTAAATCCCTCCCCTCGTGCCCCATCAGCGGCGGCGGGATATCTATCAATTTCGGACGAGTGAGTGGTTCTTTCTGCTAGATGCTTTGCCGTGCTGGGTGCTTAGTCTACTTACTAAGTAAACCTCCCCCCCATCCGGACATCATAACCAAGCAAAAAAACCCCGCTATCCAAAAACAGAAAGAGATCTTGTACTGCACCGTACTAGTACTAGTTAAACTCCCCAGAAGGCAATATCAGCTTAGAACTACCAATTCTAGTTCCGGTTCTTGCAAAAACCCTACCGTAGATCCACCGACCACAAGACTGATGACCAGGTAAAGAAAAGTAAAAGTAAGCACGCCTCCTACGTACCTCTGCTGACTGAACTGAGTGACTTGACGACAGTACCGTACCTCACTGACTGACCGCCGCATTCCCCATCCGATCCATCCGATCTATCCATCCGATCCAATCGGTCTGGCCTGCTCTGGTTTACTCTACTCCACCGCAGCAAATCCGAACCCCGGACAACTTTTTTCGGAAAAATTGTCCCTGCCTGGTATGATCACTGTGCGAATGATAACTGTTCTTCTCCTCCTCCCCCGCCGCTGCTATGCCATCACCTGCCACACCGACCAAAGCAAGCAAGCAAGCAAAATCCCCGCATCACATCTTGTAATATCCCCGCTGCCCAGTAGGGTATTAGTACTCGTCCTTGTATGATATAATAATGCGGCGAGTGGAGCGAAGGTGCTGCTAGTACTAGTACAAGTACGATATCCGATTCGGTCGGTCGCAGGCAAAGTATACTAGTAGCAGGCAATTCCTTGTTTGCTTGGTTCAGATCTGGAATTGAAAAATTGTGTGGCACGTGCTTATTGCAGCGTACTGGCATTGTATCGACCAGTCATGGTACGGGACTTTGTATATCATACATGTCCGGGCGTTGAATGGGTATCAATCAGTCAATCAATCAGTCGACTGACTGACTAACCGGGTTGACCGATTGGTTAGTTGGTTAGTTAATCCGTGGACTTGTACTAGTAGGGAAAAATCTCATCTCATCTGATCAGCTCATCGTCTCATCTTGCTTGTTTGTTCGTTCGCTCGCTCGCTCGCTCGCTCAGCGGGAGTGGAGGAGATGTACGATAGGCGATTGATTGATTAATTCTTTCCTTCCTGTCTTGTGCTTTCCTTTCCCTTCGGTCTCCGGCGGCGGAGGTGTATACAATACGGTAGAGCCGAATTAAGACATGTCCATCCATCCATTCATTCTTCGTTCATTCATTCATTCAATGTCATTCACTCACTCCTCCTCCTCCTCCGCCTCATCACTCAATCACTCACTCACTCAATCAATCAACCAATCCTCACGAGCACTTTTTTTTTTCGAACCTCAATAAAGAAACAGAAAAGAGTTCCAAAAACAAGCGAAACAAAAGAAACAAAAGAAAAGAAAAGAAAAAGAAAAAAGAAAAAAAGAAAAGGTCACACGTGCACAACACATTTAGCATATCGCGCACGGATATTTCACCACGAACTACGATACTCGAAGGTTGCCATCTCGATTCGATTACGGTACGATACGCTACTGTAGAGGACGGCAGTGTAATCTGCCATTCCTTCCCTTCCCTCCCTTCCCTTCCCTTGCTTTGATTTCATGTACCGGGCGGGTATGACTAGGCAGATGGATAGATTAATGAATTAATGAATCAAGGAATGAACGAGATTAGCGTACGGTAGGCGGATAGATAGATGAAGATGTGTGATTGAGGGGTTCAAGGGGGACTTGGCATAGCATACTTGTGCTGTCATAGTTAGTTAGAAAACTTTCTTTATCACTTCATGGAATCTCATAAGCAGTATGATAGTAAACAGTACAGTGCATTATCACGACTGCCTAAAAACACACGCATCTCCTGCATACCTACTCATGGCAGTTGAAACTTTTTTCTTTTGTTTTCGCCTCCTTCTTCAAAATGCTCGATCACATCTCGTCCATCTGCCGAATCCTCCCATCCCTCCATCCATCCATCTATCTAAAAACAAGGGAGTTTTTAAAAACAAAAAACAAAAAAGCAAAAGGGAAGAAGAAAATAAAAAAAGGGAATCCTGGAAATCGGAAGGGTAAGGCTGTGATTGGATGGATGGATGGACGGTGGGGAGGTTTTTTTTGTGAACGGGGATTATATGATCGCCAGAAGCGACCGACCGAGCGACCGACCGACCGACGGCGCGAGCGAGTGAGTCGAGCGAGTGACCGGCCGACTGACTGAACTGAACTGAAATCCCTCCTCCTCCTCCTCTCATTGTTTCCTCCATTCCATCCTCGTGAGGTAGGCAGGGAGGTGGATGTGAATGTGGAGCAGTAGGAAAGCTGCGAGGAGGAGAAAGAGGAAAGGGGAAAAAAAGAAAAAGGAACATGGACAAGGACAAGGGAACATAAGACGGGGGAGACTCCCGCATCAACCACCTACCATCAACCAATGACATAATCCGAATTAAATCTGGCCATGGGGAAATTTAAACCAACCCCGTGATCAATGCATACCCTATCCATCCATCTACCGTAAAACCTTGTTACCATGTGGCGGTGTGTGCGTGTGTGTTTTTCGCCTTTCTCCTCCTGCTCCTCCTTTCTTTCACTCTCGTCTCTTTTTCCTTTCTTTTTCCTTCCACTTTTTATTGCCCTTTGGACAGGAAATGGCAGGGGTATGCCAGGTATCGCTCTATATCCTCTTGTCCGCCTACCTCACGTGCCGGCTGCCTTTTACGAGTGAGGGCTTATGTCTCGTCAAGTGATTGGCGAGGAGGGGATTAGGAGACGGAGCGCGTGGTCTGATCTTGGTCTCTCGGCGGTGGGGTGGATGGTGATGATGCTGATATGCTGATGATGATGATGGGAACGGGCGGTAGATGAGATTTGAGGTTTCGTCATAGGCGTTTCGGTAATTCTCTCTCTCTCCCTCTTCTCTCTCTCTCTACCTCTCTTGTATGGATAGATGGATGGGATGTATGCATGGATGAAGGGAGTTGCTGGAGGCTTAGAGCCTAGTGAGACATTTTGAACTTTTTGCGCGACAAAATCTCGTTTTTTTTCTTCTTTCTTTTCGGCCTTCTCCTCCTTCCTCCTATTACTCCTCCTCGTCGTCTCGTCTCATCGTGACCATATCGTCCGTCCGTCCCCTACTGTACATCGCCCGCGAGGCGCATAACATCTACATCTACGGCGCGCGTTATCGTGCACTATTGTACCATGCTGTTTACGATCGTAGCTCGCTACTCGCCATTGGTTCAATCCATCAAACATCGAGACGGAACACGGCGGAATGGAGAGAGAGGGGAAAAATAAAATAATTATAAAATCAAAATCTCGTTCATACGGTATCGTATCGTATCCTACTGATTTAGAATTCTCTATCGTACTGTACCCTGTAACTCTCCTCCCCTCGCCTAATTTCCCCCTCCCCTCCGCTCTAACCAGACCAGCCCTTCGCATCTATGATAGGACGATACAACCTGTGGCACTTGTAACCTTATGATACAATGCTGCACCCGTGATCCAAAACTACTTACTCCGGACCGTGGAATTAAAATGGAATGGGAACAAAACACAATAATAAAATAGGATAAAATCGCAACATAACAAAAAAAAAAAAAAAAGAGTCAAAGAGGGTCCAAGCCTCCTATCGCTCACGGCCGGCTCATCAAAAGGAGAATAATGAGGGCGAGAATAAACCATCCATCTGCATCCTAGATTCTCCGGTATCGGCCATTCGGGGATTCCGGGCCATAAACCGACCGGGAATCGGCCGTCTCCCTGTCTGGCAGTTTTGTAATCTTTTACTAAAAGTAGATAAATGATGTTCCATAGTTCATGTTCGCTCACTCGGGGGGGATGACAGTGGCAGGTTTTGTTGGTTTCGTTTTGAACCGCGTTTTTTTGTTCTTTTTGCCCTTCTCTTTTCCTTTCCCTCCCCCTTGTCGGCCTGTGAGGTGAATATCATTCTGGTCCGGTACGGTAGTTGACCGATCACTTCGTTATGCAAAGCATGTGCGGTATATGTGATGAACGGAGGGAGGGTGATAGGGCCGTGTTGATGTTTGTGCTTATGCTAGCGATGGAAAGAAAAAAAAAGTTGGTTTTCCAGATCCTCACTCGCTCACCATCCCTCCACGAATATGCCGGGAAGGACGTGATGCAATGCCCATGCTTACGCCCACGCTTGCTCACACGTTTCAATCCCGTTCGCTCCCTTCTCGCTTGAGGCGAGAAAAATAAAAATAAAAAGTTGAATGATCCTCGTTAGTTAGGTTAGTTCGTGAGTTGATTTCGCTAGTTTGTTCGTACAGTAGGGGAGGAGATTCGCATATCATATCGTAACTCCAGTAATCGTATCATATCATATCGTTTCGAACGGGGAAAAATCGAATTCCTAAGATCAGTGTGTGGTCCTTGATTTTTATTTTTATCTTGTTGTGTTTTATTTTTTTTCTTATTTTTGTTCATGTATGTTGTCGATTAAGTTTGATTTTCCTTTTTTTTTCTTTTCCTTTCTTTTCTTTATTTGCCCTCTTGTTGGTTGTGGTAGTTGTGGTTTCTGGTGGTCGTTGCTGACAGGCATTTGGGGGCGCCACAAAGTGCACCGGTCTCCTAATGCTCCGTTCGTTGAGATGCAGATGAATACGAAGCGTGGCGGGATTAAGATTATGGTGGTAGTTGTCGTGTGTGAAAAAAACAGGTGCCGAAACGAAACGATGCCGGCCATTGATTTGCGATGCGATGCGATGCGGAGCGCAGCATCGGGCAGAAGTCACGGTATCAACTTCCTGGTTTTTTCGAAGCGCTAAAGTTTAAGCCTCGCCGTTGAGAGGGTTCAACTCCGTGTCGCCTCAATTGTGCTTTACTACGATTATCGCTTTCTCTGTAATCACCAGAATTATTATCCGTAAAAATTAAAATTAAAAAAAGCTTAAAACATAGAACCCTGTACAGTACCGTTTTAATTGGTCCGTTCCATTAATCTGTGCTTTTTCGCCTACTTTTTGTATGGACCGACCGGACTTCACCCACTTCGTCCTCCGTCACGCGATTTGGGGGAATTTTTTTCTTCTCTTTTCCCTTGCGGTTAACCCGGTCATGAGTTTGATTTTGCATTTCAGCTCGAGCATGGTTGTTTCCCTTTCGCTTTCCCCCGGCAATTGCTCTGGGATTGCCGAACGGGAGGGTGGTGGACGGGGCGCGGGCAGAACTGAATCAATGCCGTTTTACCACTTGTGAGACAAATCTCAGTTGCGTGCCCACCACCACCCTTACAACGAGACGCGGGGGGAACCCGGCGTCACCTCGTCTCACTCGGAGATGTTGATCTTTTTTCCTTTTTCCTTGGGTTATGTTGCGGCTTTGTTTGAAGGATGATTTGTGGGGGCCTCGCGGAAACACGTTGATTGGTCTGATTGAGGGTTTGTTGGTTCTTAGATATGGTGGGTACGGTGTGGAGCTGTTATAAATTCGTGGCGGAGATGGATGCATTTGAGAGGATGGCGGGATTCGGGCCTGAAAAAAACGGTTAGTGATGCTGGCAGGTACCGTACAGAATGGGCTTAGATAGAAACATTATACCTGGTAGAGCGTTCCTTGATCCGTGGAAGGTTGTTTATCAACCGAGTCAAGATGATACACCCATAGAGAATGAGGTATAGCGCTTATTGGTCTCAAGTGAATATCTTTGCACATGACATTCAGGTCGTTGTCAGCCTTCAAAATCCAGACCATTTCTTATTCCAGTCATGGGCCATATGGCGATATGGCGATGAACTCGGGGTGAGCCTTATCAGGACCAACTGTCACCCGTAATAAGTTGGCCATACGGACTTATCTATTGCCAAGAAAAGTGCTCCGCACCCTTCCTACCGCCCTTTCCTATGGATTTCATAGCTAATTCCTGTCGTTTTATTTGCTGTTGCGAGTGCTGGCACATATGCTCATACCCAATCACTCGCAACACCAACAAGCCGCTTTGCCGGATATAATAGTGACGGGCGGTAATTGTGAAAATAGAACGGAGTGGGCCTTGGGGATACCTAGTGTTGGTGAATTGAATACATCTGGAGTACAAGGCGCCTGGAGTACGGCTCCATGCTGAGTGCTTCTGTAGCGCCCACTGCGTTATTGCCCCTGCTGATTGTCTCCCATGTGTGGTTCGCATGTTTCCGCGTGTCGTAATTAGCTTCGTACAGGTCGGCATCTTGTAAATCCATATCCCGTGTTTTATTTCCTCCCTCCCTTGGGACTAGCTTTGAGGGTAAAACCTTCTAATGTCCCTCTTCCCCAACATTAGCCAAGATAGAATCTGCATAGAACATGCATTCTCTTCTTGCAGAAGCACTGGGGGGTGCCGAGGAGTGAGCACGTAGCGTTTAAACTGCATCAGATGAGGCACCCCTGAGCCTCGGCCTCGTGAACTAGCGGTGGCAATTGCTCTGACTGACTCCGGCTACGGGAGCCAGCTCATCCCACTATTACTTGATGGTATATTCCGTTCCGTAGTGGGGTATGAAGAGTAGGGGGCAGGATCAGGCGGAAGTCTGGGAAGAGGGCACTGAGGGTGCCCGATAGGGAGAGGGAGGCGTGTCAATAGAAAAAGCTCTCTGTCAGGGTATCGCAGTACTGAAAATTGGTTGTTTAAGGAGTGAGAGTGAGGGGGATCCCCGTTCAAGATGAATGGCGGGGTTTTTGGTGTGATGGATGAGGGGAAACAAACAAGAGATTCAGGGACAGATATAATGGCGACGACAAGATTGTTAAGTAGACGTCGCTCGGAGGTCAGGACGCAAATAACGCTGACAGTGATGAAGTATACTGCCATCTCTGAAGGTTTTTTCTCGAGGCGTGACCAGTTGTCCCGTTGTTGGCATGTCGGATATTCTCACCTAGAGTCACTCGATTTTGCTCTCGGCTCTCAGGCTTCAGTTCACACCAATACTACCGTACTATTACTCCTATGACCCTTACAGTCTGGAGGATTACGTTCTTGTCATGGAGAGCTGAAGGAGAGGAATGCCGGGGATTTCCACCAGAAACTGGCCGCTGGGTGTTTGTGGTATCTGCTGAACTGGTTATCCCCCTTGAGGATTAAGGGGGTACTATGTCGCTCCGGAGGACCAGCCGCTACTATTCTACAAGGCTTGCTGGGAGCCGGATCAGCTCTATACTCCGCTTTTTTATTCTCGGGGGCTACGGAAAGGAGCATATTGGTAATCATCCAGGTGGCGGGAATGTGATAATATGGTATCTGTGCGTGAGCTTCTACTGAAAGTTGCTGGATCCTATCCTCTCTCTTTTCTGGCTCGGAGGAGACCGAGCCTATGCCGAAAGATACAAAAGCAGCTGGAGTGGAGCAGATGAATGAATATCTGGTTTGAAATTAAAGGCCGGGAGCTCCTCTGGAGTGTTGGATTCCCCTAAGGCGCTAGCTTATAGGATATCACGCTGCAGGTATGCAAGTATGAGGTGTGGTGATTAGACACGGAGTAATAGACTGTTGTTTTTCACATATTCTGGCGAGAGGTATAGGATAACGGTGTTGTGTTGTATCTGCTGTCATTAGGCATAGCATTTTTAGTTTAGTCCTCTTTGATCTATGCTGTTCGGCAGAGGGGAACTGGGCTTAGGATTAGTTTTCACCTTAGCAGTAACTTTCTCATGGAGATTCTTAAGTGTGCAGGGGAATGGTGGGTTTACTGGGCGCTTTCTAAGAGTTTCGGTTTCTTCTATTACTGGAATGCTTCCGTGACTTCCATTCATTCATTATGGTTTCTGGAGCTGCGTTTATTTTCGATGGATGTTGGTTGTTCGGAAAGATATATCTATCTCGGTCTGTTCTTAGTTGTGATAGCATCTCTGTTGATAGTTTGGTTCACCATCTCTTCACATTCGGCCGTGCTTGGTTTACAGTGATCTCGCTCTCACTGCTCCATCTTTTACTTCTTCCTATGGGTTCTTTTATTGGACACTACCGATGTTTTCGGGGTCCCATCTATCCTGCGAGGGTATGGATAAGCAAAAAAATGCCATAACTCTGCCTAAAACTCATGGGGCAATCTCAGAAGAAACATTCCCGCAAGTCCTAGCTCTCCCTTGCCTTCGGAACTGACGTGCCGGTGGCTTTGGAGGTATATGTTTGCTGCCGTCGAGACCTCGCAATGCCGGTAGACGTAGAATGTTTTCCCCAACCGAGCATGAAACTATAGACATGAAGCCCTTGGCACAAGGAAACAATCCCGTGGGCACAGAGCAACCCGGGTTTCTTTTCCGGTGATTATTTCATAGCATCTTCATATCCCCAATAGGCAATCCAAGAAGCGCGGTGAGGGTTATTTGTTGTGCCAGTTTGAGGAGGTGCCGATGTTTGAATAGCTTTGAGCAATAGAGATGGTATCATACCAGGGCGGGAAACGTTTGGGTGTCTGTGAATGACTCGGCTGTTAGTTTTCAGTATTTCTGGGAAAGGAATAGCTTACGATATTCCTTAGCCCCATGTGAATCTTCTGGGAGATGAGAGTTACTGAATCGCATGTAGGTATTCGATGAGAATAATGGAGAGATCTTTCACAGGCCAGAGAGGCGATAGCGTATCTTTTCGTTGGTTGCGTGTTGGAAAATTGTGTTTCGATTTCGGATGGGTGTGATTCCCAAGAGAGTCTAGTGAGCCGAATGTGACTTTAGTGGTACAAGTAGAAGCTTGGCCAACTATAAAGTGTCTGGACGCATTGCCATTAATTAATGCTTATCTTGGCGCCCGAGAGTCCCGACACTTAACAAACGGCCAAGTATGATACATAAATTGATCATTTCCATTCCGGATGACGATTTAATATTTCTTGTGTCGGAGATGGGGATGTTCATGCTCAAGACAATTTAGATGCTCGTACGAGTGTAACTTGGGGTAAGATAAGAACCTTTTTTTCTTGGTACTTCTTACTGGTGGCTGTTTTCTGCTGTTTGTTTCCTTTGGTTTCGGTTGTGTTTGTTACCTCTCGCCGCTGCACATTACACCCCTTTCTCTCCTGAGGGAGGATTGTGAAATACACCTTGTAAGCGAGCCAAAGAGTCCCTCAACTTTTGGCCAAGTGTCTTAGCTCCCAGCTCTCTCGCCGGGAATTTCAACTCGAGTCTGACCTGATGTGTGACATTGCTTAATGATACTTCCTGACGAGAGCCGGGGCTGGGCTCCCCCCGTTACATTGAAGTTAGGGGGTTGTTTAAAAAAACTAACTTGGTGTTTGACTGGGAGGCGTGGGGGGTGGTAGGAGATTGCTGCCACTGTTACCACTGTTCCGGGTGGAATTTTTTGCTGGGCGTACTACTATATGATATCCGGAAGCAATTCTAGGAAATATAGGCGAGATATTCCCTTGGATAAATATCAAATGTGCTCCACAAGCGCCACGGTTGCACCCAGGGAAGCGACATCTCAAAAATCCCGGCTCGACTACAAAACCTCAGAGATCCCCGCTCTTCGGAGCATTGCAGATAAAGTTCGGCCATGGATTTCACTGACCGCACCTCCGGGGGGCTACTGGAAAGGTTGTTCGTCTTGCGGCAGACCCTGGAGAGTCCTTTTCCTGACTTCTGGATCCTCACGCTGTCCGGACCAGGGCCCTTTCGGAGGCCCGGTTGAGTGCCGGGTGTATCGAAACCCGACAGGCAGCGACCGAAGCTCTAGATCTACACGCGACTGAATCAAGAAACCTTCTGGAGAGAGGTGCTTAATTCCTAAAAAGAGTCCGGCCGAGCGGGGGGAAATTCGAGGAGGAAGAGAGTGACCTACTTGATGTGTAGGTTGATGGTAGCGGATGGGGACTCTTTGGTGGAGATGTATACGGGGGAAGAGAGCATATGGAGGGGTAAAGATAAGGAGGAGGAGAAGGGGGCCTCTGAATAGCCTTTTGAGCTAGTGGTCTCCACATTAACTAAAAAGAAAGCGGCGGAGGAGGGGCGGCATAGTGCTTCTCCGTAAATTACTAGCGGGGGGATTGCTAGAGGGGTTACAGCTGCTATCTTTCTACAAATTTAGCTTTGGTTTTTAGATATCGAGGTTTTGGGATTGTTGGTTAGGCGTCTCATTCTCTTTCGAAATTGGGCCCGAGGTTAGAAGCACCTAATATATAAGGGCATGTCGAGTGGGAGATGGTCACCGAAGCCGGAGCCGCTCAAGATACTAAGGAGGCTTGCTGTGCACTCTTGACTAATTACGGGGAGTGGGTTTTGCATGGTTTAGGTATTTCGGGCTACGGCAATGATCGATTAGCGTGGTTTGTGGGGGTGTTCCGGGGGTCCCCCGGGGTATCTAGGGAATCCCGATATTGTCGGCAGTGTGAAGCCTGGCCACTAACTTCCTTTGGTTTCGTACCCGTGGGAAGCAGTTTTGGTCGTTGTGGGCTCTGTGGAGATACGGTAGACGTGGGTGATTTGGGTTGTGGGCAGCCACTGAGGCTGGTGCCAGTCGCGCGTAAGTGAGCCTCGGGACTATTCCTGGCATGATATGCTAGTACAACTTGAGTTGTGATATCTCATAACATACTGTATGGAGGTAGTGAGTATGCAAAGGTCTACTTCTGTTTAAAATTACAGAGGATTTCTCGCTAATAACATCTAGGTAGCGGGGGGGCATCTATTAAGATCGGCCAATAGCATCGGAAGAGATACACCACCCTTCCGATTAAGACCCTAAAATCTAGCTTTCCGTAGGATAAGTATTTGTTCCCCGGTTGACATTCCATGAAATACCTAGCTGGCGCAGTGGTTAGCATGTCAAGAACCAATTAACCCCTGTCGCAATTAGCGGGAGCCCAGGAGTTCAATTCACCCTCGGTTTGAGTTATTGTTGAACGATCCGTCATGTAGGGCAGGGTAATTAAAAATCCTGCCCTATGGGGACTGGGAGATTGGAGAACCTAGCCTTCATCAATAGGGCTGTGGGGTTTATCAATCCTGCTACGAGGTGGTAGAACCCGGCTCTAGACCCTAAGGTTGGCGATCGGCGGGGTAGCAGAAAGGAATGAAAAAAAGTTCTTTTTGCCTCATTTGTAATGGAAAAAAAAACAGCTGTGGGTCGTTGAAGCTATTGACGTTTTCCCCATTTTCACCCGGGGAGCTGCTCTTTATTGCCTTGTAAACGTATTTTTTTTCTAGCACAGAGGGGTATAACTTAGGTGGCATTTAGTGAAAGACATAGGGTTGGTAGACAACGAGCAGGAATACCCGGGATAAACACATGGTGTTGAAATAAGTTCCCCGCGATACCGGTAATGTACCTTATCACTTGATTGCGTTATTAGGTGAATGAATCGCAGTTCTCGAAATCGAATCATGGTGCATGAGCAAGATACCGTAAAAACCGAAATAATTGGGCATGGCTCTAATAGGACGTCCAGGATTTCCCCTTTGGATTAGGGGGAGAAAACACACCGCGAAGATTCTCCTTCAGCCCCTCACCTGAGACAACAGACCTTACTAGGAGAGGCAACTCCAACTTCTTAGCGCGATGCCCAATTATTTCTGTTTTTACGGTAGGATATCTCGGGAGTGGTATGATACTCCCATTCACCTATTATCATTCGCTCTGGCTTCTCCGAGAGGTTTGAAGAGAAAATTCACATGGCTTGCGACACATGACTGTGCTTCATTTTTTTCAAAATTTTTTTTTTTGGTCAATGGCCTTACAATGCGTTAAATCTGTTACTGCGGAGGGCTGTTTACTTACCCAATGTTGCATTGTACTATTCCCGGACTATATTTTGTAGGGGAAATATTTGTTTTTGAAGCTGTGGCAATGGTGACTGACTGCTCATTCCATTGAGAGTTTTGAAGACAACAAAACAAGAATGAAGCTATTCATATTGGCTACTTGAGGTTGTCTTTATTCCGTGATCTGTCTATTTTCCATATAAGATTGTGACGACCACGGAGATGAAAGGGGCACAGGGAGATTCCAGGCCACACAAACAGCTCACAGTTTGCCCCCCTTCACCACCGGGATTCAAGCCGAGTAGATAGAGTTGTGGACAAGCACAGATTAAAGAAAAAAGTATAAGTAATTGAAGTTGTCCCTCTCCCTCTTATTCCCTCTTTCCCCTCTCCTTTCGTTCATGGTGTGTCATTCCCTCCCGGAGGTGTTGGTTGAGGTAATCATTTGCCCAGGCTCTTGCGCTTCACCATTACGCACGATTTCGTAGTCCAAGTCTGTTTTAATTTAGTTCTTTTCCTAGCTGTTCCATCTGGTCAGCGGGGGATGTGGCTTCTTAGTGCTTTGCATCTACCCTGGATTGCCCTCCCCCCCCCGTTGCCCCCCCGTTGCCCCCCCGTTGCCCCCCCGTTGCCCCCCCGTTGCCCCCCCGTTGCCCCCCCGTTGCCCCCCCGTTGCCCCCCCGTTGCCCCCCCGTTGCCC
>Ga0307509_10002060_pt1 | contig 33105 bp, 35 predicted proteins | sample 10_EM_MG_FD_202245 | JGI IMG/M metagenome (GOLD analysis project Ga0307509, IMG submission 202245) | Populus trichocarpa ectomycorrhiza microbial communities from riparian zone in the Pacific Northwest, United States - 10_EM | ecosystem: Host-associated > Plants > Roots > Unclassified | place...
CACCTCCCTACCACTCCCATTCCCACCCCCAACCAGAACAAACTGATTCCGCATCTCCAACAACGCGTGCACAAAACAACTGCTCTCCAGACTAGGACACACGCCCTTTCCATCGCTGTTGTTGTTATGGTTATTAAGCGATCTAGGGAGCAAGGGGTTCCCCATCTCATCGACGGATACGACGGAAGATTTGCGGCGGCGGGCGGATTGGACGTGAGGGTCGAATGTTATCTTTTGTTTTTTTCCCTCCTTGTTAGTTGATGCAGGAGGGAGGAGGAGGAGGCAAAGAAGAGGGTACCTGGAGGACATGGTCGTCGGTTTCCTCAGCGTCGGTGAGGGGATTGCTTGCCACTTGCTTACGGAACATTAGCTTTATCGGGGGGGGGGGCTGGAAGTATATACTTCTGTGTCCAAGGGGAGTCCCTCGTCGATTGTTGGGATATTGAATTGTACAGTTGCCATGGTTATTAATTATGACGTTGGTTCAATTAGAGCAAACCGCGGTCAACTTAAGGTACTGTACTGTGCCCGAGCACAGTATCGTTGTATAGTAGCGGCGGGGCTAATCACGACTGGCGGGGTATCAACGGTAACACGAGCGCAGCTCAGCGAGGACGGCACAATCGAGTTGCACGGAATATTGCCCCGTCGATGACGAGCAAAGGATCTGATTGTCACTTTGTTGAATATCTCCGACTAGTTTAAGCACGATGTCTCACTCACACAAAGAGACTTATTCGTACTCGTTCTGTGCTTTAGGTTGGAAAGAAGAAAGAAGAAAAAGCAATAACCGTAGACCCTAGCAAGCTACTGTACCGTTATCTCGAGCACTCCAGATTACTATGGTATTCTTTAGATAGCCTACCGTATTAACTTGAATAAGAGAACGGTGTGCTATGTAGTCAAGAATTCCCTACCTTGGAAAAGGGGCGAAAAACACAGCAAAATAAGAGACGTGAAAAAACAAAAACTGGCAGACCTTACCGGAGGGGGCAACTCCAACGACATAGCACACCGTTCTCTTATTCAAGTTAATACGGTATATAAGAAGCTAAGGACAAAAATCGATAGAATGGGCAACGCAAACATTCAAATATATACATTCTAATGCTGTAAAAGCATTTTCAAAAATTGATAGCATGGTCCAAAATCCCTTCAAATATCACCCACCCCAATTGTGCTCAGACTGTTGAAGAATTATTGGCCACTTCTGGAATGCAACATTTTAAAGTTGGAAAACAGCGCCAAGCCTTGCCATCTCCCATATGAGCCCGTGTAAGTTAAAACCTGACTATCAGGCCTCAACCACAAAACATTTATTTTGGCTTAGCCATCTAGCTAGGCCTATAGAGTATGTATTCAGTAGCTCAGAAAATATTATTTATCAACAGGTGACCTCTGTAGCATATTTTATATAGATAAAATCAAAATTTTGAAAAATAGGCTTTTTTGCATCTAAAATCACTCTAGCTTTCTAGGCACCTGCCAAACTAAGAATAATAGCTGAAAGGCCATTAGTTGTTGAGCAATTTAGCTTTGAACATCTTAGTTGCAAAATACTACTACTGTAACATCCTATTTATACATATAAAATACCGTAAAAACTTGAATAATTGAACCGTGTGCTATGAAGTCCGAAATTCCCTTCTCTGGAATGGGGGCAAAAAACACAGCAAAAACACAGCCCTCTCCCCCCTGCTGAGACAGAAAAAAAAAAAAATTTTATTGACCTTACTTAGAGAGGAAAGTCCAACGACATAGCACACGGTTCAATTATTCAAGTTTTTACGGTAGGTAGATTATGTAAGATTATTCTTATATGATCAAGCTTGTTTACACTTTCTTCCTGACAAAGATAACAATTAAACTATTTTAACCAATCTTCTTTTAACTTTTGATTTCATGCACTGGTAATTATTATCTTGAATTAAATTTTAGCACAGGTGAAATTATATTAAAGTTTTTTTGCACTGCCTAGTTGTTATTTAAAGATGTCTTTACACAAAAGTGCAGTTATCTCAAAACAGCTCTCCTTGGTTACCTACCATAGGTTGCTATGCATTTTCCCGCTCTCAACAAAAAAGACCAATAGTCAGGTTTTAACTTACACAGGCTCATATTATACCAAAATTACGCCAAGTCCAAAATTTAATGTAAGTGCCAATCATTTCTCTCATGATAATTCCTCCGCCAGTTTAGATATGATAGCACAGTTCTAAAGGGTTGGGGGTAAGGCACCCAGGAAATTTCTTCACATGTATGATATGATAGATGAAGGTTTAGTTTAGATCGCTTCACAGTAAGTTACAGTACCAGATCGGTGGCTGTGAATATGGCTATTTTCAGTGGAAACCCCTTAAGTTACAAGTATGATACTGTGCTTGCGCATTGCAAAAAGTTTCCGGAAATGTGGACTTTAGCTTGGAGCCACAAGTATTCTAACTTAGGCGTGGCCACCTAATAAGATGCGCCAAGCCTTATCACCACACTTCCAGAAACTCTTTGCAACTGAGCAAGTACGAGTACGAGTATGATATACGACTCAACTCACCTCGCAGACTACCCATACCAGTAAGGCAAAGCAAAACCAACAAGCACAATCATAAACTAACCTCAAATACAACATCAATCATAATAATGTTAAAAATAAAAATAAAAAAAAACACTTCACATACTGTATGATACCATCTCCCAAATCAACAATCCGAATCATACCACAAAACAAGAAGGAAAAAACAGTGAATATCGTAAAAAATAAAAAATAAAAACACGGAACAAAAACCAAACGATATATACAGCTTCACAAGGAAAACGGGTGGTGCCATAGTACCAGTAAGTGATTTTTTTGTTCTGTCTCGAACCTGATGGAACACCCACCGCTCCTTCACCGTATCGATCGACTTTTACACTACAGTACAGCACGCTAAGAAGTAATGTTACAGTATGACAGGATGTAACGGCGGCATTGGATCTACTCCACAAAATATAGCAAAGAAGAAAAAAGAATGCCCAACTGAAAAATAGAAAAGGAAGGAAAAAAAAGAGCAAGCCATTCCCACCACCTTTTTTATCCTCAAAAAGGGTAGCCATCATTACTTCTGTTTTTAATTTTTTAAAAAAAGATATCCTTCGGTGGGGAAGGGAGAATAAACCCGCTACCCCATCCTGCGTCTAATCTCCTCCAAAATCCCCATAATCCTCAGTCTATCATCATTGTCCGAGGTAACTCTCGACAAGCCCTCCAGCACCCCCCTCACAAATTCCTTCTTGGCAAGTGCTTCTCCGCCCCTCCGAACGGAGTGCGTGAACCACTTCTCCGCAACGTAGGCTGCGTCCCTAACCAGTCTACGACGCACCGTGCCCTGGAAAGGCACCTCGTCGCGCCAGTACATTTCATCTAGGATTCTCAGGATTGTCTCAGCCGGGATGCCGGCTTCTAGGAGGCAGTCCACAACCCAGGTTGGGGCACCGACGTCGCGTTGGTGTTCGTAGGCATAGATTTCTAAGAGTTGGACGAGGTCGTCTAGTACCACTAGTTAGAACTGCGTTGTGGAAGCAGGGGATGACAGGAGGACATACTCGGAGGGAAAATGTATTCAGAGTTATTGAACCTGTGACCTAATCGTCGAATGTTGTCGGCCACAAGCTCGTATGGATGGCCCTGGCCTGAGGCCTCTGCATCAGTGTGGATTGAGCTGATGAGCTGCTCCCAACACTTCTTGATCTCCCCAGCCCCACGATAGTCTGCGCCCTGGAAAATGGCAAGGCAAATGTCCATGTACCCATAAGGATCCGCAAAGCGATTGAAAAGCTGTATATAATAAAAAATTAGTAATTTGAATAAAAGTAAGAAACCGGATTAAAACATACATCACTAAGAGTAAGTAAGTTCGAATCCAACTCCTTGATCAACTTTTCCTTCTTTGAGGAGCTGATCCGGCCATCTTCCTTAACACGTCGAAGCACATCATCCTGGATAACCGCAACATCCAATTCCTCCTGGAGAGTATGGCTCAGCTCATTCATCTTCTGTCTAATACCCATTGGGCCGTAACTACCGCAGAAGCCCTTGGCTCGGCTAAGAAACTCCAGTCTCTTCTCAAGCGGCAAATCGAAGTCACTCTGGGCAAGCTTGTGGAGAACCTCGGCAGCTCCATAGAAGTTCTCGCGACGGGCATGGTACTGCCACAACAAGCCGTAATGGTCCAGAGATTCCGAGCTTCGTCGCTGGAGATATCCAAGAACATAGGGCGAGTCAATCTCGAGGAGTCTGTCGGACAGTCCGCGTCTGTGAAGCCAATCGTAAAGAGTATTGTGGAAGACCTCGTCATCAGAGGTATAGATCAACTGCCAGGTTTCATTTCGCAGGCGGGTGGCTGGAGTCGGCATGCCATCTTGCATTTCTGGACTTTGCCCAAACTTCGAATCCAACTCGTCCAACACTTCAAACACCAACTGGTAACATTCCTCACGTTTTGCATGGAAGTGGGCCCTAGGATCCTATTCGCAGCTCAGTTAGCTCATATCGCACACAAGTATTACACCAGACGAAAACTTACCGTCGGAATTGCTCCATCGGCCAAGAATCCCAAAGCTTCATTACCCCTGTCACTCTCCCTAGCGACTGTAAGAGCCAGCTGTACGGATCCCGGATAGTAATTCAAGCTCCGATATTCTATTAAGGTATCCCGGAGGTTCTCCATTGTCAAGCTTGCAGCAGTCTCCCCAAACAATCGCAAACTCTCTCTCAAAAGCCTGTTCCTATTGTCCGGATCCCCATCTGCTTTTGCTCTACGAACTTGTTCAATGGCCTTAAACACTACGACATCGTCGGCGCTACAGAAACTTCCGCATCGTCGCCGTAGCGCATCCGCAATAGTGTCCACGTTCAACCCAGCTGCAATATTTCTATTGACGATTGCTGTGACCAACTCCTTCGCAAGAGCAGCCCCGCTATCACTCGTGAATAACCCAGCATAAGTAACTTTCTTAGCCTCCTCTTTTTGGTTGTCTGGAAGACTAAGTATGATATCCCCAAGTTTATCATCGAGCATAAAGAGCACAAATGATATACCCTCGATCATGTTGCCAACTAAGGTAACAAGAGCATGCAACATCCGATGTTCAGCTTGCTGGGCAACTTCCTCAACCCTACTACCCAGTCCCATCAAGGACTCAGCTCCGGATGATAATCCATTAATAAAGCTACGGTTGTTTTGTAAGAAGGCCGACAATTTGACAAGCTGCTCCTGGATGGACAGCAGTTTTTCGACAGGAACACCACTATGATAGCTCGCAACACCTGCAACACTAGGAACCTCCACAACCATCTGGGCCTTCCAGATCGATCTAACAATCCTAGAGATATAGAGCGCAAGACCCTCTGCTCTCCCTGAAACTTTGACGCTGTCGAGACTAGGTAAGGCCGAAGCATCGTATACATTCTCAGCCCGTGGCCTGCCACCATAGTCAATAAAAAACTTCCGAGCAAACTCAGAAACTTCCACGTCTGTGGTTCGAGCCTGCGATTGGTTGACGGTCTCGGTGCTTGCCCCACAGGCAACCGCCAATGAAGAAGCACACCCCTCCGCTCGCCCGTACTTTTCAAAGAAATTCCTAGCTTCGCCCTCCACACCAATCGGAGAACTGGACATTCCATATCTGATAGCAGCATCAAAGACCTCAATAAGCCGCCTCCTCTTGATGATGTGAACCCCAGAATTGGTCAAGATAGCGACTTCAGTTGGCGGTAGATCATATTGAACCGCAGGCTCGTTCCCAAACCCGTTAGGCCCTTTGCTAGCTGCAAAAGGTTCTGAAATCAATTCAACCGCCTCAACTCTCGAGTCAAGGCTCACAGACATTCCCGTCTCAATAAGTGTAGCCCTCGAGGTTCCCTCCGCCAATATCGCGATTCTCCCAGAATCAGGCGCCGAGAGGAAGAGCTCATCCACAGCTTCCGGTTTATCCACGAAGCAAAAGAAGTACCCAGGTGCGAATACCTTTGCCCTTCGGGTCGGCGTCAAACTTGACCCCGTTGACGGAGGAAATCGAACGTGAATCACCTGCATACTTGTCGGCGCCGATTCCGATCCTCCGAACCCGTATTCCGAAGCCACAGCGCTCATATAAAGCCTACAGCCAGTAGTAGTTGTCGCAATCAAGTGGGTTCTGCGCGCCTCTTGAGAGGTCACAGGACTGATCGAAACAATAGGAGTTTTAGGCTCCAGTAACGGCGTGTTCCCGATCATAACCCGGATGTTGGCAAGCGTGTGCGGAAATGAGTGCGTGATGCTCAATGAGAACGCAGTCTCCCCCTTAACATGGAACGCCCTGATAGCTGACTTTGAAGACAGCGTGTAAAGTAGATTCCTGGTATCATCTATAACCATCTGGACAATATATTCCGTATCCTTTGGTCCACTCAAGAAGGGCAATGGTATTCTAGGGGCAAATGATGAAACACCCCCACTAGTCTGGCAAATCTTCCCACATCTTCCGTAAAACCATTTTTCTTCCGCCTTCACTTTTCGTCAGCAAATAAACTCCCAAGCTATGGACCCGTGAACAGCCATACCTGGTACGTGAATTCATAAATATCATTATCCCCTCTCCCACCAAAGAATATCCGCCCCGTCTTCTTAGAGCCCTCAATCACACTAACGCCTAGTCCTTTAGTCGGGGCGCTCATCTTAGTCTCAAAAAGTGTAACATCCCTCCCGCCCCTCGCGTTCGGAACCGCCTGTACGCCGAGCAAGAAGATATCGACTGTTGTCGCAATAACGAGGACATAGTTGACGTCGCTGACAAACACCCCTAACTCACGAAGGTAAGACCCGGCAACCCAATGCGCCAATGCTTTAAGGGGAAAGAAGTGAAAAACTCACCTGGCTTGGGCGACAACAGTCTGACAGCGGTGATATTATTTGGCTGAGCTTCGTAACCTTGGAAAGACCCCTGCGTTGTGTAGTCCCACAAGTAGAGACGGTTGTCAACCGTGATCCACGCCTGCTGCAACTCAGCAAACAATCCCATCATTGTATGACTTGTAGCGCGATTGTATTGCTCGAAGATCGAGTCCGGGATAGTGTGTAAAGCTGTTCTCTGGAACGGCTCCCACGCCGATGAACGCGGGAGGTCATAATCTGATGATTGACCCTCTGCTCACCCCATACCAACCATCATCAGCCCATATTCCCAAATCTGAAGGAGGGGGGAGCCCTACGAGAAACTATGTCATCAAGCTGTGGATACCTCGCCTCCGTCGTCAGAAACTCATTAATTGTTCTAGCAGCACGTGGCACAGGCCCCAGATTATCGGTCGAGGAGACCGGCTTTGGAGCATGTGGAATCCCAGACTCTGATCCAGAAGGCGCAGTGGTGAAGGGTTGTGATGACCGGCTGTCCGTGACGTAGGCCGATGAAGAGCCGCCGGTATAGGAATTCCTCGAGGAAGACCGCAGCTCCGTGGGGAGGTCGGGGTATACTGGGTTCAGCGAAGACGACGGGCCGCTGCCGACATTCGGGGTTGTGTATATTGAAGAATGGTACTGGCGCTGAGAAGGTGGTGTCTCGAATATCGACATTTTTTTTCCTTGCGATTTCGCCCCTCACGCGTTTCGTAGCGTTGAAAGGAAAGGGAAAGAAAACCCCAGTAAGAACGAAGAAATTAGGCTTCTTGCTAAGTTTTGGTTAATTCTAGGTCCTTTAATTATTTTCGCTCGCGCCGGTTGTGCTTGGAGAAAGAGAAGTCGCGTTGCTGTGAGGGCTGCAGAATGAAAGATGGTAAGGGCTTTTGCTGAGGAATCACCTTGCCAATCGCGTCCGTAAAGAGGAAGCCTGATGAAAGCCCTTAGGGGACGGTTATGAGTTGGGAGACAGGTGTTTTAGGCGCGAATTAATAACGTTCAAGCTGTGATTGATCGCGCTGACAGTCGCTCACACAAATTAAGATATCTTGGGGTTTTCTGGAGAGTTGAGCAACATCGAAGGGCAAGGTTGAAGAACTAAGCACGGGGAAGCCGGCAGTCTTGGCGCGACAACTTCCCCGATTCCCCTTGTTTGGAGGCTCAACAAACTACAATAAAATGCTACAATATCTGTGGCTATCATTACCCGTACTTTGGAGCTTCTCCAACCATCGTCCATAACTCATTCTCCCCTTCACGAGTGGCTACCCCTTCTCCGAACTGTATACCCTACGGTGCTCACACCTACACATTTCAGACTATGATACCATAGCATTTTTCAAGGCCCCAGCCTGATGTATTATACCCCCAACTTTCACACCAAATTGCGATGTAAAGATTTGGTAGTCCCCGAGACCACTTGAGAAACTATCAAACATAAATAAGATCCACCGCCCTTTTCTCCATCCAGCCACATAGTCTACCGGCAACCATTTTTGGTATTACATTCTCACTTCCTAAGTGACCTTCTTCCCCTGAGCCGCCTCTCTTTCCCTCTTCCTCAAGGCTCTCTTCCTAATACTAGCATGCATACCCAAGTTCTTGCTCAAGACCAGACCATTCCAGATACCAAGCAACTCCTGAACACCCCAATGCATCAAACCGTGACTCCAGTATGGCGTAATAGTGCCCTCCATACCGGCAGCAGTTCCCTTAAGTCCAATCTTCCCAAGTGTAGCCTTAACAAAAGCTTTCGGTGTAGGAATCATCATACTGGGTTTGCGAACCTTACTCATAGCGGAGGTGATCAAGTAACCCACAACCAATTGGACCTGCACACCGTCACGTTTGAGCTCGGCGCCGAGAGCGGTGGACCAATGTTGCAAGAAAGCCTTCGAGCCAGAGTAAGTGGCCAAAAAGGGAGTAGGAAGCAATCCGCCGAAAGAGCCCATTGTCAAGATCAATCCTCTCTTTCGAGAGACCATGCCCGGAGCAACGATTTGAGTAACCTTGAGTGTACCATTAACATTAATGGTGATGATCTCGTCCATCTCCTTCCCGGTCGTTTCCAAGAAAGGAACAGGGATATCATGGCTTTTCCCAACATTGTTGATCAGAATCGCGATGTCAAGATCCTTCACTAAAGCCCTCAAGCGCTCGTAGTCCGCCGAGTCATTCTTCGCAAAGTCCATGGCCAAGGTCTTAGTCTGGCTACCGGGGTGCTTGGATTCGATTTCCTGAGCTAGGGTAACGAGTTTCGATTGAGTGCGGGAGACGAGAACGACATTGAATCCCTTCGCGGCGAGCTGCAGGGAAAATTCCTTCCCAATACCATCCGAGGCGCCGGTGATGAGTGCCCACGACCCTTTCGGCCCGAATTTACGCAGCTATAATAACAAGTGAATCAGTATTCTACCTAACCTCTCGCGGGTTCTGGAAGTAATATACATTTGTCCCACTAAGAATGAACAAGCTTGAGAAAGAATTGAAGATTTTGAGCGAAACGTTGAGAACGGCGAGAGCACCCAATAGAGCAAGGGTGGAGAGTCCAATCGGACCGACAAAGGAGGATATTTTGGTAATAAATTCGCCGGAGGACGTCATGGTGTTGGTGCTCCGATGTCTGGTGGGCGGTCTTGGGGGAGAAGTGTCTCGTTTTTTTTTTTTTTTTTTTTTGAAGGGAGCTCGGCCGGCCTTCTTGTTGTGTTGGGAATTTTCAACTCAAGATTGACACGAATGGAGGGGGCAGAAGCATGCCGAGGCGACGCGCGCTGCATAGCAAGGTTAACACCTAATTAGTGGACGCAACGGTTTTGGAGTGACAAAAAATGCAACAGTTGCTGGAGAAAGCGGAGAATACCATATAGGTAGCAATTGGAACCTGGCCTCGTTCTTCAGGGATACGATACCTATTAAATTACTTATTCACTAAAACCCCCTCTACGACAAACCGAGCAAGTATGCTATCGCTTAGTTGTTGAAGAGGCTCAGCTGTTTCACCAGGGCTTCATGATGAGCCAAGTTGGGATCTCTGCTCCTGTCAGTTGTCAGCGCCGGCATTTTCCGAGTGATGGGTGGTTCCCTCCTTTGCCCTTGGATATGATACGATTGGTAGCTTTGGCTCTGGCTGAGAACCTGGCTGGGCAGTCACGGTGATTGCCAACAATTGCCTACATGTAATCCACCCTTACTTCATTTCAAGACAAGACAAGGCAATTGGCATAAGCTTCTAGTAGAACATACTAGATAGTGAACAGAGCAGCGCATCACAGTTCGAACAACCCTTGATTAAGTTCGGAAAATAAAATAAGAACCCCCCCCCCGCACCCAAAAGCAATGCGATTCTATCTACTCAACTTCACTCGTAACCACAACGTAGGAATAGCGTACTTAATAAACCTAATACGCTCAGCCAATGCGAGAAAGAAGACACCAAAGCAAGAGACCCTAGCTTACAGACTACTGGTTCAACTCCTTGCCGAATATACTAGAGAAACTATCGTAAAAAAACCCCATCTAAAAAATTCGAAACGGATCGATAATCTAGTTGTGCTCATCTATGCCGGCAACTTCTTTCTTGTCTCCGCTAGCGCGTCCAGTAGCATCTGTGGAGGCATTTGTCGATACCCTTGTGGATTGTTGAACACCCTATTAGATATGTTAACACTATTAACAAGTGGGGTCAAATCTGAAAAGTAAGTACCATTTCCACAGATCTTCGCAAGCTTGCTCAAGCGTCATTTCAGCCTTCCATCCAAGCTCCTCGTTGGCTCTAGTTGGGACTGCCGTAAGATCCAGAACATCTCCCTTCCTTCGAGGGACAACCTCATAAGGGAGGTCTCTCCCGACAGCCTTCGAGAAGGCCTTGATCATGTCGAAGACTGTAGAACCTTTTCCGGTACCAAGATTCCATGCCCGGCATCCAGGCTTGTCTCTTCGAAGTTTGTTTAGAGCCGCAATGTGACCCTTGGCAAGGTCGACGACATGAATGTAGTCGCGAATCGCAGTACCATCGTGGGAAGCATAATCTAGTCGGGTAAGCTATCTGCATCAGGAGCGGCCCGATCTGAATTGACTCACCTGTTCCAAAGACCTTAAGCTTCTCCCGGCGCCCAACAGCTACCTGCCCCAATAGAGGTAGAAGGTTGTAAGGAACGCCCTGGGGATCCTCCCCCATGATTCCCGATGGATGAGCGCCAGCAGGGTTAAAGTATCTAAGAAGCGCAGCATTCCAGCCGGGGTGCGACTCGACATGGTCCTCGATAACTACAGGGCTGAATTAGTACCATTGAGCCAAACCTCAGGCAAGGGAGCTGCGGAGCCAGTTTACGGCGAACATAAGCATACCCATCTCAATCATCATCTTAGTTCTTCCATAAGGGTTGGTAGGACCAATGGGGCAAGTCTCCGGGATGGGGATCATGTTTGGATATCTCGTAGCGTCACCATAAACGGTGGCAGAAGAAGAAAACACAATGTTCTTCACGCCATTCGCTTCCATGGAGCGGAGGAGAGAGATGGTTCCTCCGACATTGACACGGTAGTATTCAACAGGGATCTCGGTAGACTCTCCAACAGACTAGCGGTTCTACCTATCAGCGGCGCGCCCAGAATTGTGAAGGATTATGGAGCAGAGTCGTCGCGGATGTATGATTTTGAACAGGCCACGCGTTCAAGAGGGTCACAAACCTTCAAGGCGGCAAAGTGAATAACAGAATCGATATCCGGATGGTCTTTGAATATTTTGTCGAGGGCTTCTTGGTCGGTTACGTCCGCCTTGTAGAATATCGGGCGTTTACCACAGATGAGCTCGATACGGTTAAGAGACTCCTCCGAAGAGTTGTAGAGGTTGTCAATAACAATAACTTCGTAACCAGCAACCAGAAGCTCTAGAGCGGTAAAAGAGCCAATGTAACCAGTCCCGCTATTGTTGTCGCGAGAAATTTCGGTTAGATTTCAATTCAGTCGGTAAAAACAAACACATGATTGGCCAACTCACCCAGTGACCAAAACAGTTCCTTCTTTCGCTGGCATCTCCGGCTGGGGGGGTGATTGAGGTGCGAAAGACTGATAGGGTTGGTGGTTAAGGAATAAGGCAACCTAGTTTGTTTGGAGATGATTAGATTGCAGAAAACAAGCGTCTGTGACACAGCGGGGAATGGGAAAGTTTTGTTTGCTGAGCTGTCAAGAGGGGGGGGGGGGGCGGCGGTGGAAGCAGCGAGGAAAAGGGGGAGGGGAAAAGGGGGAGGGGATGATCATCAATGACCGGACGCCATCAAGTTGAGGCAGGCATGAGAGGTATGGGATGGTATGGTGGGGGGGGGGTTAGTCTAAGCTACCCTTCCCCTCGCACAACTTCTCTCTCTCTCTCTCTCTCTCTCTCAGCCGTGCATTCGCCCACTACTGCTTACTAGCAACAGCAGCAGCAGCAGTGGGGGAAACCTTCATGCTCTCTCTCTATCTGTCCCCTCGCCTGTGTGTCGAAGCCGTTGTGGACGGCATGATATGGTGAAAGTAATGTAAACTTACCAGCACGCCAAGGACGGCTAGAGACCACAGAGCTCGCTTTTTGGTAAAGACAACAGAGTCCATACTCGTACTCGTGCAGTAACCTCTCCTTGCCCTTCGAAGTGAACGTATTTTTTATTATCTCGAATCTCGAGCTTTTTGTATGAATTTACTTTCTGGAACGTAGAAGGTGGCTCCTAGTAAGCGGCCACCCCTGGCATCCATTTTGGGTCTCCTCCGGGCGCTTCATACTTTAAAGCTGACTAAGTGGCCATCACACCTTCATTTTTCCTGGGCACGAACAGGATTTCGGGGAAATATAAATAGGGCGGAACTAAGCGCTCTTGGTTGTCATTGCTTGCTCTGCCCCCATCTGAATTCCCCAAATCCCCTTTTAACCGTTCAAAATTCGATCTAGCAATCACTTAAACGTGGTTCCCCCCTCCTGGCCTGGGTATCGGGTTATCTCGGGAATGAGGTCTGTGAAAATGGCAGAGGTTCATTGAGCAATTGTTTCGTTTCAGTCCTCATTCAAATTCATCTAGGAGCTATCCAATTAAGCTTTGCAGAGAGAGGTACGGAACATGGGTGCCGTATTCATATACTGAGGGAATAAATAGAGTATTGCTAATATGCGAACCGACCCGATTTTTTGATGCAGCAAAACATGTACCCATGACCGCAACTCATCTCAGGTCAAGATAGAGAACGCAGGATCACAGAAGGTCACTCGATAATTCTTAGGTGTTGGTATGGAAGGTGTATGGGTCCTTTCTGGTGTCACGGGGGATTGCGAACAGGAAAAGCATGGAATTTCATTCCTGGCTAACGGAATGCAAGGCAGAGCAATATCTGCAGCCCATTTCGACACGGGGGCAATTGTTGATGATTATCCGGGCTTGGGAAGCTCAATCCCGCATAGCATGCGCCAATTCCAAGTTCCCATACAAGTGTCTAGATAGCGGCAGTTGCTGATGCTTGCACCTCGGGCTTGATGACGACAGAGGGGCCTGCTTAATTCGAAGCTATACGTGAGCTCTCGTCCGATATTGGATTCTACGAATGCCCATCACCAAGAGCTCAAGAGCGTTGACTATGTCACAATTGGCCCTTGTATTTGTCTTCACGATGTTGCTTTAATTTGTACCTGGTATAAACCCGATTGCGTGAACACGAACACCGCAAAACGGTTACATGAGCTTTTTCTTTTCTTTCACATACAAGCTCCCTAGCAGTGAGGCTCTTGCCAGAAATTATAGTAATTACGAAGGAAAAAAAAACCACCAATCTTTTTAACCCCCCTCCCTTAACAAAATAGGAATCTAAGCATCCTCCAAAGCGAGCACCTGGAAAAACGTTAGCTAATAGCAATTAGAAGGGAAACTGGATGTGCTCACAATAGCAGTTCTTGTGGGAATGTAAACTTGCGTGAAGTTCTTCCGCCCGTTCCAGTTGAAATCAGTCGTGAAGAAACGCACATTCTCGTCGATTCGGCCTAACCCGCCCAACTCTTTTCGGTCAGTGTTCAATACTATACGATATGTCCCTGCTTGCTCGATTCCGATCCGGAAATCCGCAAAACTCTCCTGTAGTTGAATAGAACAGCGTTTAGAATAGCCAATATAGATATTATAAGGATTTCGACTTACCGTAGGGTGAAAGTTGAATACGAAAACCAATCCCGCGCGCTCAAATACAATAATCTTGTCACCCTCATGCTTCAAGCTAATGTAGGCTTGGGGTGCGTGCAGCCATCCGTAGCGTCCCTCAAGATGTTGCATGGAAGCATCAAAGTCGTTGAGACATTTGTATCTCAGGAGGGGATCATCGAGGATATTCCATTGCCGTCTAGCGTAGTGGAAAGAGTTGTTGTTTCCGGCACGAGGGAAGTCGAGCCATTCAGGGTGGCCGAATTCATTACCCTCAAAGTTGAGATAACCTTCGCCACCCAATCCGTGGGTGAGGAGTCTAATCATTTTGTGGAGGGCAAGACCGCGCTCAATGATGGGGGTAAAGTCGGTGAGTGTTGACATGTGAGTATAGAGCTCTTTATCACAGAGCCACATGAGAAGTGATTTGTCTCCAACCAACCTGTGACCATCAGCACTAGAAAATAATGCAAAAAGGATATAAATATGTCAACATACGCTTGGTCGTGGCTCTCGGCGTAAGCAATAGTCTTCTCGCCATGTCGTCTATTGGTCAAAATCCAGCAGATGCTGGACATATCCCATTCATCGTCTTTCTTTTCTTTCAACAACTTAATCCACATGTCTGGGATGGCCATCGCAAGGCGGTAGTCGAAGCCGACACCCCCAAGGGCGAGAGGAACACACAGACCGGGCATACCAGATACATCTTCCGCAATTGTTATCGCCTCGGGAAAGTTTTCGTGGATCATTTCATTAGCCTTACAGAAATATTAGCAAACGAGGCAAGGGCTAGGCTAGCTTTGGTTTCGTACCAGCATGAGATATACCACTCCTTCTTCGTCGACGTTGCTCCCAAAGTATTCATGGTACCCACCAGAGAAACCCCTATGCTTGTTAGTCTGCATTAGTCAAAATGACTGGGCTTTGACATACGTTCCAATCCCGTGGTGAGTATAGAGAATGCTTGTGACGCCATCAAACCGGAAGCCGTCAAATTGGTACTCCTCCATATAAAACCTCAAATTCGAGATGAGGAAACGTAATACTTCGTGATGCCCATAGTTGAAGAGCCTAGAGTCCCACAACTCGTGTCTACCCCGTGACCCCTCGTGAAAGTAAAGGTGGTCGCTGCCGTCGAACATGTTGATTCCGTCGAGGACGTTTTTGCATGCGTGGGAGTGGACAATGTCAAGAAGGACTGTGATTCCCATCCCGTGGGCAGTATCGATGAGTTCCATAAGCTCCTCGGGTGTTCCATATCGGCTAGAAGCAGCAAAGAACGAAGTGACTTGATATCCGAAAGAAGCGTAGTAGGCGTGTTCTTGGATAGCCATAAGCTGGATTACATTGTATCCAAGCTTCTTTATCCGGGGAAGGACGTTCGCGGTAAACTCGGTATAAGTTCCAACTCTATATTCTGTTGTGCTGATACCTACATGCGCCTCATAAACACGAGCAGACTTGGGCTTCTTGGGGCGAGGGTGCTTAAAAACATATTTCTTCTCGGGATTCCAGAATACGGCGTCATAGACAGGAGAAACGCTAAGGTCCTGAGTGACACGCTTGATCCACGCTGGAAGGCGATCCACTCTCTCGCCCGAAGGGAGTTGAAAGTCGATCTACAGAAAGTCAGAATATGTAAAAAGCAGTAAGGGCAATTCGGAGCGTAACTCACCTTCACTTTGGTGTTATGGGGAATAGCAGGCTTTCCATTGACGGGAGGGAGAGTTATTTCCCAAACGCCCCACTCATTCTTCTTCATTGGATGAGATTGCCTATTCCAGCCATCTAGATTGGTGAGAAAACTGTCAGATGTAGTTAGGAACTGAGGCAAGCTTACTGAAATCTCCAATAAAATTTGCATTCGCAGCATTTGGAGCCCACTCGCGATAAGTGATAGTCCCATTGCGAGCAACATTGATGCCAAACTTCTCGTATCCCTAGAACAAGCAAACAGAATATCAGCACCAGATGAAAGAATTGGCAATATCTTGGGCAAATTAACTAACTTTTGAGAATTCCTTCAGCCCACCCTCGTGGCTGTTGAGTTTCTGAATCCATTCGTTAGCTTTGGAGAAGCGACGGCGAAGGTCATCCTTGAATGGACCAAGCCATGGGTCCATCTCGACAATGCCAGTGCCATCAGTGGGCATGCTGCCGGGAGTGTTGCTCTTAGCAACCTTCTTAACGGGAGCAGTGGCAGGAGCAACAGTGTTTTTGGAAGCGCGAGTGAGATCCATCGCCGTGATTTAGGGGAGGAATAGAAGTGAGAACGCTGTCTGTATTGTATGGGGACTGGAAAATACTGAGTCGAGAAGACGGGAGAAGGTGCTTTTAAGTAGGTGTAGAGACAACGGATGTATGGAAAAGGTCGGACAGATAGTTTCGCCAGCAATTCATGGGATGGATGGGATGGATGGGAGGGAATGATAAGGGGGCAAGACCTGCAGGAGAGAAGGAGGAGGAGGAGAGCTTTTTTCTCTCTTTCGTATAGACGGTTGAGGTTGGCTCGATAGGCCAGACCACAGCCCTCATGGGAAACAACCCTCCAAACCAAACCCCTCCAGGGATGAGCAAAAAAAAGAGGCAGATACGGTGCGACGTCATCTGGAAGGTGGGGTCCACAAAGATTGCCTTTGCTTTGTGGCGGCAGGTGAAACAAAGGCGGGTGCTTCGATATTCTGGGCCTGGGTACATATAATACTGGAGATATTGCAGCAGTAATCTACGACGGTATCCTATAAGTACCGTAAATCCTCAGGTCTATCACTCCTCTGACCTTCGAGACTTGCAGAAATTTGAGGGAGATGTTCAACATTCAATGCTCATCCACCAAGGTGGGGAGTGAAAGTTACCGTATTGGCGGCACTATGGTAAGCACCTCTTTATCTACACCGCACACTAGTCCGCGACCTTTTGGGGTAGAACTTAGCCTGAGCAAGATAAAGTGCGCATGCAGGTAACGAGCCGAAAGAGAAAAAATTCTCGCAATTTTTTCTTTCTTTCCCTTACCTTCTTTCTCTCCATCTCTCCGCTGCAGGAGCAATTTTTCACATTGCTCGGGTGTTTGAAACCTTTTCTTATTATTTTAGGTCTTCTGTGGAGCAACGGTAATGCACTACACCCGGTGCTGCTTTCCCCACCGGGTGCCCATTATCGATGCGGCTAATGGATGTGAAGCTGAACGGAGCAGACAGCAGGGCCAGAGGAGCAACCCCCCCCAAAAAAAAACAATTTCAAAAGTTGGTACTCGAGTATCATATTGCAGTCTGTATCCTTGATCACTCGTCTGTTGTTTCTGTGGCTTCTGCAGTTGGCTTGTCTCAGTGCTTGTCAAGACCCTTGTCTCGGAAGCCATCCAATTGGTTGCACACGTTTGTTGGGTCCAAATATCTGCCGTACTCGAACTGCACCGATCACCCCGTGCAAGGTCGTAGACCAACGCTCTCTACCGTACTCGAGTACCGGTACTCGAATACCGTGGACTACTCGTACGGTGCCGCACAAGTACAAGTACAATACTCACGGCGGGCAAGAAGTATGGTGGGGGGAGCCTTAAACGGGAGCACTGGGCACATTCATTTTGTTTAGTTATACATGCTAAGTTGTGCCCAAGTGTGTGGTTCACCACTGGTTAATTTGGGGGTTTTTTTTTGGCATACTAACTGTGCCCCTTGGTAGTTTTAACAGTAAATGTGGTCCTGTGAGGTGACATTTAGTCGCCTCCACCAAACTTTAAACTAGACCCCTATAGCTTGCCCAGGAGTTGATGATATGTCTAAAATCTCTTTCTATTTTCCGAGTCTCCAGCTTATTATCTAAGAAAATAAAAAGTGCCGTAAGAACTCCATAAATCCGGTATTGTAGATCTCAGCGGGATGGTGGCAACTAGAGCATAAAAGGCTTATCAGAGTACTCGAGTAGGAGGTGAGCAAAATCACAGGTATGATAGTCTGCCAGTCAATCCAGCAGGCTCAGCAGCCCTCCCAAGCTATACGGTACCCCGCCTGGAAAACACTTTTCCTTCTTCTTGGGGTGTTTTTCCTCGGATTGCTTCTGTAAGGCTGAGGACCTGATCGCGGACACTGGATTTAACGAGTTTTTACGGTAAAAGCTGTTGAGCCTCATGGGGAGCAGTTTGAAGTCGGGCATTTGCCATTTTTTCGGGTTGGAGATGATATTCTCTGGTTAAAGGTTCCCCCACCATCCAGCACCGGTATCCGGAAACAGGGGCCGTGAATTTGTGCAAGTGGCAGGTACTCGAGTACTCGTACTCGAGCACTCGTACACGAGCAAGTCCCGGTTCCGACACCCGAATCCAGGGATTAGAAAAATTAGAAAAATATTCTCGACATATGATACAGCCAATTACATGTGCCTATTCGAGCCCCCCTATGGAATTGGTGCTCGAATGCCTGGCACTTGTACTTCATGCCTGTTGCCGTCAGAACTCGAAAAATCGGACCACGTGCTAAGACGTTGGTGTTGCCTCTCCTGGTAAGATCAGTTGGATTTTTCTTTTTATTTGTCCCAACCGAGGGCTGAAAGAGAATATTTTCGCCGTGTTTTCTTCCCATAATCCAAAGGGGGAAATTTTAAACGTCCCTGCGTCATTCTCGATTATGCCAGCCTTTACTCGCACTTGTACTAGCTGATTTTTTTAATATCCGGACACCTTGGCGCAGATTTGTATGTGTCTTGGCGCCAAGGTGTCCGGATACTTTTGAAATCGGCTAGTACAGTACCGGTACTCGAGTACCGGTACTCGTACCCCAATGGGCGCTGAGACACGCACACGTTATTTGCCATAAAAGTACACACCGCTATATTTTGCAAACCCCTGTTTTCGGGTATGTTTTGCCTACTACGAACGCCTTTTGTTGGGAGCCAGATTGACGCGTGATGCGATGGGGAGACAAGATGGCTTGCAATTAGGGTCCTCCTCCCGACGACAAAGCTCCATTCATATTGTCACCCTTCCCACCATTCGCTCCTTTTCCTCCCACCACTACTACCACTACTGCCACTACCTCCTCCTCCTCCTCCTCCTCCACTACCTAACATTTACGCTACATTAATTTAGCTTCTCCAAGCTCAAGTACCGCTGCATAGCAGTGTAGATAAAGTAATCACCCTCTCCTATATTAACCGGCCGTCCCATCTTGCATCTACAAGAGATGAAAGAAAAAAAAAACAGAGGGAGGGGAAAGGATACTAAATGCTAAGCTAAGGATAATACCGGATCAATGTCTGCCACGACTACCACTACGACTGCTGCTCAGGGCCAGGCCCAGCCGATTACTGCGGAGAATATTCTCCGCCTATTCCCTGAAATTGATTCGTCCCTTGCTAGCTCTGCCAATGCCGCCACTAATGGGGTAGGCTCTGGAGAGCTTCAAGGCTACGATGAGGAGCAAGTTCGTTTGATGGAGGAGGTTTGCATTGTGTTGGATGAAGATGACAAGCCGATTGGAAGCGCATCCAAGAAAGTCTGTGAGTTTTAAACTCGACTTGGCCTTCAATCTTCTAGGGCCAAGAGCTAACTAGACCATCCTAGGCCACTTGATGAAAAACATCGACCTTGGACTCCTTCATCGTGCTTTCTCTGTCTTTTTGTTCGACCCAGAGGATGGCCGTCTCCTTTTGCAGCAGCGTGCGGATGAGAAGATCACCTTCCCTGGTAAGAAACCTTCAACCATCTCTCCTTAGGCCTCTATAGACTAACCCGCATACTTCGCGCCTCAACTAGCCATGTGGACTAACACCTGCTGTTCTCATCCATTGGGCATTCCCGGCGAGACCGGAGCTGACCTTGCAGCAGCAACCCAGGGTGTCCGTCGTGCTGCCCAGCGTAAACTCGACCATGAGCTCGGAATCCCTTCAAGCCAGGTCCCATTAGACAAATTCAAGTTCCTAACTCGTATCCACTACAAGGCTCCGAGTGATGGATTGTGGGGAGAACACGAAAGTATGTGATCTCCTTTGGCTAAGCAATCACCCCTACTAACCTCTATAGTTGACTACATCCTCTTCATACAAGCAAAGGTCGAATTAAATATCAACCCTAATGAAGTCCAAGCCTACAAATACGTCAGCGCAGACGAACTCAAGGAGATGTTCAAGGATGTGAGGCTCTCCTTCACACCGTGGTTCAAGCTCATTTGCAACACGATGCTCTTCGAGTGGTGGTCGAACTTGAACAATTTGGATGCCTTCACGAACGATACGCAGATTAGAAGAATGTAGATCTCATCACCCGAGGAATTGCGTCCTTTACTATATACCCTTATATGCCGCGATCCCGTACCCCCAACCACCTCCTTTGGCTATTCCCGTTGTCGCGCTTCTGCACTCTGTATTGTATAGGGCGGATGTAGTGAACTATGGATTTTATATTTGATTCTTTCTCATACGATTTTTTGTTGCAAAAGCTTTCTTCGCGATGTCCGTATACCTCCCATCAATTGGGGTGGTCTCCGCTGGCCGCATTCTCCAGCAGCTAAGGCGTGGGAACATATGGAAACCCAGAACGTTTATGCGAGTGATATTTTTACGACAAAACCAAAAGTAGTGCCTTGGTTCACTTGTTTCCGCCCCGGCAGAGGTACCGTAGCTTAGGGTCTATGTTTAGGTTTGTGGTGGATTGAAGTAATCAGAGGTTGGTGAAGAATTACTCAGCTATTATCATGCAGTAGTAGGGAATCCGATGAAGGGTATGCCATTTAGTAGCAGTACCACAAGTACCTCCAATCACTGTATTTTGCAAGTACCGTACTGATAACTACTGTGAAGAAGCACTCAGTTGAAGGGTATGATACCGCAACCTACGAGTAGAGTCTGCCAACCAACCCCATCACGTCCTTAACGCCTCACTGGACGCCTCGTTTGACGCCTCACGCCTCTCCCCTTTAAAGCTCCTTCCAGATCTTTATAATCATTGCACTAAAGTCTCTTAGATGTTGCCCTAACTTGCGTACATTGATGCGCAGTTGTTGGCCTCATTGATTCGACTCTATTTGAGCAACTGAGCCCCTCCCCCGCGAGCATCGTTCGGACATTCTTGTCGTTGATCTTCGCTCACTTAAAACTTTCTTCCCCTTTCTATTGCAACTGACATTGCTAGTACCGGTACCATGCGTCCTTCTTCTAACCCATTGTCCTCTCCTCCACGACTCCCTTCACCTCCTCCCTTCACTGAGGTTCAAATATCGCCGGTTCCGCTATCTCTCTCCCTTTCCAAGTCCCCCGCGAGACCCGTGTCGAATTCTGCCACTCGTCGCATCCGCCCTGGCACCAAGTCTCGCCATATCGCCACCGGCCCCCCGCTAGTGCCCCTCAGTGAGCTCGAATCGGCTTTTCAACTACAAGAGCATTTGGCTTCCTTACTCGCAGCTACAACTTCTCCGCCGGGCTCGGATAGCACTATTCCCCTATCTCGAGAAGCATGTGAACGCCTGGCGACACCTCCGGAGGGTGTTGACGAATACCTGTGGTGCTATGAACTCACCCGTCGTCTCACCAGGGATTTAAATATCTTATTGGTGGCTTTACTCAGGGACAATTGTGCAGCCTCGTCTTGCCCTGAAATGAGAGCAAGCGAATGGCAGTATCTTTGCGCTGTACATGATCCTCCTCAGTCTTGCTGTGCAATTGACTACTCTACGCATACCCTGGACCAGGCTGCGACTATGCTTTGCACCACCCGCTATTTTCCTAGTAGGTTGAGCCTTCAGACTGCCAGCGTCAAACATCTGGCGAGCATCTTTAGGAGGTTGTATAGGATATTTGCGCATGCCTGGTTTCAACACCGAAGCGTTTTCTGGGAAGTGGAGAACGAATTCGGGTTATATTTGGTTGGCTTCCTTCTGCCTTGTCATTGGACATGACTTATATTCTCTAACTATGGCGTACCTAGTTCTTCAAAACAGTATCAGAAAAATACAGCCTAATATCCGAGGACAATCTAACTCTTCCACCAGAGGCCGAAGGCTTGAGGTCTAAGAATTCTTTTGGAGAGACGGACTCTGATGAGGAGGAGATTGATGAGTTCGACCGTGGGTCAGGCAGCAGAGACCATGGACAGGAGCTGGATGAGGATGAGGACTATCCAGATAGCGATGAATCGGAATCTGATGAAGAGGAAGCCGACGGAGAGGACGAAGGGGAGGTTGAAATCGAGAACAGGATAGAAGGTGATGAAATTGAAGATGATGAATTCGATTTGGATATCGACGATCACTCATTGGAAGAGGGTGCTGGAAACAATGCCTTGGCCGAGGCTCATGGAAATTTCGGGGGCGAAACGAGAGACTGCGAGCGGGAACACAACTTACTACTTCTGCCTTCTCCCCGGAATCACTCGTTGGCTGCATTAAGGGAAACCTACAAATTAGCCTTTGGTGCGGCTTATAAAGCTGCTCCTTTGGATACGCCTTCGACTTTGGACATTGCCGTTTATGCTCCATTCCTCTCCTCCCTTGATGCTGTTCGTGGAAGACATTTTGACAAGACCCAACGCTTATTGGCGAGGTTATACTCAATTGTAAACTCTGTGGCCGTTGGCGAGAAGCGAGAGTTTATGGTTGATGCCCGAATCATCCTCCTGAGTGATACGGAGCCCAAAGAGGAGGGAAAGGCCTCTGGGTTTGGGCCGGTCATTGGTCTACGTGAACTTGCAAAATCTGGGCGGGAATGGAAGAACATCATTGTGGGAGCGCGCGACCCGGGATCTTCAGAAGGACAAGAAAATGGAGAGGGGGGAAAAACGGAAGGCCAAGCCATCGAAAAGGCGTTCTTAGACTACCGCGGAGATAAGGTCACCGAATACACCGATGTCTGGCGGTGCGAAATTGTTACTCCGAGCGAAGAGAATCCAGAAGAGGCAATTGAAAGCGATAGACTTGACGATACTGCAGTCGAACACTTGATAGTAGCTGGTATGTTGCCTACAAGCACCATGCATCCACTTACTGACCTGTATAAAGTTGGCGGAACATTCGACCACCTCCACCCTGGTCACAAGCTCCTCCTAACGATGACCGCCTTCCTCCTATCGCCAAACGCCGCAGCGCCCCGTATCGTAGCAGGCATAACCGGCGAAACCCTCCTCATTAACAAGAAGCACAGCACGCGCCTGGGCTCCTGGGACAGCCGCGCGGCAGAAGTCGTAGACTTCCTCCGCGGCATCACCGACTTTTCCGTGAACCCGTCCCAACTCTTGACCTCTCCTTCATCATCAACGCCGGAAACCGACATCACGCCTCGCTCAACCACTACCACCATCTCCGATGGTGAAAAGGAGCTTGTCATTGAAACTGTAGAGATTAATGATCCCTTTGGGCCCACAATTACCAACGAGGCTATCTCCGCACTCGTCGTATCCGAAGAGACGAAAAATGGTGGCGAAGCGGTCAACAAGAAACGTACAGAGAAGAGCTGGGATGCGCTGCAGGTGTATCAGGTGGATGTTATCGAAGATGAAGGGGGGGTTAAGATGAGTAGTACCGATATTAGGAGAAAGTTGGAAGAGGGGAGTGCTGCATGAGCGGGATACCTTACCACTACTGTTTGTTAATGGGTTTTGTAATCTTAAGGCTGCTATGGGTGGGTGGATTGGTTGGCAGGGGTCCTTTCTTTTTTTTTTTGCGTTGTCGTTTTATATCGTACATAGAGGCATTTGGTAGTGTATGGGATGGTATGGGATGGGAAAAGTGGGAATATGAAAGGGGTAGCTGCTGCTGAATGCCGGTATCATAGTTGGTTTGTACCATGCGTTGTATATATGATACCCCGAGAGTGAATTAGTGTGCTTGTGGATATCATGAGTACCATGCCGGTAGCGCAAGCGCGGATGCGGATCAGCCGAGTGAGATTGAATGATTGCAATGTACAGCATTGCCACAACACTATAGTCTGATACAGTCAAATCATGGGGTGATCGGTGTCTACTAGTGCCGTGCTACGGTATGCATGCGAACCTCTCAGGCAGGCGAGCGTAATAATTATGAAAAAACCAATGGTATTCAACACTAACAATAACACACGGCAAGCAGAAAGATTGGAACTCTTGGTCCCTCCACCCCCCCCCCACTTTATTTTTTTATTTTTAGAATACACTCCATCGCCGCACATCGGCGTTCTCCAATCTCCCATCTTTTTTTGACGTAGCATCAACTGTTCTACCGCTAATACGCAACCCGACTCCGCATATCCTGCCGAATACGTTAACACTCGCTCACTCGCTGAAACAAATGGGGGGCGGGGGAAACTCACAGCAATCTTCCTCTCCACCTCCCTAATGCTCCTATCCAGCTCTGCGGCAATCATGGCCTTCTTGTCCCTGGGCAAGAGCGAGTAATTCTCACACAAATCCCCGTCAATAACGCCCTTTACGGGTACATAATAACTCCTATAAATTAGGTGATCCCTTCCTGCAATGGGCGCGTCTTCGGTCCTCATGTGCTGTTCTAGCGTCTGGAAGAAGTCTACGTCCTCACGGCTAACGAAGGGGATCATCAGGCCGATCGTTCCCTGGAGGCCAGTCCAGACGAGCGTGTCGCGGCCGCCGGTCACCAACTGCGCTTTCTGGACACTCGTTGGGATGTCTTGGGGGTAGAAGTGGCACATCAGATTTAGACGGTTGGGGGCGCCCTGGAGGTATGATCGTTCGTGAATGAGGTGTCCACCGGCGGGGTCCTCGTCGGACTCATCGGAGGCCTTTTGCGGACAGCGGACGATCCAGAAGTTACCGAATCTGTCACCGCCTGCAACAGTCTCGTAGTCCACCATTGTAGTACACGTGGTGAAGCGCGGAATCATGTCATCTGCGAAGGGGATTAGACGGTTGTCCTGGTACTTGTATACCACGTAAGTCACCGATTCCTGCACGTCCGAGACTATGACCCTCGATCCCTGTGTCTGGAGGCCGTTGATCAGGTTTGGAGCGACTTGGCCTTGAGCTTTGCGCAGAAGTTGCTTCATTCCTAAATCGTAGATCTTTAAATCCTTGCCTATGCCAGCTAGCAACCGGCCTTGGAATCCTAGGAGAGCGAGAGGAGGTTCATCTACTTTTGTCTTATGTATGAATTCTAGCTCCTTGCCGTCGTTTAGGAAGCGGTAGATGTGGATGTAGCCGTTGGTAGACTTGCGCGGGGAGAGGCAGGTGTCTTTTCCTGTGCCGACTACTAGGAACCATTCGTCATCTTGGCTGGAGAAGCTGACTGCGGCGATGCTGAAAGCGGCTTCGTTCTCTTCGAGTTCAATCCGCTGGGTTACCTCTTTGCCGATGGGGTCCACAACAGAGATGCAGGATGCCCAGTGGCCCTCACCACGGGGGTTCCCAAACTCTACAGGGGCAAGCTCGCTGGTGTCACCGTTTCGGGCGCCGTTCAAAAGCTTTCGTTTAGTAGCAACAGAGAGCGTGTTGGCGTCTGCCTCAATAACATAGAACATGGGCTGATCGGGGTGTTTGAGCATTTTTCGAGGGGTGTATGATAGTGGGATGGATTCTTGTTGGAGATTGTCTGTAAGCTTCTCGATGGTAAAAATTCTAACCAACTCATTAGTATACGTCCAAAGCTTCGGAGAGCCACACTGCTGTGGGACAACATCGAACCCACCTCAGGTTTTGTCCCTGAATTCCTACCATCCCCTCCGGACACTGCTCACTGCTGAACGTCCAACCCCATTCTAGCATAGGATATGTCAAAGGTGTGAGCATGAACTGACCCCTTGCATCACTATACCCCAGCCATGGCCGACTGCTCAAAGCGAGGACCGAGGGTAACCCCTGTGCAATAACCTTGAATATCTTGACTGGCTTGGGCCCCAAAAACCTTGTTCGAGTATCTGTCAACTCTCCAGTTACTGTGTCGAGTACCGTTCTAAGATATACACCACTATAAAGACCAATATGCAGATATAACGTCGAAGAGCGAGATGTTTCCGATGCAGAGTCAGGCATAGACATGATACACAGCGATGAAGGTGCAGAGGTAAGGGCCTGGACAGATTTTGATTCCAAAGTGGAATCAGGGTCTAGTGAGAGTATCCGAACAGTGGCATCATCACAGCCAACCGCCAAAAAGGAACTTCGCACCCTCCCCTCCGGGACTTCTCCGAGTGAGAGACAGGTAACTGTCCCCGACATCTCTTTCTTCTCCTCGTATTCTGCCAGCTGCCCGTCGCTGTCCATCTCGAAATACACGATCTCTCCGCTAGATAGCGCCACGGCAACTTGTCGGGAATTTGTAGAAGCCGCGACAATAGATCTATGCTGAGGTGCCGGCCATTCATTGACTCTCCTATCTGCCCTGATATGACGAATTCCCTTGGGATGGACCTGAAGTAACGCATCCTCGCCTAATTGCTGAACTGCAAGCGTCGGGGCGGATGATAAAAAGCCAGTGTCGGTAACCTCCTCCACCGTCTCCCCGATACTAAGTACCAGTGTTCCATTGGTGAACGACAAGACGATGTAGGCATCGAACTCGTCGCCATTTGTAAGTTTTGTGGTCCACACAGCGCTGGGCACACCAGGTAGCTCGGATGAAACAATCTCTGTGGTTTCAAGACCATGCTTCAAGGTCCGGAAAGTCGATCGCGGACCGGATCCACAAACAGTATATATTTGGGGCGCATCTTCGTCAGTCAAATTGGCAATTTTGCAATCAACTAAAGGATTCATGCTATCGATAGCCTCGACAAGCGATAAGTTCTCAGGGGCGCGTGGGTGGAAATAAATAGGTCCAGTTCGATCCAGTGGATCCGGCGAGAAACTATCACTTGAGAACTCAATCTCATCATCATCGTCTCCCAGCTTTTCAAATTGATAAAAATGGCTAGGCAAAATGTAAGAAAATGACACTCACAACCAGGTGTAGGGATTAAACTTACTGGTTGCCTCCTTCAGAGGCCACGAACAAGAATCCACTCTTCAAGATACACAAGCTCGAAGCAATAGGGACAGTATCAAAGTATTTCACTTTTATTCGTGAGACACCAGATTCATCATCATAATCCAATGTTACTTTGAGCAAATCACCATCTTCCGTTTGCAACAAGAAAAAGAATGCACCCCTCATCTTATGCATGACACCCGAGATAATTGTTCGTTTTCTATTAGGGTCTTCGCATGCTCCCCGACGCCTAGGGATAGGCACTCTGTGTGTTGATCTCCCCATATGGCGGTAGTATATACTGTCCTCCGCACATACCAAAACACCTGAAGGCCCGTCTGTGCCACCTGGTACTTGGAAAAGAATATTGGCAGATCGGTCCACAGCATCCGACCACTTTCGTACCACATGATTGAGCCCTAAATCCAGCTCGTAGTAGACTAGCATTTTCTCAATGTTCTCATATGCAAACCCGGTAGCGTCCTGATCTGACTCTCCGTAATCAACCTCAAGTGCTGCAAACACTGGATTATCATATCCCACGTCCAGGGCGACCAGTGCAAACACAAGACAATGGGGTTTGTGTGCCTCTAAAGGACTGGATATCGTCAGCTCCGCCTGAGCATTGCGATTGAGGACGTAGACGAGTTTATTCTTCTCTACTGAAGAAATAAGACATGCCCTTCCTTTTGGATCGCATGCAAGGAACTGTCCTGGAATAACACGACGAACACCAGACTTCCCGAAAGTCTCAAGATGTAGTCGATGGAACTTATTAACTTGTGGTTGGTACTCGAGAATAGTTATACGACCAGAATCGGACCCGACAATCACATAATCTAGAAAGGCAATTGTCAGCAAAAGTTGGCTAGCTACTACCAATAAATCGGTAGCTCCGCACTCCAGCTAGTGTTCCGCTAACCTTAAACAACTTCCAAAAATCACTAAACTGCAGCGACAAAGTGGAACGGAAACTGGGGGCAAGTCACAGACATACCTTTTGAGCTACCAGCTAGCCTGAACGCTGCCAAACATCGAATAATTCCAAACACATCAATCGTAAGAACTGAATGTACTTTTCCCTGCGCTGCATCGGGCCGTAACAATGATAGCCGAGATCCTTGGGCAACGATTATTTCCTGCTGCTTCTTTCCACTGAACGCTCCAAGAATTGCTTGAGTTATGGCCGATGGTTGGAGCACCGTCAGCGAGTACATGAACATATTAGAATTGCCTGACATCTTGCTTTGTGTGAAGGCAATTCCGCGGGATACACACTCAAAATAGAGAGCTATAACTGTGTCAGGTATGGGAAAATGCTCTCTTGGACTCTAGGAATTATGTTGTAGGGCCGGGTGAGACGAGCTTTGGTTACGTTGAAGAGCAAAAGCGAGCTGTGCGGTAAGTTATGTACGACTAAGAAATTCCACTGCTGCGAATAAACATGAATTACCCGGCCATCGTTAGCAGAAGGTTTTTTCTTTTTCTTCTAAGGTCAAGAATGCTATGGAGGCTCAATAACTTGGCATGCTACCTTCTGGGTGGTTGCTGGTCAGAAATAGCTCCTGCCTGCTCCATTTGGGGCTTCGCTCTTACTGTACCGCTCATCCCTCTCTCTGTGAAATACCGGTAAATCATCAGCGCTCCCTTTCCACGAAACACAACCTTCCTTTAACACTTTTAAATTTCACTATGGCGAGTTCGGATGGCGAACCAGAGCAACCAAGAAGAAAGAGCAGAAAGCCTGGAAGTATAGCTGCCCGCAGCCCGTAAAATATGCAAACGTTAACCGCGAGATCACAGATACCGCTTTCAAACAACAGCGCCTGAAAGCCTGGCAGTAAGTTTCCGCACCCCAACAACAAATAAATAACCCTCGGACTCGCTAAGCTCTAATGCCTTGTTCCCAGACCAATTCTCACACCACGAACTGTTCTTCCTCTCCTCTTTGCACTTGGTATCGTACTTGGACCAATAGGAGGTCTCATGATATGGGGTAGCTCCAAGACACAAGAGATCTCTATCAACTACACCGATTGCCCAGAAGCGACCGGCAAGCTCAAAGACATTCCTTCGAAACACGTCCACACATACTTCAGTTCACCCATGAACGATCGAGCAATGTGGATGTTTTCAAGTAACGGTACTGGTGATGATGCGCAAAAGACATGCACTCTACATTTCACCTTACCGAATAAACTTGAGCCTCCAGTATTCTTCTACTATCGGCTAACAAACTTCTACCAAAACCATCGACGCTACGTGAAATCTTTAGACGAAAAGCAATTGAAGGGCGATCCCCGATCGAAAGGCGCTCTAGTTACCTGTTCACCGCTTGATGCAAATTCGGAAGGGAAACCTTATTATCCATGTGGATTGATTGCAAATTCCATGTTCAACGACACCTTCGAGCCACCTGTTCTTCTCAACACGCAAGATGGCAGCGGCAAAGATAACGAAACCTATCACATGACAAAAAAGGGGATATCATGGAATTCGGATAGGGGGAGGTACGGGGCAACCAAATATAAGCCTGAAGAGGTTGTGCCGCCACCAAACTGGGTTAGGAAGTACGGCAAAACATATACCAACGAAACACTTCCCAATCTGCACGAGATGGAAGAGTTCCAAGTTTGGATGAGAACTGCAGGTTTCCCGATGTTCAACAAGCTTGCGATGAGGAATGACTCTGCACCTATGAAGAAAGGGACCTATGAGGTGCAAATTGCCTATAACTTTCCGTCCTCTGGGTACTCCGGCACCAAGTCTATCGTTATCTCGACATCAAGCGCTCTGGGTGGGAGAAATCCATGGTTAGGCATAGTCTATGTGTTCGTTTCGGGTCTCTCCATCCTCCTCGGTGCATTCTTCACCGTCAGTCACTTGTACAAGCCTAGGAAATTGGGAGATCACACGCACCTGACATTCGATACGGAACCGGCCCCGGCTCCTGCCCAAGCAACTGCCTCTGGAAGAGCTATATGACGGGTACTGGATCTCTTTTTTCACCCTTTTTCACCCTTTTTTCTTTTTCTCCCGTACCCGTTTGGTTAGCGAATATCAAAAACAGGAACAGTGGATGCAGCTTCTTGATGTTCTCGTATAGTTGGGCGTTTGTTGGCTTTTTGATCCTTGCGTTATGGTGTATTTCTCAAATGATTATTTGTAAGCTTATGGGGCTACCCTGACCCTTTTCCTTCTTGGGTCGAATCTCTGTTCGTAACGAAATCTTGTGTAAATTTATTTATTAGCGTAATTACTGGTTTAAAGGGTGTGGTAGACGACTTCACAAGTCACTCGGACACCCCCCCCACTCGGTCAGACGCTAATTGGTTGATTTGTGCCGAAATTTATGTGGAACAAAAAGAGGGAAAGAAAGAAACTCTTGCTTAGGAAAGAGAGAATAGGAGACTCCATGCCAGGGGTGAGCAAAAACTAGGAGGCATCATAATACTTCCGCTCAGTAAGTCACCAGATCGCACTCTTGTCAAGCGGGGGAGATAAACCAGGTTGTGGATATAGAGTGGGAGAGTCATATCTACTAGCGTGATTCAAGTTCAAAACCCATTTGCGAATTATAGACTACCGTACTCAGTAAACCTAGGAACGTCAAAAGCCGCCTACTCTCTAACAGACTACAGGAATACTAGCTGTTCCTTCAAGGACATAGTAAATATACCGAAACCACTATTTCCACTTTTATGTCTTATTTTTTGAGGTATTTTTATTTTAGTTTGGCCTAGTGTTCGGCATGTTACAAATACTATTATTTACCAATGAACTTTTTTACTACAGTATTTTCTTCCTTTAAAAGATTCAGGGTATAGGTAAGGAAACCAAGAGTGTTTTTAGATTATATAGGTATAGAAACCTATTAACCAGAATAGAGAGAGTTTTTATTAGCTGATTAATCAAAAATAATATTTTTTTTAATATTTTTTTTTAATACTTTTTTTTAATATTTTTTTTTAATATTTTTTTTTAATATTTTTTTTTTAATATTTTTTTAACTGATATTAAAGTCAAGTAAATAAAATAAGACCCTATTCGGCAACCAACACTATAAAAATATGCTGTATTTCTGAAAATAGCTTATTTTCTAATAAAGAAAGTAAGAGATACTCTATGGCAACGTTTAAATCACAAAGTAGTAGACAATATCCCGTAGCATCTTCTGAGGGAAGGAGAAGTTTATTAGAGGCCTGACTATCGTGTAGTAGGGGAAATGGTAATGTTGTGAAATACTGTAATACAAGACATATTATATTTTGGAACATTACTATTTCTGCTACTCCTGAATGGTCAGGTCTTGAATTGTCATCACACTTACTGAAAATGTGCTAACAAGTATTCTCTGTCTTTCTCTGGTTTAAATATTTTCTTGGAGTATATCACAACCTTTCTTTTAGGAAATAAGCTGTTTTCACAAATAAGGCATATTTTTATACTGTGGGTTGCCGAACAGGCCCTAAGATAACTTACATAAAAATACACAACAATAAAAGTTAGATTATACCAAGTATGATACCTATATTTATGGAAATATAATGGTATTTTTATTTTAACTTATAAGCTAATTTCATGAAATACTATACAAGTACCAGGGGAGAAGTTTTCGTACAAGAGTTGCAAAGTAATTGCTAGGATGATGGGAAACAAAGGTAAATTGCCAAACAGCGAGACAGAGTGTATCGTGACCACTGGGAGAGAAACACTAACAGAACGCCTCATTTGTAAAGACAACTTTTTCAAAAAAAAAAAACTGAGAGCTCCTCCAAAAAATGTTACATAAAATGAGAGAAATAATCATGAATTACAAGTAGAATCTTCAGAAAACCAAAATTATGGCTCCGACACCACAAGAGCATAGTCGCTTTGCAGCAACAATTTCTTCTTCCTCTCCTAGTCCTCTTAGCTCTAGAACTCTTTCACCCATGCCCCGCAGCCAATATCAGAAGTATTACTCTGGAGAGAACTATGATTACTAGTTCATTACGCTCAAAAATACATGGCTTGCGTAACTATGCAGCCTGGACGTTCCGCAGAATCGCACAGGAAATTGGAATTGCAACCAGCACTGTCTATTCTATCTGTCAACCTCCAGCTACCCCACATGGTAAAAGGTCTGGTAGGCCTAAGGTTTTAACTACTCCTATCCGTAAAAGGTTAATAGATTTTGCTACTGCCAGCTAAAAAAATCAGCGCCTACCCCTTAGAGAGGTTGCCGAGCTTGCTGGTGTGAAGGCAGGAATTGAAACTTTGCGGGCAGCATTTGAAACAGAAGGCTACCACTGACGGATTGCTCGCGCGCGACGATATTTGTCTCTTAAAGTGAAGGAGAAAAGACTTGATTGGGCACAGCATTATGCTGACTGGACTGGGGCTGACTGGAATAAGGTTACTCTTTCCTACCACTGTAGCTCTCATTTAAAAAGTAAAATATATTAATACAATTGAATTAGGTTATATGGAGCGATGAATCAGCATTTAATGTGGGAGGACTCTCCTCCAGTGGCAAAGTGTGGATCACATGGTAGGTTGGTAAAGAGGATATTGAAAATTGTTTGGTTCCAAAATTCAACAAACTCGAAACAGTAATGGTATGGAGATATTTTAAGGGACGTCAAAAAGGGCCATTAATTTTCTGGGATAAAGAGAGGTGGGGAAAAACTATTAAGGCTACCTCCTTTACTTCTCATATTGTTTCTCATTTCCATCAGTTTTGGGTGGAGCAATCACAGTTGCAGCTGGATTATGTCTATCTCCAGCAAGATAGAGCCGCACCCCACCAGGCTGCCCACACCTAGAAGCAGTTTCGCGATCTCGGCATTTGGGGGCATTTTATCGATTGGCCTACATCCTCACCAGATTGCTCGCCAATTGAAAATGTATGGCGAACTTTAAAGGAAAGAATCCGTCGCCGTAACCCATATCCTATCACCAACGAAGCCCTTCGAACCGCAATTGAGGAAGAATGGCTTGCAATCTGTAACGGGGGCACCCTATAGAGAGGTGAACTCTAAGGTTGCGACCGCACCAAACACTCAAAGTAGAGGATAAAGATGAGGTAAAATAATTCAGAAGAATCAACGGTAAAACTTAATATAGTTAAGCTCGAAGCTTCACTCAATTTAGTTCTCT
>Ga0307509_10002061_pt1 | contig 33087 bp, 40 predicted proteins | sample 10_EM_MG_FD_202245 | JGI IMG/M metagenome (GOLD analysis project Ga0307509, IMG submission 202245) | Populus trichocarpa ectomycorrhiza microbial communities from riparian zone in the Pacific Northwest, United States - 10_EM | ecosystem: Host-associated > Plants > Roots > Unclassified | place...
TGAAGGTAGGGTAACTTGGGTTCCTCAGTAGGGTAACTGGGACCCATGGGCATAATGACCAAATTCTCAAGGTAGGGTAACTTTGCCCTCTTATGCCTTTAACCGCTCAGGAAGTCCTCCAGGCGACCACAGAAGTCGTCTCGGAGGTTCATGTAACATTCCCATAATTCTCTTGACCTTATGCGAATGTTCTCCCGAAAGGTTACCCTGCCTAGTAGAGTACCTCAAGGCTACTCAACTATTCCCTATGCCTTATCCTAGGTTTACCAGCTATTTGTATAAAGTATACGAGACCATACCACCTCTGGTTACCTCTTGGTAAACCATTTGGGCTAAGGTGATAGTGATTGTAGCTACCTGTCGTAGGGTCGTTACATAAGACCACTCGATGCCGCAACTGCTAAAGGTACGGCCACACGGCCCCTGTCAGCAAATACGATCACCCTGTCTGCTCAATTTGCGCCCTGCACCATCGCATGGCCGAAGATCGTTGCCCTAACCCCACGTGTCCTAAAGAGGGCAATCTTCGCCCTGTGGCAAACTGCTGCTCTGCCCCCCCCGCGCACTGTGCTCACTGTGAGGATGGCCACCCTGCCACTGACCCTGCCTGTCCAGCTAGACCAAGCCATCTCCCCCCCGCTGATGGGGTACCTCCCGCGCACGGCCCCGCTGCCTCCGCCCCTGCCGAAGGGGACATGGACACAACCGAAGATGAGGGTGAGGCTGTTGCCGAGACCCCTAGACCCTCCGCCCCGTCAATTGTAAGAAGACTTCTCCTTGCCTTTGAGGTGGTCACCCCTCGTCCTACTCAACCATCAGCTCCTCCCTCAGTTTTGCGCCCCAGCCCCTCCCCGGCCCCCTCCAACGAACCAGGCAGGGCCCGATAATGCGTTACAACAATGATTCAACCCCGTCTCCCCGGCTGGCTAGGGGGACACTTCGTTCCTTTTCCATTGTTCAACACAACAGCCTTGGGAGCTGGGATATGTTTCTATCCCTCATGAACAGCATTAGTCAGTTAACCTCCCCTCCTATGATAATTGCCCTCCAGGACCCCCCCGTCAGGAGAGGCCAACTCCCATCCTTCTCTACATACAAGAGTTTTCACCCCTCCTCCCCCAAACCAAGGGGGGCTTTCTACGTCCACCCCCACCTGCTAAACTCGGTCTCACTCCTACCCGCCACATCCACCAGTTCCGATTTGTTTTCGATGGACATATTCGCCCCAGAGGGCCTCTTTGAGCTCCAGTTGGCTAGGTTTAGGATCATCAACGCCTACAATCTTCATCTCAAGTCTGCCCCCTTCCGTACCATCACCCCCCCCAATTTGTTCCAGGATAACGCTTTCCCAACAATGGTGGTTGGCGACCTCACCTTGCATCATGCCGCTGCCGATCCTTTGCCCCCATTCGACTCCAGGGAATACAACCTATCACACACCTATTACAGCCAGGCTTCGGAGCATGGCTACTCTCTCCTCAACCAACCTGGGCTATATACATGCTTCCCCTTTGCATACAATGCCAGGCCCTCGGTCCTGGACCTTGCCTTCGCTAACAGCCCCCTTTTCCCGTCGTTTTCTCGTTGGGACACGCCCCTCCCCTCGTCTGGCTCTGACCATGTCCCGGTGCTCATCACACTGGAATCCCCCAGGTTCAGGCTTCCACCTCCTTCCCCTAACTGGTCAAAAACGGACTGGTGCAGTATCCTACCTGCCCTCCCCTCCTTAGTACCTCCCCCTCCTCCATCTGTTTGCTCATCCTCCACCTTTGAAGAATGGTTCGACACCCATGCCAATAAGCTCAAAACCCTCATCTCCTCCAACACTCCTGTGTCACGCCCGTCCCCCAGATCCAAACCATGGTGGTCCCCTCTTCTCTCTCACCTAAGATCTGCCTTCCACTCGGCCTCTCGGACATACAGGTCCTCCAGAGACTCCTATGACCAGTCGGCTCTAAGCTCGGCAAGGTGCTCCTCTTTTGCTGCCATTAAGAAGGCCAAGTTCGCCCATTGGTCTACCTACCTTTCGTCTCTTACCCCCTTCTCAGTCTAGGAGGCCAGGAAGCTCGCCTCTGGAAGGTCAGCCTCATGGTTCCCCTCCTTTCCTGACCAACATACTCCCGAGGGCATCAACAAGGCCCTACTCTCTCATTTTTTTCCATCCACCCCTCCTCCGACCAACGCTCCCCGACTCTCTCTCCCTACCCTGATTACTTCTCTCTCAGTCAAGAAGAAATTACGCTTGGCCTTTCAAAATCCTCCAACACCTCCGCTCCCGGCCCTGACACGATCTCTTACGACGTGTGGAAACGGGTTCACCAATCATGCCCTGCCCTCCTCACCAAACTCCTCCCTCCTGTGCTACATTACGGGCATCACCCCACCTCCCTGAAGAAAGCAAACAGCATTGTGCTGGATAAGCCCGGCAAAGCATCCTACGATACCCCCGCCTCCTTTAGGGTCATTGTCTTGCTCAAAACTCTTTCCAAGATACTGGAACGGGTCATCCCTTGCCGTCTCTCCCTCCTGGCCAGGCATGTAGGCCTACTTCACACTCACCACACAGGATCCCTCCCAGGGCTCTCCACTTTCGACGCCACGTCCACCCTGACCCATGAGGTTCGCCTCCTCCAGAGACTTGGTTCCAAGGTCTCATCTCTTTTCCTGGACATCAAGGGCGGCTTCGACAATGTCGATCCCGGCCAGCTCACTTCAGCTCTGCGGGCCAAAGGGGCCCACAAATACCTCACAGCATGCGTTGGCAGTTTCCTTACCAACCGCATTTGTAGACTACTCTTCCAAGGGTCCCCAAGAATATTTTCGCCGGTCGTCGTGGGTACCCCCCAGGGCTCCCCCATCTCTCCCCTCCTCTTTGTTATATATGTTTCTCCACTGCATCCTGTGATACCTAAGGGCATTGTGATCTCCTACGTGGATGATTTCGTAGTCACAGTCTCTTCCTCCTCTCATAGACGTAACGTTCAACTCCTTCAAGGCCAATAGCGCTCTCTCTGCAGTATCGCGGCACCCAGGGGCCTTACCTTTTCCATCCCGAAGACTGAGCTCATTCACTGGCGCACCCCTCAGGAACGCTCACCTCCCTCTACGGTGGGAGTCCGATTGGACAACCTGTACTTCTTCCCCAAAGACACGGTGAGGTGACTAGGATATTGGTTCACGCACCCTCTCTCTTCGAGTGCCCACTTCAGCAAGAGGCTGTCCCTCGCCCAGGGCGCCTTCGACACGATCAAAAGACTTTCTCCTCCAAGGAAAGGCCTCCCACTGTATCTCTGCCACAAGCTGGCAACTTCCCTCCTAGCCCCTGTCCTCCTGTTCGGTGCGGATCTGTACACACCCCTTGCAAGGATGCAAGACAAGTTAGACGTGTTTTAGCACCGCGTCCAAAGATGGGTAACTAACTGCTTTTCCTCTACACCGGTCCCTATCCTGGCCATTGAAGCCTCCCTCCCCCCGCTGGTCCTCCTGATAGAGCATCGTCAGTGCATGGCAGCCTTAAGGGTGGTCTGCTCTCCTCCCGAAATCACCCCGCCGTCGGCCCAGCTGCATAAGTCGGTTCCGAGCTATTCCTCCTATCGCTCCCCACAGTGTCACCGTTCCCTCCTGGTCAAACTAAACCCGGCCCTCCGCCCCCTCATGTGGAGGACGCCTCAGACAACTATTCGGAAACACCTCCCACTCGACAAAATCACCCACAGGACGCTTCCGTTGCTAAAAAGCAGACTCTCCTTCCCGCTCCACAACCCCCCAGTTGGTCCCCACCCTCTCCGTTCCCCCAGCGGACCCGCCGCAGACTCATTCGCCGCCCTTAAGAAAGAATCTAGGGCAATCCTCCTCTTACATTCCACTTCTCTCGCCCATCCTCCTTCAGATTACAAGTACCTCCCCTCACTCAGGCCCCATCCCTTCATGGGCCTCCCCAAATTCCTTGCCGGCCGCCTTCATCAGATGAGGTCGGGCAAGAGCTACCTGGCTGCACATCCGTCCTGGTACAATAGGGACACTCCCTCCACCTGCCCCAGGTGCCGCATGGCGGCAGAAACCTTCGAGCACGCCATCCTCCACTGCCAAGCCCGCCGCCGCCTGAACGAGAGCCTCCTCCCGGCCCTCACCTCACTTGACGCTGCCTCGCCCCTCTGGACTTCTGATCACGATATTGCCGCTCTCTCCCGCTTTATTGCACTCACGGCCACTGGCTACCCGCCTGTCATGTTCCCCCCGAGCCCTAGTTCCGCTATTGCCCACAGCCCCCCTCCCTCCCCTTCTTTCTCCCCCTTGCCCCGCTTCAGGTTTTCTCCCATGGAGGATGATTGATGTGACAGGTATTTCTTTACTGTTTATTTTTGACGGGGACTGAGAGGTCTAGTGGTTTTGAATATTTCTTTACTAGTTTATGATGTTTCCCCTTGGTTGGTTTTTGCGTCATGGTTTAGCTACGCTTTGGAGAATCCGGTGGTTAGGATTTTCTTTTGTTTGTTGTTTTATTATAGGTTTTGTTTACGCCATAGCTTCCCGCTGCATGCGAGTTCTTTGTACCTTTAAACAAACGAATACATGACTTAAACAAAAAAAATCCCTTCATCTAGAGACTTGACGCTGCCTCGCCCCTATGGTCCTCCGATCACGATATCGCTATTCTTTCTAGATTCATCGCACTCACGGCCACCGGTTTCCCACCCGACATGTTCCCTCCGAGCCCTACTTCCAGTATTGCCCACAGTCCTGCTCCCTCCCCTCCCTTCTCCCCCTCGCCCCGCTTCAGGTTTTCTCCCGTGGAGGACGATTGACTTGTGTGGGTATTTCTTTACTTATTATTTTTAACGGAGATCGTGAGGTCTGATGGTTATTGATGTTTCTTTACTAGTTTATGATGTTTTCCCTTGGTTGGTTATTGCATCGTGGTTTAGTTACGCTTTGGAGAACTAGGTGGTTAGGATTTTCTTTTGTTAGTTGTTTTATTATAGGTTTTGTTTACGCCATAGCTCACTGCTGCATGCGAGTTCTTTGTACCTTTAAACAAACGAATACATGACTTAAACAAAACAAATCCCTTCATCTAGAGACAACGAACACCGCTTCTCTCCTCCCAACGATTGAAATCAACACCATGGTTTTTTATCGTCACTTTCTCCCCTCGCACTCTTAGTGAGCTGCACCCTCCGCACTCTTCGTGAGCTGCTGCTCCCTTCGGTCGCGTCACTTCGCTTCAGTTATCTTTGGTTCTCGGTTACGTCGCGTTGCTTCTGTCGTACTCTTCTCCCGTGCCTCATGGTGGGTCTCCTCCTCTCTCGGGCGTCTTTCCTCGTCAACGGGTCGGTCGCAGTTTCGGGTTATCGTCAAAGTAGTGGCCTCGCTGGCCCTGCTGCCTGGTATTGCACTCTCTCCTGACATCATTGGTCGGTACGGTCGGCTTTTCCAAAAGTCGTGATCCTGTTACGGTCCTCCCTCCCTCGCACTTCTTGGGTCGTTTACTCTCGTGTCCCATGTCTCGTTCCCGTCGCTCGGTTACAGCTATCTACACTCTCATTGGTGGCATCCTGATGCCACCCCCCTCACTGCCCACCGCCCCGTGGTGGCACCTCGGTCGGCCCCGTCGTCATATTGCTCTATCTCGGTGACTGAAGTTAGGCCTTGGTTTCTCGGTTGTAATGATGGCGTTCGTCGGCTGTTTCGATTTCTTGGCCTCCCCCTTGCTTTGTTGCTTTGGTTTACTGTTACGGGTTGTTTTGTTTTTCTTTTGTTCGGTTGGAACACGGCTAGGGTTTTCCTTTCATTTCCTCCCTGCTTTGTTGGTTACAATTTCTTCTAGTTGCTTCAGTTGGTTAGTAGGTTTTCTTTTCTTCGGGGTGGCTGGCGTGCGGTTGGTCTCAGACCAGAGAGAATTGGGGTGTTTGTGTTTTTTCCTTAGGCCGGTAAGAGGGGGTTTCACAGAGGGTTTGTTTACGCCATATCCCCACGGATGCATGCGAGTTCTTTGTCCCTAGTTAGCTTCGCCCTATCGGACTCAGCCGAAAACAAATGAATACTTGACTTAAACAAAAAAAACAAAATCCCTTCATCTAGAGAAGAACACGCAAGCTTGGAATATACTTCTACAGTCTTAAACTATATTGTGTTCTTAATATTGTTACCAACCTTCTACGAAGACAAGTGCAATATCCCACATATTTTCATGTGGAACCTCATGGACACCCCAGCACCGCCCAGCCAGTCCCTGTTCCCCCAACATCCAACTCTCCAAGTTCTTTCCAATGGCACAGCGTAAATTTTGCTCCATGACGAACGAGTACTGTACCCGAAACCGCCTCCGGTAGAATCGGTTTACTTAAGTATTTATACAGGTTCATCAATCCTTCTATTTCAACCAGTCGAAGAACTTACCTATCTCCTAACCTAACATAACCCTGCCTATCTTATTCACTGTGAGGATACAGGCCGGAAAACTCTTCAGAAAGTTGGTACATGACATGGCTTATTGAAGCTCGGGACCTTGTTTTTTGATATTCAATGAGGCGCTAAATACCATACCCGAGCAGTATACTAGGTAAAGTACTGTATAGTGCACTACAGCACAGCGCGATGCCATGCTATGCTAAGGTATTATAAGTTTCCACATCTGACGCAGTCTATCCCATCTTTCCCAAGACCAAAGAGTAAATTCGTCGGGACTAAGTCAGATACTGCTCGGCCGCTGAGCTAACAGTAATTCAGAGAGTCCTTAGATATGCCCATGATAATTTCAGACCCAAGACTTATGACTAAAAGTAACGAGTCAAAGCGACAGAGTATCCTCTGATCACACTCTTCCTATTTCCTACCCAACATACAAACAAAACTATGATTCCCGGCAGTAGAGTCCAGTGTAGTATGCGCAACCCCCCCAACTCTACCTCAGCCTGTTCACACCCGCTACACTTGAGCACTACTACCTCCAAGCGGATAACTCAATTAATACCACCACCCTCTTCCTCCGTTGGAGCCGTCACAAACCATCACTCGCTCATGTCTTGGGCACGCTTAGCTAAATTAGAGCAGCGCGCAGGACAACACAATACGACACAGCACATCAACCTAAATTTACAATACCACAAACTCACCGTACACCATCCGGGCCGGCACAAAAAATCACTCTTGATGTAAGATGGAGGGAGTGTTTGCACATAGCGTACTGTACACAAGAGGAAAAAAGAAACTCTGGTTTAGTTCTCTCCTTTCTCCTTTTGTCTACAGAATTAATTATAATGAACCTCATTCCACCAGCACTTCCAACGACTAAACCCCCATTATAAAACATCACCGTATCAGCCGCCTAACTCACACGTCAACCTTCTTTCTATACACACACACGCCAGCCATCACCGCAAAAACCTGTAGCTATACAGTACTCGAGTACTCGCTTACTCGCAGTCATAAAACATCACAAGCCAGAACATTTCACCCCAACTTACCCGTTCTACCAACTTTTGTTAATAAACGAAGTAATACCTCCACACCCCGAATATTAAATTATTAACCCTTCCAGAAACGGCCAAGCTCGCCGGCTGGTAGCCGAATCGGTACCGCACAGTACCGCACTCCGCCGCTTGCCGGATTCGGCACTAACTTTATAGTAGAAAGCAATGGCGGAATGTGATATTCGGATAAGGTAATAAACTTCAATACTCTAACTGATTATTTCAATACTAGGTATCGCTAACACTCAACATATCATTCCCCATAAGGAAACCTGCCCTTGCGGCCAACTTGACCCACGATTTACTCAATTGGGAATAAGGTATAGTATCATAGCCTCTTCTCGGGAAGGTGTAATTCGGTTTTTTCCCCTCGGGCAATTATTTGAGTGACAGATTAGAACTTGCCTATGGGTTATTTGCTCTCATTCAAGGTCACGAGAAAGTCGTTTTCTTGAACCGGGGTTGGAGTCCAAGATGTTACACATCTTCATCAAGATTTGCCAAATGGTTCAGGTCATCAATTCCGCCCCCCACTAGTAAAATAAAAATCGGATAAGTCATTGGACGCCTCGCAAAGGAATCCTCCACAAAACTGCAAGAGAAATTAATACTCAGGCCCTTTTTCAAGAGCTGATAATCCAATATGTCCGAATTCTCTAAGGACTTTAGGTAGAAGGTAAGCTTTGGTTGATAAGCACAATAAAACAAGTACCGGTACTATACGTATAGGCATCCCCCCTCAGTGTAGGTATATTATATAATCTATACTTCACAATAATGCAATACACGAAAAATCGGTATCAAACGGGATATAGTATAGTGCACCCCTCTATGTACCATCCGCCCATGCATCCATCTCACCCGTCATAAAGCCATGCATGCAATCCCTAAAACCATATTTTTAACCGAAAACGTAGGAAAAAGGAAAAAGTGACACAAGAAACCGGGCTATGTAAGAGAAAGGGAGAAAGAGAGGGAAAGGAAAGGAAGGCAATTAACTATTTCCCACCAGCAAGCATCTTCAGAACTTCACTCCTATCCCCATCCGACAACTTCGCCAACGCAGCAGCAACACCCCGCAGCGCACTTTTCCCATTCTTTTGCAAAAGCCCTTCGACTTCTGATGCGATTCCGTCCTGGCGTAGGCCTTCGATCTTAGCAAGTACCTCTTTCTTATTATCCTCGTACCAGGTCGCGACGAGTCTATCGTTGTCGTCAAAGACGGTAGACTCCCCCCCTTCGGCGATGATGAGCGATTTGAGACGCTCAAGGTTCTCCTCGCGAGTGGAACCGCGATCCGCAAGACTCATCTTCTTGAGGAAGAGCTCCTCGTTCAATCTGCGGCGGATACGCCAATAAAAGAACCTACGTGCGTGCTGCCATTGTAGGGGTTGGCGGATAGTTCCCTTGGCCATCATGCGGCCCGCGCGGTCGTGTAGGTCGGCGAATTGCAGGGAAACTTGAGTGTAGACCGGCATGAGGAGGTTCTCACGCTCGGCCATCTTGACTTTGATTTCGGAGGATTCCTCCTGTGAGAGGGTGCCTGAGGCGAGTTTGTGGCGGTATTCGGAGTACACGTGATCGAGCCGGGCCATTGTCTCGAGCTGTTTATCGCGACGATATTTAATGTTGACAATACCTTCCGGCTCAAGGACACCGGCGCGAGATTCCTCGTCGGCATACATTTCCATCATGCTCGCATTGATAGTAGGATCCACCACAACCTATAAAAATCAGCAAAAGTAACCCATAAAAAAGAGGGAGACCACATACCCATGAACCACCACGAAGCTCGCCATAAGGCGGAATGTAGACAAAGATCGGCTGCTCATACTTGACAAGAGCATCGACAATCATGGATCCATACTTCAGCACCTCGTTATACATATCCCTCTGACCACCGGAGAATCCGCGCCAATTGGCAAGGATCATTAACGGCAATTGCTCTCCGTGATTGAAGTCATTGATAGCCTGAGCAGTCTTGAATGCAGAGTTAGGATACCATACCTGGCCGGCCTCAAGCGAGACCATCTCGGTAGAATCAGGGTTAGCAGGGTCGGCAGGAGTGACATTCTCAACTGAGCGGGTCTCAACAGCAATGACACCAATGGGAATGCCAGCAATGCGAGCACGGCCGACAACAACGGTCCTAGCCCATCCGCTAAGAGTCTCTTGGAAGGATCCTTTATCAAATAGACCAGACAGATACCCTTCTTCGTCGTCCTTTCCAGCAAGCAGCCATCTAACGTCATAGGTTTCCTTGGTACTGGGAGGGGTATATGTGATATCGCGGTCCCATGGGTCCGGGGAAGGTGAAATAGGAACAGGTGCTCCGCGTCTCTCGGGAACGTATGACATCCACTCAACAATCTTCCGGACACCCTCATAATCGTCGTTGGCAGTCAAATGAGAGATACCATTGCGGTACATGATCTGCGTACCTCCCAATTGCAAGTTTGAAGTATAAACCTCACGACCAAGCAACTTGTTGATAGCCGGGGCACCAGTAAGAATCTAGAAAAACAAATCAGTGAAAATTACTCGTAAAATCACAAAGCGAAAAACTCACGATAGGCTGCCCCTCAATCTGGATAGCACGTTGGCCCAAGCGAACCAAGTAGGCACCAATACCAACGGACCGGCACGTAACAAGGGTGACAGTAAAGATATCCTCGTACGCCCTGCTAGTGGCACCAGCAATCAACCCAGACCCCTTCAAACATTCAACACCCAGCCCATCTTCCTGTCCGATAACAGTCGTAATCTTGTATCTCTCCTCACCCTCCTCGACAACCCGCTCAGTGATAACCGACTTAGTCTTCCTGTCGGCAAACTTCTTGTTGACTTCTGGAGTGAAGTAGAGGTACTTGAATCCAGACTCCGGCTTATCCGCCTCATTCCACGCAACCTCGAAATGCGGAATCAATTCTTCCGCCATACCAATTCTAGCACCAGAATTGGCCGACAAGTAAATTCTCGGGATGCCCAATTTTCGCGCAAACTCCGTGCACTTGTGGAAAAACTTGTCTTCGGCAGGGCCGAAAGACCCGATCCTAAAGGTGATGTCGTTGGCAATAATAACAAACCTACGCCCGCGAGGATACTCAGGAGTCTTCGCGGTTAATACCCAACCAACCATGCCATGAGCGTTAGTTCCCGGCTCCCGTTGAACCTCGGCGAGACCACCGTTATCATCCAATACCAACTCGCTATACTCTAAGCACTCGGTAAGAGGTGGTATCCTCTCCTTAAACGAAGGAACCTTCTTGGCGGACTGCGCCCAGCTCTGGTGGAAAGCCTGCCTGAATAGCTCGGGGAAATCATACACGTATTGCGTTCCCATCAGATGCGCCTTGTACCTCTTGGGCTGCAACCATTCTTTGGCAGCGTATGGAGTGTTGACAGCACGGAGGTGCATGGATCCAGACTTGGTACCAATGCTGTGGAATACCCATTGCCCCTTGTCAGTCTTTCGCTCAGCGTACATCTCAACCTGAATGACATATCCAGACACATTCTGGATTATGACACGAAGGGGGTATGCGAGGCCGCTCTTGGGGTCGGTACAGATGATACGGATCTCAGCACCGGTGACACGGAGTCTCCAAAGACGTCTTCCGAAACGCTCGATGAACCCACCAAGAGCAGGCTCGATCTCCTCGGGGCTGAGGGGGAAAACGGGCGTGAAATTGATGAATATGTGGTTAAGGTCAGAGTTATTATTTCCAATAATCTCCAAAGCGTCAAGGATGTCATTGACCAAGCGATCGGTCTCGGAAATCAAGTAATCAGCAGTAGGGATCTCATCTCGCAGGCGGCCCGGACGAACAACGGCACGAGTAAAGTACCTCTTATCGCTCTGAACCTCCTTACCGTACGCCTCGTAGACGTGGATATTACGGTTCTCGGTGAAGACCGGTTTGATGGTGAAGTTTGATAATCTACCCAATTCAAGCTGGAAAGCCAACGCAGGTTCGATGTGACGAATGCTCTGTTCTTCGCGGTATTCAGGGCCGCGGAAGGTGAAGTATCCAGGATAGGATCCGTCCTTGTGGCCGCAGATGAAAGTGATGCGGCGAACGTTGCGAGAAAGGAGCTCATCCTTGTAATCAGCGACAAGCGGAAGAATTCTCTCCAAAAGGTCTTTATCATCCATAGATTCAGCATCTCGAACAGCGAGGTTGCAAACAGCAGACAGGGAATCCTCCTCCTCAGCTTCGAGCGCAGAAAGGGGCATAGACCGCCTCCGTCCTTCAAGATTAGCCATTAATCCACCTGCGGCAGGCTTAGCTCCCTTTCCGAGGGGAATGAGCTCGAGGGCACGGGCAAGGTACTCCTCAGCTTCATCAAGGAAGGTAACGGGAATGATGACACCCTTTCGGACAGGCTCAATCTCAGACTTTCCAACCAAGAACGAAAGATCACTGATTGATCCGACACGCTTGAACCCCTCACGTTCGACAGTAGGGGTAGCCGGGGCCGAAGGCTGGGTCATACCATACTCAGTAACACCTACCTTCCTTAGCTGGAAGTCCCAAGTGACGATAAACGGAGGTTCAGAGTCCAAATTGTGGTAGTTGACAGCATGTAACTCGTAAGCCCTGTACGCTCGGCGAACATATACCTCCAAAGCAGCCAAAGAAACCCAAGGATCGGCATGAGCAAAGAAGGTTGGAAGAACATCAAAGACAGTATACTTGGAGTCGATAACCTCCTTCAAAGTCTCCTGATGAGGAGTCCTATGCTCCCATCCAGTCTCACCATATCGTGACTCAACAACAGAAGAGCGGAGGATATGTTCCATCTGAGCGGCTCTCTCCTCAAGGGAAGGCAGAGCACATTGAATAAGGACCTCACGAGCCTTAAGCGCAACCTTAGTCGAAACACGGGACTCCAACTCGGTGAGTTTCTTGAGAATTGGTCGGAAGAATTTGACAATAGGTCCATTGTTGGGTTTGTTAGGGCGGTACTCCTCAAGGATTGCCAGGATGAGATTATTCTTAGACGCAATTCTGCTGTGAGAAAGCACCGCCTGAACAACCTTATTAATATCGTCCCTATTTTCATCGCGAAGTCTAAGAATAACATCTTCGTCACGGGTGTTTGGTCCCTATAAAATATTAGCATACGATTAACCCCATCCAGCCTCAGAATAATAAACTCACTGAAAATAACATTTCAACGCTCCAATATTGCTCCATAAGCCCCAAGAAAACCGACAATTCGTGAACCTTCAACCCCTCGGAATACCGATCCAGAATCTCAATCAATGGCAACAAAGCAGACTTCAAGAGCTCAACATCGCCAGCAGCGACATTATCTTCCAAGAACTTATCCAAGGACTTACGAAGCTGCTTTGCTGGGAATTCTCCCTTGCGGGACTTGGCCCTCTCAACAACCTGCGAGAAAGTGGCGTCAAGTTTCTGTGGCATTCTGGCATGCAGGGCGGAAAACTGCGCAGCCCACTCCCCGTAAGGAAGCTCGGAGTCACGGAGAACCTGGATAAGCTCCTTGAGGGAGGTGGCCATGATGACCTGGTTGTCATAACCGTCAATAATATTCTTGAGGACGGTGGTAAGGAGTGTGAATCTCTGTGGCGGCTTAGTGCCGACGACCTGCGCCGGGCCGAAGTCGGGGAGTTGGCCATCGAAGGGAGTAGCGTGCTTGACACGGCTCGGGTCATCCAAAGCTAATATGCCGAGGATGTCGCCAGCCTCAAGAGTAGATCCTGGCTGCTTGATGAGCTGAACGTGACCATCTTCTTGTGCAAGAAGCGGCATGTACATCTTCATAACCTCAACTTCAGCAAATGCCTGTCCCTTCTTGACATGCTCCCCGTTTTCGACGAGGAACTTGACCAACTTTCCTGGGGAGGGTGTCCGAAGCTGTGTAGGATCATTCTCTTGCTCCAGCAAGCATGTCTTGCTGTCCACACTAACACGAGTAGCTCCGACCTCCTCCTTCCAGTAGACATTATGACTACGCCCGCTCAACAGGATCAATAAACCACCGTCTGATAAGGCCCTCACGCCAACACTGCACTTGGAACCGTTGATGAAAAGATGGTAGGAATCCGCGCTTGATCGTGTAGCAGTGAACTTATAGCGCTTACCTTCGTAGATGAAGTCGACTGGGAATACTGTCTTAAGAATATCCTTGGCAGGGACTTGACCCCTCTCCAAAGAAGCCTTGTACTCCGTCATGCAAACCTCACTCGCAACATGAGCCTTCGTAACAGCACCGCAAACAACTGCGAGGAAAGTATCCGGTCGCTCAGTGGTAAGCTTGTTGGAGATAAGTTCGTCGAGCCATCCAGTGGTGATAGTATTATCTTCGAAAGCCGGTGTTTCCAAGAGCTTAATAAGGTACTCGACTGTAGTCCTGAAATCACCACGAATACTCAATTCCTTCAGAGCGACCACCATATGCTTTCGCGAAGCACTACGGTTCTCACCGTAGGCAAAAATGTGACCGAACTGGGAGTCGGAAAAGGAATGAATACCTCCAGCGGTGCCGACAGAGAAGTAACCCCACACGTTTGAGGAGGATCGGAAATTTAGCTCGTGCATCATACCGCTAGAAGGCTTGAACCCTTCACCGGGATCCTCGGAAGTGATACGACAGGCAGTAGTGTGGCCCTTAGGGGTTGGCCTTCGCTGCGTAAGTTGTGAGCCATCCTTGGAGAAATCAAAATCGATCTCGCCGGTGGAGGCCGGATCGACACCGTACAACAGACGAATATCACGTATCCTGTGTAGAGGCAGACCCATAGCGATTTGAAGTTGTGCGGCCGGAAGATTCACACCAGTAACCATCTCAGTAGTAGGATGCTCGACCTGGAGACGAGGGTTCAACTCGAGGAAGTAGAATTTATCATCCGAGTGAGAATAAAGATACTCAACCGTACCAGCAGAAACATATCCAACAAGCTTTCCCAATCGTACGGCAGCCTTCTCCATCTTGGTGAACGTGGTCTGGTTAGCAACGGTGACCGGCGCCTCCTCAATGATCTTTTGATGTCTCCTCTGTACGGAGCAATCACGACCGAAAAGAGAGATATTATTTCCGTACTCGTCTGCTAACAGCTGCACCTCCAAATGCCTAGCATTTCCAGCCAGCTTCATGACGAAAATAGGCGATCCAGGCACTTCTCCCGCAACTTGGTTATAAAAGCTCGTAAAGCCCTCTTCCGAGTCGACCTTTCGAATACCCTTTCCACCACCACCTTCCGAGGCCTTGATCATGACTGGGAACCCAATCTCGATCGCCTTCTGCAGAGCTTCTTCGGCTGAGTGGGTGCACCCTTTGGCATAGACATCGTCGGCAACGGTGACCAACCCCTCCGGGTCAATCTGTACCTCTTTGACCCCCAGCCCGCTCCAAGGAATACACGGAACCTCAGCATGCTGAGCTACGATCGTCGACGAGATCTTATCTCCCAAAGACCTCATAGCAGAGCCCGGGGGACCAATGAAAACAATCTTATTTTTTGACGCAGCTAAGCTCTCTGGCAATTTCGGGTTCTCACTCGCATGGCCCCTGCATTAAAAAAAATAATCCCATCAGCATTATCACCCCAAAAAATCAAATTCCCACCCCCATTGAAGCGAACGCACCATCCAGCCCAAACAGCATGAACCCCCATCCTCTCCGCAACATCAACAATTAACTCTACGTTGGCGTAGTTATTATTATTCGTGCCCCCGGGTACCTATGCAACCAATTAGCTTCGAATGAGGCTCCAAATAAACTCTTGTTTCAACTCTCCCCCACCCCACCACCACCGCTACAAACTACTCTTTCGCGGGGCAATTGAGTAGCCGGACTAGCGGGTAAGGAGAGAGAGTTAAAAATGGGAGAAGCAAACCTCAACATATTGATCCGCCATACGAATGTAGTCCGCATTGGCCTGTAAATCTTCTGGCGTAGCCATCACGGTGAATTGTATAGCTCTCTCATCACCGAACGTCTCATACGCCCATTTCCTCACACTTCTAATCTCTTTAACTGCCGCAATTCCGTTATTTGCAATTAAAACCTAAATGCCCCCCCACCAAAAGCAACATGACCAAATTAGCTATTGCTTGAAATTATTTGTTGCCGCCAGCTGGAAATAGATAGGATGGTAAGAATACATACCTTCTCAATAATCGTGTGCCCATCGTTCGACGCAACAAAGTCCTTTACCGGACCAGGGGCAGCAACGGCAAGGTGATTACCACCAATAAAGTGAGCCGGAAGATTAAATTTTGCGGAATAACTGGGCATGACCTGTCTCTTCTTTCCTCCAGGCTCGCCTGCCGTCCCGTTATGCCGCATTATAGCGGCGACGCTGGCCGACGTATCGGACGCCATGTTGTAGTAGCTGTAATTCCTTCTTTCTCCCCTCTCGAAGAATGCTTTGCTACGAGTGCAGGAGGAGGAGGAGGAGGTAGGTAGGTAATGTAGGGGGAAGGGGAGGATAAAACGATGAGCACCGAGGAGAGGATTCCGAGATACGAGTAGAAGAAGAAGACTCCGGTAAAGAACGGTTATATGGTTGGTGATGATAATGCTAGAAGGAGAGCCGAAGGGAAATGGGGTATTAAAGTGTAGAACGAGAACAAAAGGGGAAATGGAAAAGAAACTTCAAGAATTGAGGAAGGCAAGAAGAGGGTAGAAGAGAAGGAGGAGGGGGGGGGGTGGGAGTTTTTAATAAAGGTACGGACGGATAGAGAGAGAAAGGAGGAATTGATGGGCAAAGAGGGTCCGGGGGGGGGTGGGGAAGTTTGTATGAGCGAAAGAGGTACCGGTACCGTTAAGATACAGTAGCTAAGTGAGGTAGAACTAGGTCAGGTATGTTGGGACATACCGAGAGCCTATCAAAAAAAAGCGTTGGGAGGTGGGAAGAATTTCAAAAGGAACACAACCCGGGTGACGTTGGACTTTACTTTTTCTTCATCTTTTTTTCCTCCTTATCCATGCATTGCAGTACCTGCCCATCCGCACCTATTATCGCAACAACCATGCCCAACAAGCAAGGAAAACCAGCCCAACCCTCAACTTTCTCACACATGGTAGAGAGAGCTAAAATCTATCATATTCCACGGCCTCAATAAGCTAAAACGGATCCGCGTAAACGCCCCCGTAACACAAGCTAGTCGATAAATCTACTGTGCGGTCAAAACCATACTCTCGATATTTCCGCCCCCCCCCCTTCCCTTCCACCTCCGCCGTTATGTACCTGCAAGGAGGGGTCTGAACCGGTACTTTACCTTACTTTTGACCACAGCTATTCTTCCATTGTCACCTCCTTAAGCCGCAAGGAAACCATATATTGCTAATAATTACCCTCTATCCTACAGGTACATACAATCCACAGGTAGATAGATAGGTACCCGTGGTACCTCTTCAAAAAAAAAAAGGCACCCAGATTTGCAGCCGGGGTAGCTCTGACTCCCCAAAGCAGGGTAAGCGAAACGAAAACCCCGGTAACCATGCCCGGGGAAACGATACCCCCCCAACATTGGGCCAACAAATGGAATTCTAATCTGCCTCCCCCCGTCCCGAAAGCTCATTGCTTTGGCTACCGTCGCTGGAACTTACTCCTTCTTGGATAAGAACTTTTTACTACCAAGCAATTATATATAACTGGACAACAAAAACTCATCCCAAGTAATTTCTATGATAGCGCTAATATTGTGAAGGAAAAAAGAAAAAAGAAAAGAAAAACACAACCCCCTGGTTGAATAGAGGAGTAAGGAGTAAGAATTAATAGTTGTTGCTGTAACTTTCACTACCATACTAGAAGAATTAAAACAGACCAAAAAACCACCATCTCATCCGATGATTACCGCTGTCATACCACAAAAGAAAAAACATGCAAACAAAAAAAAAAAAAAAAAAAGTGTTTATATGTACCTTATCATAACCTACGCCCACACTCTGCTCTATCAAGGTTATATATTTACTGGCGCACCGGAGGGGTAGAGTAGTTGAGATGAGCGCGGGAACTTCCCCCAACAAGACCTTAGCTTTCCGTATCAAGACCAATGTTACTCAAACACTAAACTTACCCCACCCCCGTGGATTTTATCACGTATGCGCTCGATTCAATATCCGGCAGCTCTCTGTTCAACGTAACCAGCCCTGTCAGACCGACCATTATGCCAAAAGGGACAGAGTAGAAAAAAAGTAACCCTGATGACGTTCACGTGAAAGAGGGCACAAAAGGAGATGAAGAGAAAAAAAAAACTTACGCCTCCTTTTCTCCACCAATCAGCCACAGCTTCCACTCGACCGCTGTCCATACCCTTCACGACTTGTATGACGCTCCCACCATCTGTTTCTCCCAAGCCCCTTAGTTTAATGGTATGCCCACGCTCTTCAAGCCCCTCGAGGATCCATTTCTCAGAACCCATCTCGGCAGTAACCACTTCCGGGATCAATTGGTGATGCAGCCGAGGACTCTTGATGGTGTCGAATAGGCTATAGCCCCACAGGTAATTCTTCACAATAGCCTGGAATACACCTGTGACAATCCGCGAGCCACCCGAGCCACCGATTATGAGACCGGGCGTTCCATCCTCTTCGATGATGATAGTGGGAGTAGTGGATGATAACGGCCTCTTGTGGGGGATGATGTAGTTATATATCGACGGCTCAAGATGATACGAGTTTGAGCTACCAGGGATGGAAAAGTCGTCCATCTCTGAGTTTAGGACGATCCCGGTTTGTGGGTCATGGACTTTAGCGCCCCAGTACAAGTTCACAGTGGTGGTGAGGGCTACGGCGTTTCCGAAATTGTCTAGCACAGACAGGTGCGAGGTTCCCTTGGGATCTACTGGTTCGTACGCTGGATTGTAGTGTTCCCACGAGTAGGTGGTGTCAGCGGATATGTTTGCCCGAACAGCTTCTGCGTACGATTTGCTTTGCAGTTGGCGTATCCTCTCGGAATTGGATGCTACTACCGGGTCCATAGGATCTCCTAGCTCGGTACGCCCTGCTGATATCCACTTCATTACCCTGCATGAATAGTCAGTTCATATTGTCACGTCTACGAAACAAAGAAAGCATACTCTACTAAATAATGGTACGATAATGACTTATCAGGATCATTCATATCCAGTTTTTCGGCAATATTCAATCCCTCGATTAACACGGCCCCACTGCGACCAACAAATTCAATTAAAAAAAACTTCCCCAACACACCAAATACACCAAACCAGCGAGACATACCTGCAAGGGGGTGGGCAGGTAATAACCTCCCGCCCGTTAAAGTCCGTTTTGAGCGTATCCTCGACGACTGTAAAGTACTTCGAAAAGTCCTCAGTAGCCAATATGCCTCCATGCCTGTTCGCAACCTCAACGAGTCGCCCCGCAATACTTCCGTTATAGAATTGCTTCACTCCGGAGTATATCCCGCCACGGGTATACTCCCCCTTGCCAGCAATAACCTCAAGTGTGCGTGCGTACGCCTCCCTCTTCATAAGCTCTCCAACCTGCAAGAGTTCGCCGGTGTCCTGATGGAACAAATACTCCCATTCCTCCCTGTGTTGTTGAAAGAATGGCGCCTCCTTGGCGATCATCCGGGCCAGCATCGGTGAGACGTGGAAACCCCTTCTTGCCAAGTCTATCGACGGCTGCCAAAGCTCTTGCCAGGGTATCCGGCCAGACCGGGCATGTACCGTAGCGTATCCGTGGACCTCTCCGGGGACTGCAAACGCGAGACCCCCGATCTGTGCTTTCAGTGGATCGCCTATTCGATAGTGTACCCAGTCAGCCTATGCCCCAGACGGAGAGGCACTGTAGAAGAAGAGGACGGACTATTGTACATATCCCGGGAGGCATTTCCCGGCGCCGTTTCCCTAAAATTGTATGCTTTAGATCGGCCATTACTCTCGCGCACAACCATAAACCCCCCACCGCCGACACCACTGGCAAAGCTATTTACAACCCCAATGCATACAGCCGTCCCTTGTACATTCATTAGCACCACAACCCCAACCCGGGCCGCCAAAGGAGAGATGTTACCGATAGCAGCATCAACCGCATTCCCACCCTTCTTCAAGAGCCCAACGCCAATTCTCGAGCAGGCAAGAACCTAGTGTATCCCGCAAGATCAGCACACTCCCCCCCCCCACCAATGAAATCTTCAGACGAACGATTGACAGAGAGAGGGTCCTACATCGCTACTAACAGCCCCTCTTGGCGCATCAACTAGAATCCCGTCGTCAACTACATCCCGTACCCCAGCGCACCTTCTGTCAGCCCTTCTTCCTTGATCCTGAACCCCCCAACAATCCCACTTCCTCCCCACCGCGACCCCTATCTCCTCCTCCCACCAATTCCCCGCGCGCCCAGGACTGAAGGAAAACACACCGGTCCCCTCCTCGTTTTCCCAAAAGATAACTCCAAACAAAACTCCCAAACCCAGCAAAACTACAGCCAACAAGACCGTCATCCCGAGCTTCATCCATACATTCTGCTTACTCAGTCGTCTGCGCCGGCGCACCAGTGGGCGCACCGTTGCCGGGAGGAGATTCCGGCGCAAAGAATCATCGTCATCGGAGTCCTGGTCGTCATCATCCGTGTTACAGAGGATTGACGGGTTGGAAGGGGTGGGCGAGGGTGAGTGCGGTGGAGTATGAGATCGAGAGACAGTGGGCGAGAAGCGAACTTTATTTGGAGGCATTGTCGAACTTTGATATATTAGGGGGGGGCGGGCGGGTAGAGAGAAGAATTGGATTGGCGAGGAGGAAGAAGGGAATAAGCAAGGAAGAGAGAGATTCCGCCAAGACCAATCAATCCTCCCTTGACGGGATACGGTGGACTTGGAGGAGGGGAAAAAAGGTGGGGGGGTGAATAGAGGAGCACGTGAAAGATAACTACTTTGGAACTGTCAGTCGTGAGAAGAGTGTGACCAATGTCTCGCTTCATTCCCCTCTTCAAGTAAAAATCCCCGGCCAGTTCCTGTGCCTGTGAATCAATTTTGTCTTGATTCCTGTCACTTATTCCGGTAACATGTCACGCACCCAATGAAGAGATCCTTATCACAAGACTTGAGGGTATAACTTATCTTAGCTTGGACCTGCCATTATCAATTACCCTTCAATCCGCGATCACGCAAAGTGATAATAATAATTATAATGATACTTGTAGAAGTACCATGGGAGATGTTTTCGTACAAGGCAAGGGTAGCTAACCAGCAAAGCGATCCCTGTATTGTACGAAAAAGATCTCCCCTAGCACTTGTACGAACACAAGTACTCGTAGCTTATTTCTTCCGTCCCAATGGTGGGGTTCTGTGCTTTTCACGTTTAGGCTCGGATAGGCTACATACAATATGGTGTCATACTAGTTTAAAGTTTGCAAAGTTCCTCACAAAGCACGTTTTCACCAGTATTGAGAAAACGTAATAATATACTGGTATGGAGTTGTTATTATATAACGTCTTCTCGCCTTCGTTCACCCGCGTCCCACTTTCACGGCACCATCACCGTTGCTGCTGCGGTACGACAGATGGGTACGGTACTTGTACGCAACACAAGTACTACCATAGTACAGTACACCAGCAGATAAAGAAAGCCCTGTTGTCACATTATTCGGACGATTGTTTCGTTTAAATTTACAACTACCGGTATCACATCCACGTTGTGTTGCGTTACGTTACGTTACATAAACAACCATCCCCGCCATTCCCTCATCAAGCCCTTTTCATCCCGTCCCCCAAACACACGATAAAATGTATAGTAAAAAGGAACACGAAGCCATAATAGAATATAAAAAACACCTTCCCTATTCCATGCTTCCCGTGACAAACAGACTACCCAAATATGCCCTCCTTCCATCTCAAGGAGACGAAGAGGAAAAGAAAAGGAGAATATAAAAAAAAAGGTATACCCCGCCCACACAGCATAAAAGAATGGACCAGATAAGACATAACCATAACCTCATAATTTAAGCATTAGAGCTCCTCATACTCCCATCCGAGCTCAGAGTCCCGGCACTTCCCTTCCTATACCCCTTCTTCCTGGAGCTTCTCGGAGCCCTCCCTCGCGGAACATGCACCATTCCGGTTTGCACATGCACCAAGCTAGTTTCGACCGGAACGAGGGCATTCGATGTTTGTGGGGCGGGGGGCAGAACTCCGTAGGTACCGCCGGAACTACTGCCAACCCTTTCCTGTGGCTGCCGTCCGATCATATATGGGTGTGCATAGACCTTCGTTCCCTTAGCCATCCCCAGCGCACTCTGGGTAACACTCTCATCCTCCGAGTCCGAGTCCGAAGACGACGAAGTATCTGAATCATCACTATCATTGTCCTGATATCTGCGTCTAGCAGCATTCCTCGATGTCCCAGACTTTTTCAACGCGGAGGGCGGATGTCTGATAACGGTCTGCCCACGAGCCATGTCCGGATAATTGCCCAAGTCTGAGTCTTCCGGTTTCCAACCTGCGGGGCGAGCAGGTTCCTGGTTGTCGATAAAAGTCCCCATAGTAGTGACCGATCGGACGTCCGCTTCTCTCATTTGTTGCTTGACGCGGCGGGGGCGGTGGATCACTGCTACATCTCCATCTCCACCACGCAACCTCCCGAACGCACCCTGAGCTTGTGCCCACAGTCCTCCAACGACAGATTTAGCACCCTTTCTTTCAGTAAGTTCCTTGACACGGGGCCCACGGATGACCTCGGATTTGGTGTACGTTGTGTCGAGCTCTCCAAGGACGACCGTGCGAGCCCCCATTGTGCTGCCGCCGCCACGGCGAGTGGAACCATCTGAGAAAACTGTGATAGCATCATCTGGGCGAGCGGCCGGTCGACGGAGGACGGAGGATTTGTAATCTTCCCAGTCGGAGTCCTTCCACATGAGCCCACCCTGACGAACGAATAGCCAGAGGACCATAAGTCCGATTGATGCTCCAAGTAGACAGAAGACAACGAGCACGCCGGCGGTCAACGATTTTGGTCTGACATACGATGACCGTGGCTCTAGGTTCCGTCCTTCCAGTGCCGAGGGTGACAATTCCAGCGTTGTGAAGAAGCCGACAGCCCGTGAGAAGAACTCATTGAAAAACTCTGATGATGAAATGGGTTCCGAAGAGCGGGGAAGGTAGTCGGTGCGTTTATTGAGAGGTGCAGGTGGATTATTCAAGCCTCTGGTGCTAGGATAATTCCCCAGAGAGGGAGCAAAGATAGGAAACGGACGAGGAGCCATAGCTAGCTACCGCCGTGCCAGTGCAACGTGGTTTATGGGACAGAAAATTCGAACTGTTCGATAATAATGAAGGAGGAATTCGTAAGGTCGTGATGGGCCGAAATAGGTGGCTGGAGGAAATGGAGGTGTGGTTAGGCTGTGTGAGTGAATAGTGGGTGGGAGAGGGAAAAAAACGAGGGGGTAATTTTGCTAGATGGCTGGTGGTTGGTAGTTGCTCCTTGGAAGGTAGGAGGCTGGGAAAGAGGTTGTTGTTTGTGGCCACTCGTCGCCACGGCAACCAGCATGTCTTAGCACATTGACGTAGCAACGCCTTGCCAATCTTGGAATCTTTACTGGCCAAAGTGGAAGACTGACCAAGAGCGTCAAAGGCGGGGAAGTCCACTTCATCCAGCAGCGCCAATGATAGCCAGGATTTGTAGAGGAAAGCACTTTGCGTTAAACCTTTTCCCAATAACCAATCCTAGATTCCATAAATACCAACCAATGTCTACCACATTAGCTACATCTTGACTCCTATGAGGTACTTGTAGGAGCCGACAGCAGTATAACGGGTTTAATTGGCCAAAAACCAACTTAATACTAGCCCCACGACCAAAGACATCATTTTATTTTGGGCCGCCCAGTTTTTCCGTCGCTCATGCGCCGGTATATCACTCGATCCACACACCTCCGTTCGAATGGCGTGTTTCCTTCCCGAGCAACATCCTGGCAGAAATAAAAGGTGGCTGCAGTGGAAGCCGTGGGCAAACGTTAGGCAGAAAAATCATGAACCCGCCTACCACAAGGCCGGGAAATATTTAGAAAATACATGATTCCCTAATTCCTTCGTAGAGAGAGGTATACTCTAGAGCCCTGTTTACTGGGTCCATACCCTCGAGTGTCTTCTATTAGCATTCACTACACACTTCAATGTCTCCAGTTCGAATTTCGGGACCCTCTGTCATATGGTTCTGCCAGAGGTGCTTCGGGGGGACGTGAACTGGTGCTTCATTTTTCGCACTAGTAGTATATAAAGAGCTTTATCATAATTCTCTTGTGGGTGGGCATCCCCGTGCCGCCACATCAACCTTCCTCTGATCAGCCCTTGTCTTGCATGACATGCACTCGAGTACCGGTACCGTACTCCTCAACCAAATGACGCACCGGGCCACCAGTGAACCGTGCGTCGGAGTGATTGTACTCGTAGGCAACGCACCCGTGATCAGCCCGGCGTTGGAGAAGATCTTTAGATGTGCCAATGACCAGTCAACGCAACAGCAGTCCTGTGAAACGAAGGCTACTCAAACAGCAAGAAGCTATTGCCCTGGGCTCGTGGGAAGCGGAAAACCCTCTACGCCATCAGAGGTATCATACTGTTGCAGGCGGCGAGACCCGCCGGAACGAGAGAGGGAAGGCGGGCTCGCCAGAGTCTATTAACCCCCGTGCTTCGCTGGGAAATGGTTTGGCTACTTGGGAAGAGGTAGAGTAGCCTTTGGGGAGTAACTCCACGCCAGGTCGTTCGGACGAGATCTACTTGTGAGGCTGTAGATCCCCCCTTTTGGGATGCGCTCTACTAGTACGAGTACTGTAGTCTGGCAGGAGAACAGCTGCCCGGGGAACGGACAAGGCATGTGGTTACCTCCCAGCCAGGTCCACGCAAGGGTGTTTGGGTTATGCATAGTCTATTGTATGAGATGCCGGTATACTGGCTTTTGTTTATACTACCGGAAATGTGTTTTAGTAAGTGTGTGTCGGTATATACCGTAGCCATTACGGGGAGGTTTCTCGACAATGTTAAATGCATGGGCGCTGTGTCGAAAGTTGGGGTTTGGCAAGGATCTGCTTGCGGTAAGCCACGACATCTTGGGTGGGAAAACCTTAAAGCTTAACCTCATCACACACCAGACAGCAATATGATACTGTAAGTTCCAAGTACAGCACAAGCACCAGTGCTCATATTGCGTCACCCGAGGAACGCCATTTGATGTGGAGCCAATCGGAGTCCTGAAATACCCAGCTCCAACTACCGGTACTCGTAGAGTCTCCCAACATAAGATCCAACATTAGGGACAACTCAAGTATCGCCAGGCACTACTGATATAGAACCACGGGGCTACACAATTTTAAGACGCCCTCACGGTGGCCTCTAGGGAGTGATTGTGGGCGCATGTTTGAGTTGATTTTCATAATTTGCCGGAGGGCAGCGGGTCCGGAACCTGGGTAGGTGCTATTATTTCTCGCACAAAGTTGCAGGCCTCTGGACTCTTGAAACTTGACTGACGAAAAAAACTTTGAATTTCTACATCGGAAAATTGCCAAGTTCATTAATAGTGCCGAACAGTACATGCCTTCTCTCAAAGGCCCCCCGAGCTCTTAAGGGTCGGCTTCTCCTTCATTGTGCTCCGTCCGGCTCCCTGGGCCCCCAGCGTTGTTGGCCGGCGGTCAGAGTGCCGGTACTGTACCGTACTAGTACAATCTCATGAAGCAAGGAAGTGCACCGGCGGACAATACTCTACTGTACTAGTACGAGTACAGCACACCCTTTTTCTTCTGCGGTAGTGCTGTGCGGTGCAGTTTAGGTAGGTAATTTGCTGTAAATCGTCGAGGATTATACGTTTGGGGTCTAGGAGACCAGAGCTCGTGGAGTTTCAGTAGTATACTTGTACTACTGCTACTCGAGTACTATCCCCACAAGTACCCGGGAATTCGTCTTCGTACAAAACAAGGCTTATTCTGCAGGTTAACCTAAATTAACAGTGGGGAAACAGATTCCCAGGTACTTGTACAATTTCCTCTTTTCTAGTTATTGCCAGTCAATGCCGGATCCTCAGGATGGCAAAGAAAGGTTTGCTGTTTGCGTATTGTATGTCACTTGTGTTTATCTGCCCTGGTTAGGGCTAAAAGTTGGCCCAAAACGGCCCGACTAAAATTGAGCGCAGTTTTAGTTTAGACCTATATAAGGGCTTCTCTCAAAAAAACAACAACCCCCGTTGAGGTGCTAAAACCTACCGGTATAATAAGAGAGAAAGACTGCTTGTGTTCGGCCACTAGTTTACCTCTCTGCTTGGCGCACCGTGCATAATCCTTCCAGGACCAGTAATCAACAGGCCCACCGTCGCCTAACCACCAACACCAACGACAACACCATCGGTAGCACCTATCGCAATCACAACCACTATCATGGCTACTATCGTCGTCACAGCATCTGGCAGTGCGCCACCCCCCGCGCAGCCCTCTGACACAAAAATCTGCTCTCAATGTCAGCGTGGGAAACCGGTGGAGGACTACGTTAAACCAGGGACAACCGAGTCGCTAAGGACCTGTACTGCATGTCGCCAACGCCGGGCCGCCTCAAGAGCCCGTCACAGCACGGGGGGGGCAAAGCGGAAGCGCAAGTCTAGGACCATCGGAGACGTAAGTTCTGTCCTTTACTCTCGCTTCTCTTCTCAGCTGAGTTAATAGCTAAACTATCCTCAGCCTCCTCAGTCGCGTAGGAAGACTGAGAATACTGAGCATACGCCCGGTCGCGCTCTCTCTAGCACTAGCCCAAAACAAGCTGTACAGAACCAGCACTCGTCATCACCATTGTCATCACCATCATCGCATTCATCGCCGTCTCCCCAGCCGTTGCCAAACGCAGGCCCGCAGGCTGCTCCGCCGCCTCCTACCCCCCTTTCCGCATCCTCGGATTCTGGTCGCGTTAGGACGGACACTGTCAACTTTGCTGCGAGCTTGGCACGATTGGCGCAGCTAGTGTCTAGCGCTACTAATGTTCTGGGAGATGAGCGCTTGGTGGCATTAGCGGAAGAAATACATCACGACTGGAAAGTCGACGAGATGGCGACCTTTGTCGATGGGTTTTTGAAGGGTGCCGCAGGACCGGGCCAGGACCGGGCTTCTTGGTGATTCCATTGCTTGATATGTGTGATGGCTTCACTTTTGTCGCCTTATTTCTACTTGGGGGCATTATGAGAGCGTATTTTTTGTCATTGCGGGGCTGGTTCAGTGTGTTTCCTATTTTTTCCTCCCCTGTTTCGCTTTCATTTTCACTTGAGCACCGAGAATAATATCTCGAACTTTGTGCTTAATGCATCACTGGGTTTTTTTCTCTACATGTTACATTTCGCTCAAGGGAAGGAAGACTCTTTCTTGCTGTTTTGCAAAAGGGCAGTGTAGGTAGTAGACCTCTTTCTTCCATGTTATCGAGTGTAATCTAGCACGGTATCTCGTTCTTAAAATACTCCTGAGTGTCAAACGCTCACTGGAACTAAAAATGCACTACCAACCTCCCAATAGTATGATACAAAAATGATAAAATAAAACTTCAACGTCGGAGGTGTGTAGAGGTTTGTGTATAAAGACTCGTATCAAATTGGCTGGACATAAATCTCGTCTTCATCCGAATATAGAAAATTCAACACCGAATTTTCTGTTTCACCTATCGCCGAGTGCCTTTCCTAACTTGCACCATGGAACACAGGAAAAAAAGTCCCTAAGACAGACAACCACAGGGCGCCCCGCAAAAATTTCGACCCTTTCACCGCCCATCACTCGGTTCCCCTTAGGCCCTCTCTAACTTTCAAGCGCTTTCCTTAGCCAGCTTTTTCTTCCCATATCCTTCCTTCCCTCCCTCCTCACAACACGCGAGCACACGGACGCGCACACACAGGAAGAGAAGCTTTGCAAAGGTCCAGAGGACACCGTGGCCCCCGATCTTTATTATTAGACCACTAACCAAGACCAGAAATTTCGTGCCTACGAACACCAACGACCAACGAAATGGGAGGAAAGACCATTGCCAACTCCAGCATTCTCCCGACCAAGCTTTATCTCTCGCGCATCCCTCTCCAAAAAGCCGCAGTAACAATCAACGCCCTCGCCCACTCCCAATTCTTGACTCACTTCCCCGGAATTTCCCCCGAGGACATCTCCTATGCAAATAGGATTGTGCAGGGCCTCCCTTCGAACATCGGTTTTAATACACACACTTTCGCTTTTCCCATGTCGACCCCGATGTCCCTCGCCTCGTCGGAGGAATTTACGGAATACGCTGCTCTCCAGGATGGGGTTACTGCTGGCGCAGTTCTAAAGCATTGGAAAATGGTCAAGGCTTTCAGGGAGCTCGATGCGCAAACCCCGATTGCTAGGGGCGCAGGAGATTGCGTTGAGGTTTGGGATTCACTGGAGAGGTGTTGGGGTAGGAAGGTTGCTGAGGATGCTTGGTTCGACTACATAAATGGAGATACAAAGGGAGGAGGTGGTGGCGGAGGGGAAGCAAGTGGAAGCCATGAAGTGAGTGCAGATAGTTGGGATAGTGGGGGCCCGAGAGAAAGACCGTGGAAGCGCGCGGGATCTGGCTTGGTGGGTATTGACAGTGGGGTTGATAGAAGTGGAGGAAACGAAGCCCCGAGAGAAAGGTCTAAGGGGCCCACAGGCCATTACTCGATGTCCATTGATGAAGTGGTTGGTAACAGTGGAGGAAGTGAGGGCCCGAGAAAAAAGTCCGGGAAACGTGTCCGGCCGGACCAAACACCTGCCACTCCCGCCCGCGGACCCCCACCAGCGCCGCCACACACAAGGGGACAGAGGCCCCATTCTCTTGGGCGAACCTTCCGCCCAGCGTATTCCATGAAGTACACTAACACCGCTCGTTCGAAGAGCTACCCTGATACCGCAAGGGCCGGACCTAAGAAGGATCCTTTGGGGCCAGAGGATGATATGTAGAGGGGTTTTGATCCTGTTAGATTGTTTGGATAGATAAAATACTGGCTCGGCTAATCAGCAAATAAAAGACTATTTTTACACACACTCTCTCTCATTCTCCTTTTTTTCAAGCTCGGGTGGGGATTTTAATCGGTTGAGAGCTATTCATGCACAACGAGTGATTTATGGTGCCGTTCAGTAATAGCAGTTTTATCCAGGGTTGACGTATTCAATATTATTAAGAACCGTCTTCAAGCACAACCAAAACTCTATAATCCCAATTGAAATTAAGCGCTAAGTGAACCTAGTAGAGAACAAGCGAGCCTCACAATGCTAATTGACTGCCTTCTATGACAGTGTTAGACATCGGCGCGCCAGGCACAATATTATAGGTGAAAAATCACCACCTGATAGAAAGGATGCTATACTCGAGTACGTCTCCCTTTCCTTGTCACATTAAAACAAAAGACAGTTTTTTTTTCTCCAGGTTTCTGAGATTTCTTGATTTTAATCCACCTTGGTCATTGGAAGTGTAATAGCTATCCGAACGTCTCATGTTTTCGGGTTTTTAGTCACTGAGGTGTTATGAGTTTGCATAGCACGAAGGGAATACTTGCAGTTTTTTAGAGCATCTCTCTCGAGGCATCTATTATCGGCCCCAAATGACTTACACTAGCTCACTGAGCGTCTGCCATCAGGACGCAAATAAGAAATTTAGTAAAGCCAGGGGACAAAAACTCGAACCGACGGCCATTTTACACCAAAGATAAGCACTCTTTCCCTACCATTTAATACCCCCCAATGAATCTAGAAGTTCCACTTTAGACAAAATCAAAACAGGGAACAGGCATAGAGTAGTTTTTAAGAGAAAAAAATAGGTAGAAGGTTTATGGAGTTGAGAAACCAGAGATAGTGTATAACAAAAGTGGTTGTCATGTATCTTTTGTATGGCACACTCATACAAGTTCCTAAGTCACCTCCCGATCTTTCTGCGCCATTGCACAGAGAAAAATGAATTATTAATTTACAGACTTGATATTTTCACTACAGAAAGAAATAGCTGCTCTCATTGTTCTTGCAACTTCTTGAAATTTGTTGCTTGGGGAGTATTGAACTATGGGTTTCTGAAAATGACGGTTTTCGGTGTAAAATATCTGACGGCCCGAGATTTTTGTCACCAGACCCTTAGAATGTAGGCATCCGATTGCACGCCTCACACCTGGCAACCGCGCTTACTGGATATCCTAATAAGCTGAGTAAATTTCATACTTGCGCAAGAATTTAACATGTTGCGGAGCGAGAACCAGCGATTGCTAGCCAACTCCCTCCGGAACTGTCGGCATGGGCTGCTCGGGGGTAAGATGAACTCTTCTATCGGTTGGGCACTTTGAAAATTCCATCGAGCCCTCCAAAGACCTCATTAGCTATGCCCATTCCTTTACCTCTAGATCTCGTTAAGTTTTTGTTGTCTTTTACTTCTACACCCTCGTTTGTATTGGGTTGCATCCCTCACGATGTTGAGACAGCTTTGGTTGGGTCTTGATTATTCGGCGGCTATTTCATATAGGCTAGGCCCCTTTCTACTCTTCAAGTTTGGAGGTGTATATCTGTGTGGACCCCGTGATGTGTTATATATAGACTGAAGAAGGGAAGCAGGCTTCTTCTCATGAAGGATGAGCCCACTGATCTCCGTGCCCCAGAGCTTATTTCAACATAGTAGGTTTGAACCAATCGAGTGACCTTTCATGATTCTGAATTAGTTTCCCCTCCTTCTGGCCTTGAATTACTGCAAAACAAAGTCACATTTTGATCGAATATACGTATCTCTCCTTATAGAAGGCTGTGTTAATAGGGAGTCGTCTGTTATCAATTTGCTACATCGGGGCTTGATCGTAGACATCTAATGATTAAAAGGCTTTTGCTTCAGCCCTTCGTATCGGTCATCCCCGGGCTCAATGGAACCACTCTTGGTGAGCTAGAGTGGGCTAGATATGATTGCCACCTCAATGCGCTGCACAGGCATATCATACCATAAAATCAGACAAATAGCCTGGATCAATGGATGTATAATTCTCATGAGGGATTTTCTAGGAACTAGCAACAGGATCTCTGGGGCTGAGTACTTCTTTTTCCTCCCGGTCCTCCTAGGGGTTTGTAGATCTACACCTCGGTCTACATATTACATCGATACCTTGCTTCCGTGAACAGCAGGTTAGAGCTTAGCACACCCATTTTTTTTTTTTACTTCCAATACTTCATTAGTGAAACTGCATGAGACATACTGGAGAAAAAGGCTATCGGTTTTATCACCAAAATACCTCCTCGGCATGAGGGATCAGCTTCCCACGGGGCCCAAGATAGGGCCGGATGATTGCTGTCTTGGGATCCGTCCTACCTGTGATACTTCAATAGGAGAGATAAGGTAAAAAAGGACAGATACTGGTCCTCCTAGAAGATACTTCAGAAATTGAGCAAATTGGAAAGGACGGATCCTCCATACCCCCTCAGTATCAGTTTACACTTCCTTTAATCACAACATCTTACACCACCAACCTGAATTAAAGACTTTTTTCTCTTTTTCTTCTCTCTCTCCCTCTCTCTTTTTTTTTTCACATCTCGCTTGCAGCGATGTGCAATTAGTATGCACCAACCCACCCTCCCCCTCCTAACCTTCGCCGATTACTCAACCCAAGGGCAAGAGCGTCTACAAGAAAATAAGCAACTTCCATCACAAACGCCTTCCTATCATACCTAAATTCATCAGAAAGCGGATAAATTGAGTTTTGGATTGACTGAAATGCCCACCCCTTTCCCCAATCAATCCAACCTGCGACCAATAATACAGCTCACAGACAAAACAGTGTGCACACCAAGACAAATGGCCCCCCCTCTAGAATCTCCAAAAACGTGATGGAGAAGTATCACTTGTGTTTCTCTATTTCCAGTTAGCTAAACACGAGGGAAGCGAGACCCCAAGACATGGCACAAACCGGTATTATGCTCATATATTAGTTCTAGGACCGGTACTTGTGTTCACATTGTAGCGGAACTCTTTTACCGGTCCTAGACCTCAGCGGAATGGGGTCTGGTGAATTCACTTCAGCTGATTCAAGACTCCCGGCACAGCCAATAGGTGTTCTGGAAACATTCTGGAGCACAAGTTGCACTCTCCCCTTCTCTCGTAATTAAAACCAGAGAGATCTCAAAGACAGCTGGTTTCGAGTGAGCATTGATGATTACACCTGCATTTAGAATGGGTTATCAGCAACTTAATTGCCATAGCTTTCATCCCCTTCAGCCGGAGTTTGACGGATTGCACTTTACTGTACGGTGCTGGGTTCATATGGCATCGCCGATGCATACTATGGTACTGTAGGATGGGTGAGGAGAAAGTTTCCTATCCCGACATAGGGGAACCGATTTGGCTGTCACCGGTCGCGCACTTGTGTGCCACTCCGCTTTCAGCTGGCGATGGTGCTCTCCCTAAAATAAAGTTTTAAACTCGAGTAGTGCACTCCGACACCGAGGTAGAGTTCTGCGCTTTACATTGGACATTGGTGTATGCAGTGTCACTTGTTTTTATGCAGTGCGATATGTGGCCTGCGGGCTCCTTTATACAAACTCGTACGTTTTGGGAGTGTTCCACCCCCCATCCCCCTTTCTCTTATCCTTTCCCTAGACCTTTTTGGCTGAGGACTTGCGAATGAACTAGCAAAAGGAAAATGGGAGCGCACGTTTAGGGGCTTTTGCTTTGGCACCGCTCTGCACTTTGCAGAGCGCCACACCGAGGCTAATTTTACTGCCGGTATCCCAGAAATATCCCTCTGAGAGCTGAGATAGTCTAGCGGTGTAGATCCCAGAAACTAACATTCGGGATTTGCACTGATAGGGCATAATACTCGTACTTGAGTGCAGTACCCCACTCCATCCGATGCGGTACCTCCTTCCAAAAACCGATATGCCCCTCAATAACGGTAACAAAATAACAAAATAACAGAAAAAAAAACAAGAAAAAAAACAAAAAAAGACCCTCCCCCCCGAGAAGTCCTAGGATGGGTTGCTCTTCTACTTTTGAACAGACCGAGATAGTTAAGTTGGTATTCGGCAAAAGATTTTCATCGCATGACTCGCCCAGTCCGGTTCTAAAGATCTTCAGCGGGGTTGGATGATGGAGGGGGAAGGAGATCGAAAATCTTGCTTTCGTAATCCTAATCTAAGGATCTGGATGATCGGATCTTCTGCCAATACTGCACCCTACAACGGCTAGTAAATGGAGAACTGATTGCGAAAAGTCGTCGTATTACCGTAATGATTGCAGACGCGAATACAGTACTCGAGTACCGTACAGCTGTATGGACGTGTATCGGTAGTTCTACTTCTATAGTTGAATGCTTAATGTCATTACGGGCTGTGCTTAAGTCGGCGACTCCACCACCGTTTATCATTATCATCCTGCAGTACTGCACTTGTACTCGAGTACTAGTACAGTACTCGTACAGTAGACTAATTTATTTCTTAGGCGTGTAGGTTGAGTTGCGTAGAGATCTCGTTTGTCGCAAAATTGAATTGGGGAGGTAAAGGAAAAGAGGGAAAAAGAAAGAAAGAGTAAGGGCGCGTCTGGTCGTCACGGAGTTTCCAAACCTTGATAATCACAAAACAAGAGTTTCGGCAAGCAACCACAATAATCTCAAGTTCTCATAATTCAACATTTTTCAGCCTCCAAGGGGTGTGTCTG
>Ga0307509_10002062_pt1 | contig 33083 bp, 35 predicted proteins | sample 10_EM_MG_FD_202245 | JGI IMG/M metagenome (GOLD analysis project Ga0307509, IMG submission 202245) | Populus trichocarpa ectomycorrhiza microbial communities from riparian zone in the Pacific Northwest, United States - 10_EM | ecosystem: Host-associated > Plants > Roots > Unclassified | place...
CACAGCGACTCTGTGGACCTTTCGATGGGTTCCGTTTTTTGCCGGTAAATTGTAAATTATTCCAATTAGTTTGAAACAGCCAGAACTCATGCAACCGTTTTATTTATTTAGGAGTCAGTGAGACCCTTTACTTATAACTCTTACACAGTTTAAAATTCGACCACGATCGACTTCAAAATCACTCTTATAACTACGGCACTAGCCCAGATGGAGGTCGCCCTCCCAGTATTCCTTCCTCGGCTTGTCCCCCATGTCTTCAACGTTAGACCATCTTCCCCGAAACAAACAATGCCCCGCTCCTGCTCCCTCACTCCAACGTCTGTAACCGAAGATTATCAAAGTCACAGTCTTATGGTCAAGGTCTCCAGCGGGTCCACCCCAAAAACTCACCCCCAAACATATGGTCCGCACCATCAAGGCACTCTATGATGGCAACCCCAGCATCGTCACCAGGATCCTCATTGAATCCTACCATATTACCCCTTTAACCACCTTGTCAGCACTCGCCGCATTGGCCAATGGTTCGAAAGGAGACCAAGTCATCGCGGCTCGCATTTTTGATGCCTTGTACGACAGGGACCCCATCCTCGCGAACTCGATATTGTTATCCCTCTACAACGGGGAGGCATGGAATGACTCAGATGCGTCTGCATCGTCGACATCTGGATCGCTGTCCGCCTCATTGTCAGGCTCGTCAGTGGAGGTTCCCTCGGGCGCCTCGGCGGTGTCTGCCCCTGCAGGCATGTGACTCTAGTCGGTGCCAGTGAGTCCTTTCCATTACTTATGCAACACCAGATCCTGACTCTTTTGAGCTAGTAATATGGTGTTACATCTATGCCATGTTTATAGAGAGACTTTCGTACTCTTGATTTATTTCTAAGTTACTGTATTTGTGATTATCACTCTGAATTTGCTTTGAATATGAATTTGTCATGGATTGCGTGCACAGCCACCTAGGGAAAGTTTTGTTCTTCCACCTCAACCTGCTGCCCACCTCGCAGCTCTTTCCTCAGTTTATTTGCTGGCCCGGTCAGTTTAACGTTGCAGATAGACTCCAGCGTCACCGACACTCAACCCCTGTAGGATTTTTTATTCAACTCTCTGGTTGGACCATGACGAACGGTACTCAGCTGCCTGTGGAAGATGCGGAGTGGAATGCTGATGTGGATACGAATGGTCAGCTCACTTAGAAGCAGGTTGGTCCTTTCTTCTCCTTTCTCGTCTCCAGGTTTACATCTTCTGGGCCCCAGATATGTCGAGGTACCAACGTTCTCTCTTTCGAGGCCGCGCAAAGAGTCAGCGTCGAATCGGCGGGATTTTGTTGGGTGGAGTTCGGTTCTGACGCCGCTAGTTGGGTGCCTGCGATGAGGAGAAGTCTCAGAGGGTTTGAGAGATCGGAGAAACAGGCATGCTTACCGGTTGAAGAACCTAGGCTACACCAGCCCAAGGGTTCGAGTCCCACCGTTTCTGGCTCTCCCTCTCCTTGGGCCTGGGCGACATGATAACCCATTTGGCATGGTGTCATCCACAACACGGATGAGGTGGAATCGCGCTGCGGCATCTGCTTTCTGGGACCATTGCACGAACTTGGCGTGGGGAACCACCAACCACCACGTCGAAGGTACATGTTCGTGGCCACTTGGAATGCGGTCCGATAAGGCCAAAATATATCAGTATGTATTTCTATATTTCCACACGTTCTTGACATTCATATTCCTAGAATATATCCGACTGTTGATATCACCGACTTGCGTGATCGAAACTTTCCTGGTGATCCTACTGGCTCCGGGCGAACACAATTTACCTCGATCGATTTGGAGGATAAAGACGGCGACGAGCGCTTCGGCTACGTCATCAGGTGTTCAGTGCGCAGTCAATATCTTTGGCCCTTTCAACGGCTTCGCGGCACCCGAGAGGGCGGAGGGCAAGTTCGATGACAGGCTCGCGAAATGGAAGGCATGTGACCGTTTTTTTATCGTCATTTACAATTCTTTATTCAGGATCGCTGCAGATACTTGACGGCCTTTTCCACTGGAAGCTAAGCGTTAACTCGTGCAAGAGCCCCAGATATGAAGGTATATGCTACAAAGTGTCTCCACACCGACATCTGGACGCCTGTACCACGGCGATACCACAAGCCAACATATCCCCAAAGCTCGATATAATAATCCTCACCAAAATTTCACCAATCGAGAAATCAGCACCCCTCTTGTCAATGCTTTTATTTCGTCCACGAGGTCATTGTTCGTGGCGACAGATACGCGTACGTGTTCAACAAGCCTTTTTGGTTACACGGCGACGTCGCCTTCTTCGGTATTTGGGAATGCATCTTTATAGGGTAATTCATCACTATCGCCATTTGAACAGACTCCGATGCTTTCTCTCCCTCGAACGAGGCGACGTGAGGTGATGTATAGGACTCGGAGGAAGCAGGGCTTTTTTTGCCGCCGGCTATTCGTCTACTCCTCGAGAACCTTTTCTGGCTCTGCAAATAATCGTCGCCAGAAGATGGAGCCTATTTGGGAGAAGTATGTTGGTTTCCGCGGTGTTCCGATAATTTCATGAGGCATAAATCATGACTGGGCACAGGGAACAGCCTCGAGAAACATTTAGTTCCGATCCCAAAATCATCTCACACATGTCAATGGCTGTTACTTCCTCCATCATTGTGATTTTAAGGCATGTTCGAAAACATCCCCAAATGAAACCAAATCATAGAGGACCCAGAAGTTGAGTATTGTCGTAAGTTAGTTTAATGCATGAGCTTCGTTTCTGTGTCCTCCATATCACTTCCTTTCGTCCAGTTAACCCCGTTTCTGACGAATTTGAACTTCTTTTCAGTATTTTTCTACGCCGTCTTATAGCTTTGGAAGGCCATCGATTATCATCCTCCCATTTGGAAAGTTGAAGACGCATTTTCCGCTTTGATCCGGAAAGAGTTCGTATCTGAGCATTGGCGCGTTATGACGTCTACTTTTGGACTCTGATTCTGGGAAGGCCCGGAAGGGAACCTCGTGCAGGAACTTAAATGGAAAGTGGTCAACGGAACGGCTCGTTTATTGTGAATTGTAACAATCACTATCGCCTTTTTTTAACTCCAAACCAATTGAAGATGCTTGCGGCCGCAGTTCTACAAAAGATCCATCAGGTGAACATTGCATTCTGTTTTCTTCTTGGATTACGACGTCGACGGCATGGTGTCAAACTTCACAATTCGACCCTTTGAGTTCATCCGGGGCCTCTTCCTTGGTGGGTTAATAATTCTTTGGACTTCCTCAATGCCAATGGTCCCACTCTTCAGGTATCGCATTTGTATTGTCAATTCCGACGCTTGTCCTTCTCGCGGAATTTACGCACAATCACTCGCTACGAGGAAGGGCTCTGGTATTCGAAATTTTGGGTCTTCTTGTTGGCCCGCTGAGTTTGGTGGTGCTACCCTTAATGTTCAATCCAATCCATTTCTGCTATCTTCGAGTCTCATCATCGTTCAATTTCTAGGATAATTCATTGGCGATTTGTCGAAAATTCGCTCTCTGTTGTTTCTGAGATATTAATCATCAGTGAGGGGCCGTTCGATGTATACTACTTCACTTCCTGCTTAACCATTACACACTCGAGGCACCCTGTGGGGCTTGTGGATGGCATATATGATTATAGGATTCATACTGCAAGAACAGTTGTACCCCATCCCAGACTACATTGAGCGCCGGAAAGGTATCAATGGCTGTCAGTTTCTTCCTCGTAAGTGATTCTTCCTTTCCTAGGCAAAATGAAAACGTTCCTAAGTGCTATAAATTTACAGCCGGTCCAGAGGTCCACCGCTGCCATTTGCTAATTGTATCCTCTGAGATTCCGATTGGGATTGTTGCAATCTGTGCGTCTAGTTATTTTTCATATGTTCATTCGTTGTGCGACCGATACTCCTATCGTTCTCTTTAGTACTTGACTACTTCATCATGTTGCTCATAAGCTCTATTATAATTCATCGAAGAGGCGACCCGATTTGGACCCAACCTGCCAAGGGCGCATTTTCCTCTTGGAAGTGGAATCGGGGGAGGCGTAGTAGCGCAACTCCGTGATGGAGATCCAATTACACAAATTTACCATTTCGTTCCCTTCTATGTCAAATGGGAGACCATACAAGGGACTGTGAATTCTGTGTAATTCTGTTGTTCGTTTTGTGGACATGCTTTTCTTTTTTTTCGACTGGACATCTTGTTTTCGTTCGCCAACCGTAATTTGTGTATTTGATTTTTGCGGAACATACGTGGGCCCTTCACTGTATATCTTGAAACCCGGAATAACAGGAACTCGCCACTCTATCGTAGGACAGAGCGGCTACAAAGAAATAAGGCGACGGAAGTAGATTAGGAATAAGAAAGGGAAAAGATCGTGTTATATGGACCCAGCTCAATGGAATACAACTTAGAATGAACCGTCAAGTTGACGATGTCCAAGCTCTTCTCGAGGCTAGATAAATAGTAAAATTAAATGTCGCAACAAACGAAGTAATCCATCGCCTTATTGCGCGGTAAATAGACATTGGGTATTCCATCAATCGCCCTCTCCAATCCATTTCTTGCACTGGACCAGTGGTAGTGAAACTTATCCTCCAAATGAACTAGGTTCATAAATTCAATATTCGGAAAAACCGCAGTGATCGCCGTTCGCATCGCTGCTTGTCGCAGCTCATGGGTAGCGGGAGGGTCGATGACCCGCCGGCGGTCGACCACTGTCAGGCGCTTGACCCCTTGAAACAGGGACAGCCAAGCAAGGACATTTTCGATCTGGGACCCCAACTCCTGCTCACTCTTGGGGACGGTGGGCTGAAAGACAGTCAGCTGGGAAATAATGTGAAATGACGCGATCCGGCTCCTTGGTCTGGGTTCATCCGTTTCGAAGAGTTCTAGGCAACTATAAATGTGGTCCAGGCAGAGGGAAATAATTGGAGTTAGGTTTAGTCGTGAGAGACGATTTGTGAGGGTCGAGAAGGTATCACAGAGGGGTTCTGGAGTGGTGTTCGAAATGTGAATGATCCCGATAGAAGACAGTATTGGACATGTGATATTTTGTTTGAAAAAGTACATGGCTTGGTCGAAGGAGGCGTTAAAAGATGTTAGCTGAGGAAAGTGGAGATTCTGGTTTGGGTCTAAATCCAGAGGAGGTTTGACGCTATGCGCCATAGCGAGGGTGATTTTCTTTAATTGGGGAAATAGTGGCAGGTTCTCCAAGATGGCTGGCAGGAATTCATTTCCTTCGAAATGCAATTTGATGTCTTGCAACCCTGGTAGCAATCGGACGATTTGTGGGAGTAAGTATTCCTGGAATTCTTTTTTTCTCTTTTTTTCGATGGCTGATAAGGTCAGAGACGTTATTGGGGAATGTTTCATAACGGCCAAGGTCCATTCCAAAAGTGGCGGCGCAAGAAGGAAATCCATACGGAGGTCTAAATCCTGTAAACGGCTGTGCGCTAACGTATTTGAGGATGGTATTGGGATAGGAGAATCCTTGATCAACCGCGTGTAGGTTGCGTCCGCTGTGGAATCCGTTGACGAAAGGTGGTTTAAGAGGCGACCAAATCGTCGAAAGCGTGAGTTTTTCGTTCCTGTCCCATGTTGAATGCTATCGTTTGATTCAATATTGAGTGGGTGGGAATGCACAACCTGAATTGAGGCACAAGATTTAAGGACCACCAACTCGAGAAATTTGACCAAATTGGCGAAGAATTTCCCTGCTACGTCGGATCGAAGGGTCCACTTGTCGGCGGAAGGAAATACAAGAGATACGACCCCGACCGAGCAAAGGCGACCAATTAGAAGGTTAATACGCGCCATGTTCCTCGTTAAGGATCCAAGTTGATCATGGTACAAACCTTCGGCCTCATTGTTGTCCAACACACAAACCAGTCGCTCGATCCCAGTGAGCGCAAAATTTATCATCAGGCCACCGAGCTTGTCTGAATATCCCCTACGCCCAGGCCTCACGACTGCCGATTTCTCAGGATTTGGCATGCCCAATCGTTCAAGAAAGACGGGAATCGCAACGCGATTAAGTGAACGACATGTTAGGCCGATATTGAGAACGCTGTCCACTTTGAGTTGCTCGAAAAGGATCAGAAGAAGTTCTGTGGGTAGATGTGAGAGTGTGGGGGGGGACATATCTCAAGAAATAGGTGGCAGAACTCGGACTTGAGCGCTGAGCGGCGAGCCAGAAGTCAATAAGGACCGGCGGCAAATGTTTCATCACTGCACTACACAAGTACACGTGACTGCGGCCTTGTTCGGAACAAGTGCCTGATTGCTCACGCTTTTCCAACCACTTACCAGAAATGAATTGAACAAGGAATGTTCTGCAAATTTGGATGCCAATGTAGTAGCAAAAGAAATGTATATAGTAATCAACTATAGACCTACGTGAAACGGGCGACACCTGTTGTATCCTTCCGGGCTTCGCGAAATAAATGTCAATACGCCAGGGTCCCGTTATTAGTATTACTTAGGCCGAATGCTCGGCTCCGGCTACTCGTGGTCCCGACACAACGGCGTTGACTTACGGCAACCCTAAAAAATATGTAACTTCCCTCCATCCGGTTTTGTGTCTCTTGCCATTGAAGGGATGATCCTCCTCACCTTGTTATACCTTTCTTTCTTTTCACGACCTTGGAATACCTTTGCCCTCCCAACAGATTTGCGACAACCACAGAATTTCCCCAAAAACCACCTCCAGTCCATTTTCATTCGTGATGAAAGCAGGTTCGACACCCGATCGATATATGGTGTACTTTGGAGTTGTCTGTCAACAATATTCACGTGTACATGGATCGCTGTCCATCCAAATATCCCAGCACCTGGAGATTCCAACTGGGCAGTCCTCAGAAGACGGGTGGCGATCATGGGATACATCCTTCTTGCTCCAGAAATGGTCATCGTCTGGGCAGGGCGACAACACTACGCGGCGCGTAATTTTGCGAAAAAGCACGAAAAGGAGCATCCAGGCTGGACGCGGACGCACGCATTTTTCCTCATTATGGGCGGGTTCACTCTTCATGAGAAAGGAAAACCCGTTCGGATACTGGAGACTAGGGACCTAGAGGAGCTATCGGCCGCAGGGAAGGTTGAATGGCCAACGGTTACCGAGGAGGAAATCGCGGATCGAAGCAAAGGCGACTATCTGTCCAAGACCATCGTCCTCTTTCAAACGACATGGTTCATCGGACAATGCATCGCTCGGGGTGCATACGGGCTAGCGGTAACAGAGTTGGAGGTGGTCACTCTCGCGTTTGCTACGCTCACTGGGATTATTTATTACTTTTGGTGGGACAAACCGCTCGACGTACGTTGCTCAATCCCAGTGCAGCTTCTCGAAGGTCGTCTGGAGAAAATACGGAACGATGTTGCGAAAGAAGATACGGGCTCCCACATCATTTCCCTTCCCGAGGTCTCCGAGAAAGAAAAGGAGGAAGAGGAGAAGGGCGTCATTCTCCCCAACCCACTCCCATCATCCCCGACTCAAAGCAGCGCATCCACTCCTGATCCATCCCTTACCCGAGTGCAGCGATTCCAAGCTTTTATACGACGGTCCTGCACGAAACACGGAACAATATTTGGACTGGGATACGTATTCATCGTCTTCCCGGTGATGCGATTCTTCAGCGCCTTTGACGACATGTTACACTGCGAAACCCTGCAAGACAAAACCCTTCGAGTACCCACATTCTATTCGCCCCCCGACGATGATAACGGCACAGCACTTGTACTTGGCCTGTGTGTATCGATAGTGTTTGGCGCCATTCACTGCATAGCATGGTCTTTTCACTTCGTTACATTTCCAGAACGATGGGCATGGAGAATATCGGCCATCCTCGTTTCAGGGCTGCCTGTTTCCATGATAGCCTTCTCAGGCCTGCTGACAATATTCGACAAGAAGGAACATAAAACTACTGCGATGGAACTTTACGAGGATATTCTATCGTTCATTTTGATATCGATGGCCTGCCTTTATATTTTTGCACGGATAGCTCTCCTCGTCCTTCCTTTCATGGCGCTTCGCGCTCTCCTACCTGGTGCATATGTTCAGCTTGACTGGGTCAGCTTCCTTCCCCATATATGATTCCTGAACTGCATTGCATCGCTTTGAGTAGAATTTTCATGTGCTATCATATTAATCATTCTCTCGGCTGCCATCGCATATGAGGTCCATATATAAGAGTGTGTTTCCAGCTGCGAGCGATGTTCTAACCTTCCTGCTATCCTGGTGCGTAATGAGACGGATTTCTGATCTGTCCTCGAGAACACCATAGATAAAATTATTGATTGAGACTGGATGATCATGGACGTTGCCCTGGACTATGTAGATGCTTTACGGGAATAACTCCGGCTTAGAGTTTCCCCTGAGTCGCGATGGCTTTCAACGCTCAGGCAAAAATAGAATGGTAAAGGTTTTAACCTCATAAAACGAATAGTTAATGCGCAGTTTGATCATGACTCCACGCCTAATTTCTACGTTAAAGTTATTGTCCCATTCATTCATTCAATCTACCTTCAGACATCATTAATCATTCCTCAACCCGATGGCCCTGCCCAATGCCCATCCCAACACGAACCAGAGTCTCCAAACATCCACGCCCATTTATCAACAAGTCCTCATCCCAATTGACCCGCCCCTTCTCGAAGAGAAGAACAATAGTCGAGCCACCTAAAGTATCGCCAATAAACGCCAACCCCATCAGCATTCGTTCATCCCAAATGCAACAAAAGTTCAAAGAAAGAGAAAAAGAACACGAAGAAAAAACCATACCAAAAGCAAAGTAACCAAACTCCTGGCCCCGCTGCACGTACTCGCCCTCGTCGACCGTCGTTTGTATGCTGCCGACCATCATGGCGCCAATACACACCGCCATCACCCGCCCGAATTGGGGGCTGTGGATCGGCACGACCTTCCGCGCGTTCTCGCCGTACACATCCAGGGCTGTACGAATAGCTTGAGGCTGGCCCATCCACAACAAAGAATATCAGGAAATAAATTATCCACGCCTTGAAAAAACGCACGTTGACAGTATAATACTCTCCAGCGATATCCGCCATCCTCCCAATCCTACCCTCCACCGGCGAATGGAATCGATGGTAATCCTGCGGGGCCAGGCGGAAAATGGCCAACGCACCCCCTGTGTACGTTTCCACGTCGTCGTCTTTGTATACGTCGCCGAGTAGCCGAGCTATGCTGAACTCGCGGCCCTTGATCCAGAGGCGTGTGGCTTGGTTGACAGTTTCAAAGGTGAGGAGACGGCAGTCGGCACCGCTAACGAGGCGGTAAGGGTCTGAGGGAGCGTCGACGGGTCGGGCGGAGGGTTTGAGTTTCCTGAGGGAGGGATTTTAGAATGCATATACAATGTGGATGATCGAAGGAATGAAAGCACGAACCTATAGAAGAATTGGTTGAATGTTTCTATTTTATGAGGAACGCTAATGAGAAGGAGGTGAAAGGAGAGGAGAGAACTCACTGAACGAATCCAGAGGGTCGAGGAGCTCGTCGACGTTGATGCGATGGAACTTGATAAAGGTCGGGATCTCCTTGGCTGACTCCGGGTCATCGTACTTCATACCCTGCTTGAACGAAAGCGCCTTGAGGAGCCGACGAGCTGGAGGATGAAAAGCGCGAAGAAGTAATAAGAAAGGAAAATGAATGGGTTATAGGGGATGGATACCTGATTCGCTCTCCATTTTGCTCAAAAACCCTTTATACAGCAGCCTAATCCCCAGCCTGACATACACCTGCATCTTCTCTTCTTCCAGCTGGCCCGTCGTCCGATTCTGCAAGATAACATTGGCCGAATTCTTGAAAAATCCAAACACCATCGCAATCAGCTCATCATCCCAAATACAGTGAGGAAACCACATACCGCTCCGAGTTTATACTCCCCAGCAGCGATGTCCATGATCACTTGCACATACCACTTCCGCTCCGCCTCACTGGCGGTGACAAAGTTGCCCAGCATGATACGGTCAACCCTGGTCCAGTCTTGGCTCGCGCAGAGGGCAATATGCGTCATCACGTCGATCGCTGCCTTGGAGTTGAGCCGGGGGCGGTGGCAGAAGGGACAATTGTGAACGTTGACGACACGTTCTCTCGGGCTGGAGTTGAAGTTGACTATATCATCGACACCGTCGCTGTCATTGACGTTCATGGGTCCGTACCCGTTGGTCGGTTCAGCAGGACCGCCAGGGCCAAAGCTTGCAGCAGCATGCTCCAGCGGCATCTGCATAGGCTGCGTCTCGTGCGCCACGGCCCCATTCAGACTGACGTGTGGTGGGCCGGAAAATTGCAACGCTCCAAAGCTCCGATCTAAATCGAGTTTCACCTCCTCGCCATGGTCGCCGACGACCATTACCACTGGCTCTGCACTGCTCGCCTCTGCCGCCTCATCCACGTCACTGATCCTCGACTCTTCAGGACGACCCAACTCTTCCTCGAGGCATATGATAGCCTGATCAATGCTAATCTCTTTTGTCCCGAATCTCGTGAAGAACGTGGATAAGGTACGACGACTCAATGTGGAGCCCAACGAGTCGAGCATAGCGGTAAGTTCGAGGCGGGAGAGGGTGCCGGTATTGTCAGTGTCATATTGGGTGAGGCAGTGTCGCCAGAAACGCTGACGCAGGGCGTCGTAGGGGTGATATTGTGCCCTGGATGAACAAAAGGAATGAGTTGGTGTAAGAGAGCAGTTGAAGGGAAGGAAAACGTGCCGAAACTTGATAGCAGGCTTCACGTCCCCAGGTAGATCCCCAACTGTTGCCAACTCCAACCGAAATACTCTCATCCCCTTCTCCACACCCTCTCCCTCATCGTCAACTGCATACAGCCCCGTCTCTCCATCCGGTTTCGGCGCAGCTTCAATAAGCTCTTTCACTCCAAAGGTCGCATCACCAACGAGATCATTCGCTGAGAGCTTGTCCCAGTCGAGCACGGTCAGCTGTACTTGGAAGCCTGTTTCGGAGCGGCGGACGTGGAAGAAGAGCTTCTCGTCGAAGACGGGGTTTAGGGAGTGGCGAATAACCCGGGTGCGGAAGACTTTCTTTGAGAAGGCAACGACGACGAAAGGGTCCATGTCCCAACCTGTGTGGATCGCTGGGGTGGTGGGTTAGCATTTGATTTGAGAATATGAAAAGAGTATAAGAAAGAGTTTGATAAAAAAAACAAAGAGAGAGACGAAGATACAAAACAACATACCATTAGGCCATGCAGGCAAATCATCCGCACCCTCAACCTCAAGCACTACAACGCCAATGATATCGTTCGCATGCTTGGACTCCCAATCTCTTTTTCTCTTCGTCCCAACCTGGACTATACTTCCTCCTTCCGCAGCCGCCAAAGCAGCAACAGCAATCACGAATGCTGGGCCAACGCCCGACATGGAGAGGCCACCACCGACTCTGACTCCACTAAACGCGCCAGCCTGAAGGTAAGCGGCGTCCTTGTTTGCTGGGCCAGGAGCTGGGGGCGAAGGTAATGCCAAGTCGTCTTGCACATTCGATTGTACATCCAAATTTGGCGGTGCCTGCACTCCAAACCTGCGTAAGACTTTCTTCGGAATGAACCGAGTCACCTTGGATGAGGGGCCGGGGCTGGAGGACGACGTCGTTAACACTGTCAACGTATCATCCGGCTCCGAGGCGGCAATAGGGGCCGGAGTAGTTAAGTCGTTCATGGGAGGAGGCGAAATCGGTGTTACTCTTCGTTGGGCAGATTTGGGCTTGGGTCCAGGTTTCCTTGCATCTGACGCGGTCGAGGTGGGAAGGTATATGTCGAGTAAGGGTGGGTGTCTTGTTTCGGGGGGAGTGTTGACTGCTTCATTTTCGTCTTCGTCGTCTGAATCAGAAGAGAGGCCTCCATCGTCCTCATACTGAATCGCAACAGGAAGCCCAAAATGTGAGCGGATGGTACCGACGCCTTCTGTCTATAAGAGCAAACAAGAGTCTCATTAAGAAAGGGCGTCGAGAAAGATGGAAAGGAGCTTACAGGGGGGGCAGAGATCAACGACGGTCTGGTCCGCTTCAAAAGTTCACTGTAGACGTCTTCGAATCCCATGGAGTGTTGGGGGTCAGTGTTAGTGGCAGGCATGAATCCGAGCTTGACTTGAATGCTGCCTGTTGACTGAGTGTTGGCTCGTGTAGAAATGAGGTCGAGAGAGAACGGCTAACGGATGAGATAAGTCGTCATATTAAACAGCATAAATGAGAATACACGCCTCGTTGCCAGGCTGGTCAAATCCATACGTTTTTTCCTTGGCCCTCCCGTCTTTATCCTTGTCGCAGAACCAATATTCGAGAGGTATAGAGACCTCGCCGACATTTTCCTTCGTGAGCGTCTGCTTATCCCACACGACAAGCTCGATGATCCCGAGACGGTCCGCGAGAGAAAGGTATATGAGAAAGTCAAAAGTCGCATCTTCAGGGGCGTAAACGGGGTGTACAGTCCGCCTTGAAACTGGTGTAGTAGATTTCTTGTTCAACACCGAGACAACGACGAAGCTAAGGGAATTAGTACATCTGTTCCCGCATAATAGTAAGTTCAGATTGACTCACGGGTTGGTCGAGGTCTTTGTCGGAAGGTTCGTGCAACTTAGCACCTGCAGCCTCAACACCACGATGGGTGTCTCACCAACGCTTGGCGATAGGCCGTTGTTCCTCCAAATACCAATGCCATTACGCAGCCCAGCCCTTATGTTTATCACTGGAAACCGTGGAAGACGTCCAGCCGCCTTCAACACGCGCTGAATGCTGCGTTTCTTCTGCACCGTCACTGGCGCCTGGGTAGCCATCCGAGTCGCCGTATTACTGTATGTTCACCGTACGTGCGCTGCCCAGTGAAGAGAAAGCACGAGAATGTGCACAGACTCATATATTGTGGGGAAGTGAACATGGAGACAAGTAGCAGCAGAGGAGAGATGGACGGATGTGGCAAAAGGTACGGTGTGTTATGTAATTAAATTATTCTAATTAAGGTCATGAGGCGGATTTCTGATCTGTCCTCGAGGACACCATAGATAAAATTATTGATTGACACTGCATGATCATGGGCGCTAGTCTCTCGCAGACATAACATGATACAAGTGATTTTTGTGTATGTTGTACGAATCACGTTCCTGGAGAATTTAGACTAAATGCCGAGGAAATTACTTCCGTTTAGAATTCCCCTGAGTGGCGATCGCTTTCAACAACGACCCTCTCAGTATTCATATTTTATTTTCTGCCAGCTATAGGTAAGTTGGACCTGACTTTCCTGAGATAAGCTGCCACATAATCAATCCGTTCAATGGAGCCGCAGTGGTTCTCACAATCCTTGAATTGGCATTTCTTGCGCTGTTCACTCAGCATAACATTTCTCAAGGCACCATTTATACTTTTGAGGTTGTAGGAGTTTTATCCATATCATTGAACCTGTTCTATGTATCGTTTCGGTTTTTTCTGACAACCGTGAAAAAAGCGCCAACTTGTCCATTTTTTTCTAGAAATTTCTGGCCACAAATATTAATTTCACCAGGTTCCCCGATCTGAGTATGCACCAATGGTATTTCAGATAATTTTCTAAGGAAACCTAAAAGCCGTTCTGTCCGGCGTGTGACTTACTTTCATGGTACTTGAATCAAAAAAAGGTATCCGATTTCGAAAGAATACCGGTAAGTATCTCGGAAAGACGTGAACGGACGTCGGTTTATTCCTAGTGAGTAACCATTTCAATATTCAGTTGTTTCTGTACAATTTTCAGTGATTTAGAGGGATTGGTGTGTCATGATGGTTGAGTACGCAATGTCCCTTCTTGACTGGCGTCGGCGCTGAGGATTACTCAACGATGGGTTGTACCAGAACATACCAGTGCGTCAGCAACTGCAACCTCCGGTATTGGCCCCACAGTCCATCGTCTGCAAATTAATCAACCCATGGAAGGAGGGTAAAAATATCGAGACTCTGTCCAGCACCAGATGCTCAAAGCGTACCCCATATACTTATGCTGGGCCTTGAATCCGAACATTTTGTGGAGTCTTCTGCAATTATACATAATTATTGTGCCTTTCAGTTGTAGTTGCCGATATCATGGGCGAAATCCCCCAAACCTAAGCATTGACCAGAGCGTCGCCTTTAAAACCCGAGATTCCTTTTGTCAGACACGTTCTCGAGCAGAAACTTTGGCAGTGTGAAATCGATTCAGAGAGCAAGAAATGTTGAAATCCACACTGATCAAATGGCCATGTCGGGATAATTTTAGTCAAAGATCTAGAGGTTTGACCAAGATAGCGGCTGATAGCGGAAATGGTCGAAATGGGCACGTGAGTCATCGCGTCTCCTCGAAACACTTTACGCAACGTAATAGTTAGCTAATAAATCCATTCCATCTTACAACGCTAAACAGAAATGAGATGGAGAGGAGGCGTGCTCTACAAATTTGGATGTTAGATTCTGCACAGTAAGGTGAGCCGTACATCTTAGTGGTAAAAGAAATACATGCAGTAATCAACCATAGTAGACCCGCCTGCGCAAAACTGGCGACACCTGGTCCTTCTCGCGATATAGACGTCAACACAGCTGGGCTGGATGTTAGCCCCATGATTCCTCTGGACCAAATGCGGCCCTCCCGTCAAAATTCCCAAACCGTGGCACAGCGGAATCCACTTAAGGCAAGACCAGAGCATGTAGCTTCACCGCACCCAATTTTGTGGCTGTTATCATCGAAAGGATGTTCTTCTTCACCTTATTATACCTTTCTTTCTTTTCACGACCTTGGAACACCTTTGCCCTCCCAACAGATTTGCGAGCACCGCAGAATTTCCCCGGAAAACCCCAGTCCATTTTCATTCGCGATGAAAGCCGTTTCGACACTCGATCGATATACGGTTTACTTTGGAGCTGTCTGTCAACAATATTCACGTGTACCTGGATCGCAGTTCATCCAAACATCCCAGCACCTGGAGATTCCAAGTGGGCAGTCCTCAGAAGAAGGTTGGCAATCATGGGATACATCCTTATTGCTCCAGAAATGGTCATCGTCTGGGCAGGGCGACAACACTACGCGGCGCGTAATTTCACGAAAAAACATGAAAAGAACCATCCAGGCTGGACACGGACACACGCATTTTTCCTCATCATGGGTGGGTTTACTCTTCATGAGGGAGGAAAGCCCATTCGGATACTGGAGACTAGGGACCTGGAGGAGCTGTCAGAAGCGGGGAAGATTGACTGGCCGACGATTACCGAGGAGGAGATCGCGGATCGAAGCAAAGGGGATTATTTGTCCAAGACCATCGTCCTCTTTCAAACGACATGGTTCATCGTACAGTGCATCGCTCGGGGTGCATACGGGTTAGCGGTAACAGAGTTGGAAGTGGTTACTGTTGCATTTGCCACGCTCACTGGGGTTATTTATTACTTTTGGTGGGACAAACCGCTCAACGTACGTTGTTCCATCCCGGTTCAGCTTCTCGAAGGTCGTCTTGAGGAAATACAGGACACTGCTATGAACGAAGACACCGGCTCCCAAATTATTTCCCCTCCCGAGGTCTCTGACAAAGAAAAGGAAGGAGAAGAGAATGGTACCAATCCCCCCAATCCATCATCCCCGGCTCAAAGCATGACATCCACTCCTGATCCAGCCCTCACTCAAATGCAGCGATTCCGAGCTTTTATACGACGTTCCTGCATGAAACGCGGAACAGTATTTGGACTGGGATACGTATTCGTTGTCTTCCCAGTGATACGCTTCTTCAGCGCTTTTGACGACATGTTAAACTGCAAAACCCTGGGAGATACACCGCTTCGAGTGCCCAATTTTTATTCGCCCCCCGACGATGACAGTAGCACAGGAGTTGGACTTGGGGCGTGTGTATCAATAGTTTTTGGAGCCATTCATTGCATCGCGTGGTCATTTCACTTCCCTACCCCACCAGAACGATGGGTGTGGAGAATATCAGCCATCCTCGTTTTAGGCTTGCCCATTTCCATCATAGCCTTCTCATTCCTCCTAACAATATTTGACGAGAAGGAACTCAAAACCGCTGCAATGAACCTTTATGAAAATATTATAACACTCATTGCGTTCTCGATGGCCTGCCTTTATATCTTTGCGCGTATAGCTCTCCTCATCCTCCCTTTCATGGCACTTCGCGCTCTCCTACCTGGTGCATATGTTCAGCCTGACTGGGTCAGCTTCCTCCCCCATATATGATTTCTGTACTCCATTGTCTCGCTTTTAGTAGAATTTTTAAGTGTTGCAATATTAATCACCCTCTGAATCCCGGCTGCCCTCGTGTATGAGGTACGTAGAGGCAAGTCAATAAGAGTGCTGTGGAAGGATTCCGGATGTGAGTGATGTTCTAATCAGAATGGTACGTATGTAAAGTACTCCCAGGAATAGATATATATTCACGCCCATGTCATCAATTCCTGCCTTTCCAAATCTCCCATTGGCCTACAGACTATAGTACTACCTGGCTTGATAGCGGAATGAAATTATGAAGGGGGCTCCGAGTCTAGTCACGAGTGACCGTACTGAGGCCGGTCTGTCCTTGAGAACATAAGTACTATCGTTCCGCCCCCCTTCGGTTTGGCCCCCGGTTCGTTTTCTCCCCCAATTGTGCACGGATTGGTCCAATCTTTTGGATACCAATCATTTTTAACCTTGTCAATACATACAATGTTATTTTTTCTGCAGGAAATGATGCAGAGGAAGGGTAGAAAAGTTGGGCGATGTCACTACTGCTAAGGATCAACGTTAACCGCGGCAGGGTTCAAATCTCATTAAACTTGATGAGATTTCTGTTCCGTTATTCTGCAAAGTAAGGTAGGCTTGTATATCTCGGTGGTAAAAGAAATACATGGAGTAATCAACCATTGGCATCTGCGTAAAATGGGCGACACCTATTGTACCTCTGGTATCCCGGACCCTTCAGGTTCTCGCGAGATAAATCTCAATACGGCTGGGCCCCAGTTCCTCGCGGACCAAATGCTCCCGTCAAAATTCCCAAGCTATGACGGCGGCGTCCAATTACGGCAACTTCACCGCACCTGGTTTTGTAACCGTTGTCATTGAAAAGATGATCCTCCTCACCATATTATACCTCTCTTTCTTTTCACGACCCTGGAATACCTTTGCCCTTCCAACAGATTTGCGACCACCACAGAATTTCCCCAGAAACCACCTCCAGTCCATTTTCATTCGCGATGGAAGCCGGTTCGACACTCGATCAATATATGGTATACTTTGGAGTTGTCTGTCCACAATATTCACGTGTACATGGATAGCAGTCCATCCAAATATCCCAGCACCTGGAGATTCCAAGTGGGTGGTCCTCAGAAGGCGGGTGGCGATCATGCGATACATCCTTATTGCTCCAGAAATGGACATCGTATGGGCAGGGCGACAACACTACGCGGCGCGTAATTTTGCGAACAAGCATGAAAAGAATCACCCACACTGGACACGGGCGCACGCATTCTTCCTCATCATGGGTGGGTTTACTCTTCATGAGGGAGGAAAGCCCGTTCGGATACTGGAGGCTAAGGAGCTAGAGCAGTTGTCAGAAGCGGGGAAGATTGAATGGCCGACGATTACCGAGGAGGAAATTGCGGATCGAAGCAAAGGCGACTATCTGTCCAAGACCATCGTCCTCTTTCAAACGACATGGTTCATTGCACAGTGCATCGCCCGGGGGGTGTACGGGCTAGCTGTAACCGAATTGGAAGTGGTTACTCTCGCGTTTGCTATGCTCACTGGGGTTATTTATTACTTTTGGTGGGACAAACCGCTCGACGTACGTTGTTCCATCCCAGTGCAGCTTCTCGAAGGTCGTCGTGAGGGAATGCAGAACACTGCTATAAACGAAGACACCGGCTCCCAAATTATTCCCCCTTCCTCGGTCGCTGAGCAAGAAAAGGAAGACGAGGAAAAGGGCGCCATTTCCCCCAACCCACCCCCATCATTCCCGACTCAAGATAGTACGTCCACAACCCTTACCCCAATGCAGCGATTCCAAGCTTTTATACGACGTTCCTGCACGAAACACGGGGCAGTACTTGGAGTGGGATACGTATTCATCGTCTTCCCGCTGAAACGCTTTTTCGAAGCCTTTGCAGACATGTTGCACTGCCAAACCCTGGGAGATACAACTCTTCGAGTACCTATATTTTATTCACCTCCCGACGAGGACTGCAGCGTAGCACTTGGACTTGGGCTGTGTGTATCGATAGTGTTTGGAGCCATTCACTGCATAGCGTGGTCTTTTCACTTCGCTACCTCGCCAGAACGATGGGCGTGGAGAATATCAGCCATCCTCGTTTCAGGCTTGCCCATTTCCATATTAATCTTCTCATTCCTCCTAACAATATTTGACAAGAAGGAAACTAAAACCACGGGGATGAACCTTTATGAAGATAGTATATCATTTATTTTGATGTCGATGGCCTGCCTTTATATCGTTGCACGGATAGCACTTCTAGTCCTTCCTTTCGTAGCACTTCGCGCTCTCCTACCTGGTGCATATGTTCAGCTTGACTGGGTCAGCTTCCTCCCCCATATATGATTCTTGAACTGCATTACCTCGCTCCGCGCTCGTATATAGATGCAAGGAAACGAAACGACTATCGTCAGAGAGACTGTCAAGTAATTTGGAGAATCCAAAGGGCTCTTGTCCATCGAGCACCTAAAAGATTTCAAGCTTAGAGTATCATATCTCGGTTGCAATGGAGATGGGTCTATGTGAACAGTTTACCAAGTCAGGATAAATTTAGTTTAAGCGAGATGGCGGAACTGGTTTGACTTCTAGAATCTGATAGCAGAACTTCCACTAGTTCCACCACGGCCGAAATTCGCGGCCACGTGATTCGTCGCGTCCCCTTGATCGCAACAGTTTACCACGGTTCAAGTTGACCTGACCATCGAACACGACCATCAACAAGCTCGCAGAACGAGCAGAATTGCTCCAGCAAATCCTTCATACGATCTTCCAGGAAATCCATACGCCAGTTATGTCCTTGAACCGCAATAGTGTGGTTCCAAGCACACCTTCGGCCTCGAGAGCTGTCCGTCCAACACCATTCACGCCCAAACGCCCACTTTCCGCACAGTCCAATTCATCCTCAACAACAAATTCGACCAACACCACCGAAAGGCAGCTCGCGGCTCGCCTCTCGCGCGTGAACACCCCGGTATTGTTGAACTCGACCCACAAGAAGTACAAGGCCCCACTCTCGGCTGAAGCACGCCCGAAGAGCACGTCGTTGTTCAAGCCTAAATCGAATTTGGCCCCAGTTCCTGGGACCCCGACGAAGAAAGATGGGTCGCAGAGTAGGCCAAGAACACCTAACACACCGAGGAGTAGAAGTGGGGCGGAAAGCCCATCGCTAATGCCTGCCACGAGCGAAATGGATGTGAGCAATGTCGATCCGGAACAGGTCCTCGTCGATTCTCAGACCGTTGAACCTGGAGACATCAGCGGAGAGATCGATGAGGCATGGTTGCGAGCTGCAGATCTCGATCACGGCAAGGAGGATAAAGTTATGGTGTCCATTCGGTAACGACTCTCCCGCCAGTCCTAGCTGTATGTTTGTCTGACCTTTGTCGTGCAGGGTACGACCGACCGACTCAACCTCTGCCTGGATCCCAACACCAGGCACCAATTCCCTCAAACTGGACCCTAATTTCTCTCGAAACACATCATCCGCCACCGCCTCATCAAATACCAACCCAGCCAATTCTTCCTTCACATTCGACGCCGTCCTCACCGGGACACCTAACAAGCCCGTCTATACCACCGTTGCACGATCACACGTACATGCGGCGATGGAGGGCTACAACGCCGTCATCTTCGCCTACGGACAGACCGCCTCTGGCAAGACATTCACATTGTCCGGAGACGAGCAAGAACCAGGTATCATCCCACGCGCGATGCGCGATGTCTTTGGGTTCATCAAACGGACGTCAGAGCGGGAGTACCTTCTCCGATGCAGTTACCTCGAGATTTACAACGAAACCGTGGTTGACCTTCTCGCGCCGCCGATGATGGCAAAGGCTTCGCCTGTCCAAATCCAAGGTGGAGCTGGAGGCGACGTTATCCTGACGCCGCTTCGAGAGGAGGTTGTCACGAGCTTGAAAGGCGTAAAAGACGTTCTGCGTCGAGGAGAGGGTAACAGGCGTACAGCATGCACGGATTGGAACGAACGCTCCAGTCGCAGTCATAGCGTCTTCCGGCTTGTTGTCGAAAGTCGAGAACGTGGATCGTCGAGTTCGACCGATGACGATGACGACGATGAGCCGGTTTCTACACCGCTGATGAATGGACGACATACTCCTGGTTTGAATGGTCGGCAAACTCCTGGATTGGGAGGAAGACAGACGCCTGGTCTCGGTGGTCCGAGATTGCAGGCAAGAGGAGGTAGAAGCGTGCAAACCTCGGTGCTGGTGAGCTGCGTTCATGATCGAGAATCCTAAACATCATTACTAAAAAAGAATTCCAGAGCCTCATCGATCTTGCTGGTTCGGAAAAAGCCACCTCAGATAAAGAGCGCACTAGAGAGGGGAAATACATTAATACCAGGTCAGTCCTTTCTCCGCCCAGTACTACTGGTGAACTTACACCTTTCGTTTCCCGTAGTTTGCTTACATTGGGAACTGTCATCGGCACCCTTGCAGACAACGCCTCGAAGAAGAAAACCGACCATGTGCCCTACCGAAATTCGAAGTTGACGCGTATGCTGCAGCCCTCGTTGTCGGGTAACGCCCGCATCAGTGTCATTTGTACCATCAACCCCGACGCAGGGGCCGTATCCGAGAGTATGAGCACTTTGCTCTTCGCGAAGAGGATCAAGAGTGTGCAGGTATGCCGTAATAAATTAAATTATGGACATTCGAATATTAACTATTTTCGTCAGCTCAATGCGAAGAAGAAGGAAGTGGTCGACACTGACGCGCTTATCGAAAGATACCGCAAGGAGATCGAGGAGCTCAAGGCCCGTCTGGCAGAACGCGAGGCCGTAGTTCCAGTGCGGTCGCGTCGACTCTCTGCGCGAGAGGTTAGTTATCGTCTTATTTTTTGCATACCCATTTAACATGTCCATCCTCTTGTAGCAAGTGGACGAATCCAAAGCGATGAATGACCTCAACAGCCGAATCCAACAACTGACCAAGCTCATCCTAACCAGCGCCACCGTTGACGAGAGTAAAGGAGAAGAAGGCGACAGTCGACCCGTGAGTCCTGTCAAGATCGACTTTGACATGTCGCCATACCAGCTGCAGCAAGAGCTCCTTGCTGCGCGGTTGCAGATGGAGTCGCAGGCGAACCAAATTCTGTCCCTCGAGGCCTCACTGCTCGCGAGACCTGCTTTGCCCTCCGATGCAAAGGAGGACGAGAAAGATAAACTGATAGCGGAGCAGACGAAGACAATTAGAGAGCTTGAGATCGTCGTGAGGGGATATGAGGAGAACTTGGGCGAGCCCTTGAGGAAGGTGAAAGAGGATGTGGAGAAGGAGTGGTCTGAGAAATTGGACGAGGAAAAGAAGAAAGGCGAGAAGAGTGAGAGATGGGCGGAGGAGGTCGTGAAGGCGTTGGAAAAGGAGAAAAAGGTTAGTTTACCATTTTTTTCTATGACTTTGACTTTTCTAATCGTTTTCTCCTTTGTCAATAGGCGAGGCAAACACTAGAAGAGGAACGTCGTGCTCTTGCCTCATTCGTCGCCAAATTCGACACGCTTGGTCTTGGGATGGCGGTACCTGCCTCCAGAATAAATCCGCCGAAACCAACACCAGGAGGCGCGATGACAGCGTATGAGCGTCGACAGTCTCGAAACTTCTCTGGATCCACAATGAGACTCCCAAGAATTTCCGACGTTACGGTCACTCAAGACTATACTGGGAATTCCGAGACCAGTCCAATTCGATTTGACCGCGCCAGAGCGAAAGCTCAGCCGAGTCTGCTCGACCAAGACATGCTCGAGGATGTGGTCGTCGCGGATGTCAGCTTTGATGAGATGGAGGTCGAGCGGCAGCTCCTGGAGACGTCTATCTACATACAACCAGGAAGCGGAGGTGTCGCCAAGTTACTTGGTGGAGGCATCACCTCCAAACCGCGAGATATCTTTGGCGACAAAGAAAATATCCTACCTTGAATCAATCAAGTGCCATAACACTGGGGCTCGCCGGACGGGCCACGACACGAACTTTTTACACGTTTTTCTTCCATGATTTGTACAAGTTTTCCCAGTTCTTCGTTTCGGTTTCCTCTCTGTTGTCACAATCGCTCTGTTTGCATTTACCCAGATACCTGACACCATTAGGCACTATACATAGCTATGAAATTTCATGCATATGCGAACCTGTTTAACACAATTAATCGTCTTTCAGGTGTAACAATTTTAAGAATATATGCACTGATACTGCTAAAAAGTTAATAGAATGAGCGAACAGACATCGACATGTTGAACCAGCGACTCAAAGATAGGTGCATACATACGTCAGATTCCTTCAAGCCTTGGAATTTGTGGTGCTTCTTGTGCCAACTTTCTAAAGTCTGTCTCTGGACCGTATTCATCGTAAACCTGCTTTTTACCTTCGGGAAGGCGAACGTAGGATGGATTGGAGTTCAGCATGATACAAACCTTTGGAATGATCTATTTCAACTCAAAGACGAAAGTGACGGAATCATTACCATTTTTGGGTGATTCTAACTGTAGCGAGTCGATCGCGGACGCGAATACTCTGGCCGAAGGGTATATAACTTAGAAAAATAAGAGAACAAAGTGGCGAGTTCGAATTGCCGAAGGCGTACCAGGTTGCGTCGTAGAGCCAGAGCATAGAAGAGCACTTTTTTTTTTTTTTGCAAAAGTTCCTCTCAGAAGAGCTGGCGATCTGTTCCTCCGACCTATCGTGATAGACTCGCCTCCAGTCTCTATGGGTTCTACTTCTTAGGTAGAAATGTAGAAATTTGACGGATTCTTAAAATGGACAACGGAACGGGGGTAATTGAACCCAAATCTGATCCCGAATCGGTTTTATCCATAACGTCTGGTTTCGAGACTACTATCGCGACAGGATAGCCTTTTAAAGCTGATGTTTCGGGTGAACATGATATCGGATATTCTATTTACCTTCAGTCTTCAGTGTATCAGCATGGCCCCCGAGGTTAAAGGACCCACCAATCCCGCCAACTTTACGGCATATTGAGCAAAGGCACAAATGTTAAATGTTATGAACATTCGCATGATGCATTGCGCTTCCGGACAATAATAAAACGTACCTTCCTTTCAATTCGACAGCCATCTAAAACTGATGCGGCGATGGTGGCTGAAGGGGAGATAAGAGAAAAGCAAGTGACACCATGTTTCGGAAGTATTATGCAGATGATATGTTGAAACAGGCCGGATTTCCTTGGACCATCGGAGATACAATATTTAAACATCGCACCGGAACAATCCGAAATGCTATTTAGTCCCACACAATTTTTTTCTCCTCCCTCAGAAGAAATGCCACGCTGGTCGTTTCGTTGACTCCTACCGTCGACACAGTGCCTTCGGCTCTTCGGAGCCTTCATTCTTCGAGATCGACACCAGAACTAGGAAATGTCTCGGTGCAAATGACCATGTCGAGGCATGTCGAATTAAAGCTGGGATAATTTTTTCTTTGGTTGGATGGCTTAGATTCGGGATTGTCTTGTATTCTTTAGGTGAGCATCTTCATCAATCTCGCCTTTCCTGCCTTTTTCTCTGCTTCTTGTCCAATGATATTCAAAAATATAAACTGATTTTAATGAGTCCAACTTGTCCTCGGATAAGCATGCGGCCAACCTCTTTTGCTGAGACTCTTTTCCCATCTTCCTCAACCCTTGACATTTTTTTGGAATGATGCTGATGAAGATCGTTTCTAGCTCCTTCCTAGCCCTTGTTTACAATTCTACACTCATTTGTTGTGTCAATCAATACTGTTTGCCGTTCGCCTGTGAAAATTTCCCCTGTCATCGAGGTGTGATCTGGTTGCAGCTTCCGTAAAATTTCCGGAGTCCATGTCACCATATACACATCTCTTCCTCAATATCTTTGGTGTGTCAACACATGTCTACATGACAGGATCACGACTGACGACCAGACCGCCGTTGAACTCCACTGCTACCTCGTCCTTGAATACTCAAGATGGTAAGCGAGTGCTGGGATGAACTTCCCCTGGCCGAGTCAACCGTATTTTTCTTACACAAGAAATATTCCGACGGCACAGGACTTCGTTTACGCACCGAAAATAAGAAATTGTTTGGTAACTGTCCCACTGGTATTTAAGTACCTGTACATTGTGGAATCATAAATTGCTCATGTCATTTCGATGGATCGAGATAGTGGCATTGACTAGAAGTTAAAACTAACCTACATTTTACAGCTTTTTGAGCGGCTTGTAACCCTGCTTCTGGTCAAATATTCATCTCTGCATCTGCCGGTCGCCTATAGGCTATAGGCCACTACTTTGGGACAGTGGCCGTCAAATCGGCGGAGAATTTTTCAAAAAGTTAGCTTCCCTAAAAACGTTTCACTGCTACAACTTTAGATGCTCGAAATTCTCAGACATATGTCAATATCATAATTCTTGCAGATGTACCTCTCTCCTGAGAATGCCAACTCGATCCAAAGAATATGATTAGATTAGATTAGATTAGGACCCTGAATTGCCTTTTTAGGATGGTGGCCAAGGTCAGAATTTAACTCGGTCAGTTTTTATCGGATCGCTTATCCTCTAACAGTTTTGTTCCTACTGTGAAAAGGAAGCGTTTGGCTAGAGGGATAAGGAAAATACCTTTTTTTTGGCAAATTATTTCGGCTGTACAAGAGTAGCGGGCCTGTAGACGACCAGCACTATAGTGAACGAGAACGAAACCAACCATGTTTCTTCGCTTCAGTATTACTTCCCTTTCCCCTTTCAAGCATTCAATGTAGGCCATACGTTATGAATAAGCTCCTTTTAGGCTCGCCCAGTGACGCACCACACCCATGATGAGTTCTCATGTCAGGATGTCAGCCTAACGTGTCCTCTGCGTGGATTTCCCTAATCTTGTATAATTGTGATTGATTATCATCGATCACAATCACTATGTCCGTTTTTGGACACAATTGAACAGAAGGTGATTGGTTTTCTGGATGATTTTCGCAAGCACCCTCACAACTTTGCAAGGCCAGTTGTATTCTTCGGTCGGCTATTATACAATCAATCAATTCTAAGCGATTAAACAGGTGAATGATATGCGATATTGATGAAACATTGGAGTATTGCTACAGCGACGATACAAACAGTACAGGTACAGCTTCGATATCTAGGTTTATGTAAAATACAATGAAGCCCAAACGTGAACCTTTTCGGATGGCGCGCAATATACATCTATTGTAGAAGGGTGGAGACGATTAAGAAGCATGAGAAAAAGGTCCCATTGTAGAACGGGAATTCAGGCCGGGAAAGACTTGGGAACCATTACGAAGCGTCGAGCTGATCTGGTGGGACCAGTTTTTCACCAACTGGTACCGGTCCTCCATGTTCGAGGGTAGCCCACCCCCACTTCCACTTCTCGAGGCGGTGTTGAAAGACAGCATGCTGTTATTTTCGTAAGCGCCCTCACCAAATCGGGCCAGCCAATAGAGCGGAAGAGCATTTTGGACAAATGGGATTGGTTGCCCCTGTTGTTGAGATGGATGGATAGCTTCAGGGCTCTCCATCCATATCCGATGCCAACTATGCAAGGAGCACTGGGTGCTGAGGATATTCCCACCAGCGGTCATTGTCAAACGAGACGAGGATGTGAAGACGTCACGGAGGATGCTGTGAATGAGGACGAATGAGGCAAAGGGGTTGATTACATAGGGTATCTCCGCCGAGGTGGGTTGCCTGAGAGATGAGAGGACCGCCTGCATGTCGACACCCAGCATGCGTGGGGGGCCCATTCCATAAGGCGACGGCGTTCGTAGGATCTGGAACCACTCTCGCGCGTTAGGTGCTTTCCACAGACCTTCGTCGCACGGGAGGCCTATCTCAAATTCTGAGCGGAGGAATGCGGGTTGGGCGGAATAATACACGCAGTATGAGCAATCCTGCACGTATGCGAGGAGAAGGGCGCTAAAAATAGAACGAGGTTTAGCGGGAGCAGGTTCGAGGGATGTACTAGCAAATTACCGCTTGCAAGTCTCGTAGCACGCCCAATCCTTCCAGGAACTGTCCAGTGTTTGGGCGCTGGAGAGGTCTGGGATTCGCCATGATCCTATGACCTTTATCAACCCGATTTTCCGAATCATCTGTGGGTGCGTGGTGAGCACTGTTATGTGGTATACACCATCAAGGGATCATCAATAACACGACAGTACTTACCATGACGAGAATCTCGTGATACATGCTCGTCAATCCACGTTGATCAGGGCGTGGATGCATAAGCACAATAGATTGCAGCAAAACAACCGCAATTACAAGACTGATTTGGTCTTTCAGGGTGCAGCCTTGCCTGGACTGAGACGACAAGGAGTGAGAAAAGATTAGAGGTTCAGTGACGACATGCGTTGATGGAGAGATCAACCCCTACAAATTCCATGATCAGCGCATCCCGGGAAGTTGTCATCGTTTTCGTGATAAAATCAATCGCCGTCCGATTTTTAGCAGATAAGGCACCACAGGCTTGCATAGCAGAAACAAGGATTGGGTGTGTACTCTCCAACTGCCATGTTTGGCGGTGAAAGAGCGGGATTTGGGGGTGGAACTCTGTGAAAAACAAATAAACTTGGGGGGGAATCAGATTTCGACACAACCTTGTGAGGAATGAGGGGGAGCATACTGTAGTGACTCAACTCCTCGGATGTCGGATTTCCTGTCACCGAGGAGGGAGGTTGCGCCGCCCCATTTTGAATTACAGGGAAACCCTTGGAAAAATGCTGTCTCGAAAAGGGCGGCTTCCCTGCGGATGACGTGCCCAGGTTCGCCCATGTATCGACAAAATCCTGGTTGATCGAATGGTTGTGGGGTTGGCAGTGATGGGTTGGTTCTCCGTTACCGTATACGGCACAAGATTGATTTGTTTCGAACCAGCGAGCTGTGAGGTCGGCTTCGGCCTGTGGGCGTGGCAGGCACGGGGTGAAGGGGCCCTCCACGAACGGGCCGAATGAGGCTGTGAAGTTGCCCAGTTCCGAATCAAGCTCAAGCGTGTCCAAGCTCAAGCTGAATGGGTTGGAATGCTGGTGATGGGGCTCAAAGAAGTCCAACCGCGGGGATGAAGGCAATGAACACTCGGGCGACGAATTTTCTGATGCCCTCGAAGCACCTGGAAGATTAAACGAGGAACCCCGAAGCATTTGGGAAGGAGAAGCGGGATAGGAAATGTCATCGCCTCCATGAGAGCCAACGGAGAACATGGAAGGACCAAGGGAATCTATATTTGTTGGAGACTCTGGGAGATCGCTTTCACTCGGCGACGCTGATTGCGCGGAGTGAGCAGACTTTCTCCCCAACTTACGGTTCCGAGAAGCTTCGGGATCGTTGATGAAGATGCACTCTCTGCCACGCGAGGCACACTTAGAGCAAGGTTGTTGCAAACTGCACTTGACCTTGGACTCCGCACACGCCTGGATTGACCACGTTAACAATATTCTTCTGCAATGCTTGAAGATCGCGGACGTACCTGGCAGGACTTTCGCCTTGAGCGATTAACATTACTACTTGAAAAAAATACGGTGTTGGGAAAACAAGATATGATCCGAACGAACAGACTACATACGAATCACCACAAGTCCGTCTGTGTCTGGTCAACAGATCACTTCGCGTGAACTCTGCCGTGCACACCTGTGGCGATCTTCATGAGTTTTGAAAATGTAAAACCTTCAGGCAGGATCATACATTGCATCGATGAGCACGTTCGTTCGTGTCTAGGAACAAAAAATTAGCGACAGATTGGCGGATTTCAGGTTTAAATTTACGGGAACGGAGATGTCTATTCAGATGAGTGGTTCGCGTGAACTTGGCTGGGCACAACGCGCAATATTTGGTTTGCGGGAGAGAAGGCGTGTTACCTAATATTATTCAGGATTTGCGGTAGGTGGGGTGGCAGGAGACCATTATGAAAAACCACATACCCTTATGACTCCTCATCCGACTGACCTCTCCATTAGCCTTCACATCGAGGGCGTTCGAACTTGAGGCTACAGCCAAGGGTAGATGAGGCATGGTCGAAGTGGGAGAGATTGAGATGGAAAACATCCCTAAGTTATATACTCACAAGGCATATGTTCCCGCGCAACCGATATAGTTCCAGATTAAGGGGATATGCAGTCACTCCTGTGGAGGTTTTTTAAGTTTTAGTCCTGATCACTGGTCCTTAATTTCGGGATCAATGCTAATAAGGCATTACTGACCTTTATGTATGTGGGCATTTTCCGTACTAAATCTTGCCGACGGTTGATACAAGTTCACATGTCAAGCTTGATTGGCAGCGTGTCTGTCTTTACTCTTGGAAGCCTGAATTCTGAGAATTGAATGGAAAAGGATTGACACCTACTGTAAACAGAGTCCCTACTTAAGGTTTGTCCTGTGAAGCGCTTTTGCCTCGGCGGGAATAATCTTTACATCCTACTACGAGGTCGCCTTCCCACCAAAAAAAGGTTGCATCTTGCTAGAGACTAGTCGCAGACGATTACAGTAGTCCCTACATGCTAATTCCGCAAAAGAAAATTAGATCAGGAACGATTAGCCAAAAGTTGGGTGGTATCATATTACCTGAGGTCTTCTGTTCGAATTTTTTAATTGGCACCCAGGAGGCGTGTTCAAGTTTTTGGAGGCAAGGATCCAGGAGAGCGCCATTAGGCAAGACTTGGGAAAGACAACGTGTACGAAGGCTACACTGTACATGTCAAAGAAACCATTCACCTGTGGACAATAGGAAATCATTCGTGGCCCTGAAGCCTTACATTGTCAAGGCGGCGTGGATCGGCGATCCATTGAGCTGGAAAGATCCACCCCCAGGGTCGACCAGTCTCAGAAAACGAGAGCTTCGCCAGGTAAATCATTGACAGTGTTGGGAGAGAAGTATTCTTGCTTGTGGTGCCCTAGAGATATTTTATCCGATTCCAAAGGAGATCAGCTGTAATTCAGGCCATGCGCTGAACAGTGAATGACCCTTCCGATTCAAGGGGAATTGACCCTTGATTGACCGATGGGTCCGGGCCCATCGTTCCGCAGTGGCGGTGCCCGAAGTCACATGTGCTAGTTGTCATTTCCTGCACTGTGCAGGACTTTCAGTTTTCCTCGACGGACGAAAAAGAAGTGCGAATAACTTTGGCAGACATCCGGACTTCTATTCCTTCTCAGCGGATGTCGCATTTAGGGGTCAAAAACGAGCTATCAGAGGTTTTTCTTGCAAGTGAGCACGGCAAACACGTTTCCTGAACGGTCTTCACTGATGACTCTGCATGGTAGCCCTCGTTGACGAGGAAATTTTCTTTTTGAACGATAACTATCAGGCTCGAGATTAGGTATGAATGACCCCTTATAATAAGAAGTTTGTTCTCGTTCGAGGGTACAAGAGTTCATTTTCGAACATGCGGTACTCGTGGCCGATTTCTCCCGCGAGCGTTCCTCGTCCCTTCTTATGCTATCGAGTGTTTCAGGGATATGCTCAAGCTTCCAGAACTATCGACGCTCTCGCGTCATTTTCCTCGGCCAGTTGAAGCCAGCGACAAATATATCTTTCAAAATAATCGATATCATTTCTCTTATATTTCCCCCTTCCCTTGCTTCAGAATTCTATGGCCACAACCACAACGCCCACCCTATTTATCCCTGCCTTCGGTGGTCAAGGAACGGCGGTGTTTGATACACTGAATCAATCCAATCTTGCAACATCTTCATCCGCGGAAACGTTTTTGACCGCTTGCCATGCTGCTTTACACGCCGAACTTGCCACGTTATCGCATAAAATGTTGGAAAATGTGGGTATATGCGCCTCGGACTTCGTAGATAAGCCCTCCATTTTGCACCCCACAAACGAGCGACTCCTCGACAATCCAGCTTTTTGTGGGCCACGCCTCCTTTTGATTCAAATTCTGCGATATCTCTCATTCGTGGAGGATGTTTTCAGGGTTTCAGGATCGGTAACTCCCTTTGTGGACGCCTTGCAGTCCAATCTAGATCATGCCGTCGGTACCTTTGGTTTTTCTTCCGGTATCATTTCTGCCTGTGTTGTTGCGACTTCCCCGACGCTTCACTCATTTATTTGTTATGCGGTGGAAGCGTATCGTCTAGCCCTCTGGATTGGAATTCGATCGCAGCTTTACCGAATTAGCTTGTCAACGTCGAGCTGCGCCCTTCATCCATGGAGTCTGGTGCTGCTTGGGATGAATAAAATCGACGTGCAACATGCGGTTGATAAATTTAATCAGGTTCTGTTTTTTTTTAAAAAAAACAGTTATTATTGTCTTGATGATTTTTTTTCTTGAAAAATAGGTCTCTGGTTATGGTCACGTTGCTATCACTGCGGTGATGAACGACACCTGCATTACCACCTCAGGGCACCCAAACACTCTGGAGCGGTTCGTACACACCCTACCGGCGCATGGCGTCATCGTTCGCGAGACGAGGATCAATGCCCTTTACCATTTCCCGTCGCTTCTCCACACCGTACGGGATGAGGTTGTTGATGACATTGCGTCCAGGAACATCCGTTTCCCGACCATTGCGGACCTTTTTGCGCCCGTACGATCTACCTTTACTGGCGAACTTATCTCGACTACCTCTGCATCGGGCAATCTCGCGGAGTTAGTTGTGGATATGATCTTGATCCACCCGGTCAATTGGGATTTAGTCGTGGCGAAAGCTAAAAAACACATTCCCCGAGATAACCACATCCAATTGGTAAATATAGGGCTTGATTCGAGTTTGGCCAAGGGTCTGGAGAAAGCCTTTTGTGATCGCAGTGTCGGAGGATTTTCAAGCGTAAAGCTCAACGAGTTGGCGGCGCCTCCCAAGTTGAAGCAGGAACCCATCGCGATTATTGGTATGGCTGTCAACATGCCGGGTTCTCCTAATGTGGGCGACCTTTGGAAGTTGCTTGAGGCAGGTGGCAACACTATCCAGGCGGTAGGATTCGTCGACATTTATTTCTTGCCCCATTTAATTTCTTTCGGATTCACAGATCCCCGAAGATAGGTTCCACCTTTCGGGTTGCTCCAACCTGAAGGTTCAGACGGGAAACTTTATAAATGGGGTTGATAAATTCGATCACAAGTAGGTGCATAACAAGCGTCTTTATGCCTATTCTTACGAATTGCGGCAAATTTCAGGTTTTTCAACATCAGCCCGCGAGAAGCAAAGGCAATGGACCCACAACAGAGAATTCTCCTTCAGGTTGGGTACGAAGCATTAGAGGACTCTGGTTATGTCCCACATGCCACCCCAACCTTCAATCCTGAAAAAATTGGCTGTTACATCGGCGCCGCCACTCACGACTATATACAAAATCTAAGAAATGACATTGATGTTTACTATAGTATCGGTTAGTAATTTCCAATTTCAGGCGCCATTCTTTACTAACATCTTGATGGATAATAAGGAACTCTTGGATCGTTCCTTAGTGGGCGCTTATCGTATTGTTTGGGTTTAAGCGGTCCATCTATCGTTGTCGACACTGCGTGCTCCTCTTCAACGGTGGCGATCTATCAAGCTGCTCGTGCCTTAATGAACCGCGATTGCGACGCGGCATTAGCTGGCGGTGTTAATGTTATTTCCAGCCCTGAAGTACGTTCTGGATGCACATTTACCCTTATCCTTATTTATGGTCGAATTTGCAGATGTTCATCGGTCTGGAAAGGGCGCACTTTCTCACCTCCTCAGGACAGTGTAAATCATTCGATGCCTCGGCGGAAGGTTATTCACGTGGCGAAGGGTGCGGCATTTTCATGCTCAAGCGGCTCTCGGATGCCATGGCTGAGAACGACAGAATCCTTGGAATAATTCGAGGCGTAGAAGTCAACCAAAGTGGAAACGCCCCTTCGATCACACACCCTCATGGACCGACTCAGGAAGCTCTTTTCAAGCAAGTTCTCAGTAGCGCAGGTGTTGAGCCCCATTCTGTGACAGTCGCTGAGGCTCATGGAACAGGAACGCAGGCTGGGGATACCAACGAGATAGAAAGCATCCGAGGTGTTTTGGCCATTGGTCGAATGCCTAACAACCCACTCTACGTCACCTCTATCAAGGCTAATATCGGTCATCTTGAGGCGGCCTCGGGGTGTGCCAGTCTGGCAAAAATTCTATTAATGTTTCAACATAATCTCATTCCTCAACAGGTATCGCTGAAGGTCTTGAATCCTCGGATCGCGCCACTCGCGTCAGATAACACGATCATCAGCACTGAGAACGTCCCTTGGAAACCTGAGAACGACAGAACGCCTCGAATGGCTCTCGTCAACAATTTTGGAGCAGCTGGCTCCAACGCTGCCCTTTTGGTCGAGGAACATTTATCCCATCAGGCGCCACTTCCGCCGTCTGTTACCAGCTCTTATTTATTTGGCCTTTCGACAAGGGACGTATCTTCCCTCGAGATCTTACGTTTAAAATATATCGAGTGGCTGGAAAGCGGAACCGATGGAATTTCGCTCTCCGACATAGCGTATTCTATGACCGCTCGAAGACAGCTTCACTGCTGCCGTTTGGCTGTCACTGCAGGTAGTAGAGCGGAGTTGGCGAAGAAACTCGTCGCTGCTCCCATCGTAAATGTGACCGGAACCGATGTAACCCCGGTTGTCTTCTTATTTTCTGGTCAGGGGAGCCAATACCGCGGAATGAGCCGCTCGCTTTACGCCTGCTCTCATGTGTTCAGACGCCACATCCAAGAATGCGATAGAATTCTAGTCTCTTTCGGCTTCCCTGGCATTACCTCCATAATTTTGAGCAGTGACGACTCATCCCTGGAAAATAACGCGGAGCAACTTCAACCTGCGACCTTTGCCGTGCAGTATGCACTCGCCAAGCTTTGGGTATTTTCTGGAATTCAACCCATGGCGGTCCTGGGACACAGGTCCGTAATCCGATTTGTCCCCCTTGCA
>Ga0307509_10002063_pt1 | contig 33081 bp, 22 predicted proteins | sample 10_EM_MG_FD_202245 | JGI IMG/M metagenome (GOLD analysis project Ga0307509, IMG submission 202245) | Populus trichocarpa ectomycorrhiza microbial communities from riparian zone in the Pacific Northwest, United States - 10_EM | ecosystem: Host-associated > Plants > Roots > Unclassified | place...
AATGTACTGGTACAAGTGTCTGCAGAAAACCTGAAGTGCAAATCCTTGTACCGGTACATGAGTTGTCCCCAGACTTTTGCTAAGATACCTACCGATCAGCGAGAACTTTGCGAACGGGGGTGTATCATACCAGTACTTGAGTACCGTACGAGTAGCTCGTATGCGACTTGGCTCATCTGACCTGAACGAACAATAAATTTCACTGTTTAATATCTGTAATTTCTCTTAAGGAAGAATGGGGATTGGCAAGAACTGCGCTTTCCACCTGTTGCTGAACATGCGATGAGATCTTCCTTGGTAAATTTAGTATAGACCAGGGAGCATCTTCCACCAAGCTTCATATATGGTACGGCTTAATCACTCCTGGAACGGTGGATGGAGCTAGCCCTCTCTCTGTACTTTTAGATCAGCGAGAACTTTTGGACCGCACACCCAAACACCTTGAGCCCAGCCAAGTACTGGTACTGTACTCGTACTGAACAGTACCCCAGCTGAATATCTATAACAATAATCGGGAGTGGCTTCGATATCTGGCAGGGCACCCCATAATTCATGTTATCAACCAGCAATACTCTTAGAAAATACATTGTGAGGGGCTGATCACTAAGCCCAGGGGAAGATACTGTAATACTCGCCAGTCTTTGCCTAGAATACCTCCGCAGCCGATATTTTGCTGGGTTCTCACTATTCGTCTCACGGAGGTATTCTTGGCAGAGAAGGGCGAGCACATTACTATGATATAGTATCGAAGAAAAAAACAGTGGACAATGCAAGTTAGGACGGAAAAAAGGAAATGACGAGAAACGACTAAAGAGAAAGAAGGGGATGTAGCGGATGCACTATGAACAACTAATAGACCCCTAGGGCTAATGTCTATTGACGTTCGTGCATGGGCTCAAGTTGATGTATCGAAGAGCAATAGGGAGTTTGTCCACTCCGCATGTATAATATAGCAGCCATCCACGAAACGAAAGTAGTGAAATAACCGATTATGAGGGTCCAATAAGAGCAAGGAAATATAAAAATAAAAATAAGGAGCAAATAATGACGAAGGAAAAAAACGCCTTTACGATGAGGGGTCCGGTATCGGAGGGAAGGGGCTTCGGTGTGGAAAGGGAGGTCGGCGGCTCAGCCGAGGGATTTTCTAGGGTTATTTTGGTATCTGGTGGGTTGGGAAGGAATGGCTCAGGTTCGGAGAATAGTTTCACAACTCCCGCATGTCCCCGGAAGGCAGCTAACTCAAGGGCTGTTTTGTCGCCGAGGCCGAGTGTGTTGGGATTAGTATCCTCTCGTTTCAATAGCAACTTGACTATTCCCTCATGCCGGTGGTGTGCAGCCCACAAGAGCGGTGTCCGACCATATTTGGTGTCTGGAGTGTTGAGATCGATATCGTCTTGTTCCAATAGCAACTTTACTACTCCGTCATGCCCACCCCTCGCAGCCCACAAGAGCGGTGTTTGGCCAAATTCGGTATCAGGAGTGTTGGGATTGGTGTCTCCTCGTTCTAATAGCAACTTAACCGTTCCCTCATGCCCGTTCCGGGCAGCCCACAAGAGTGGTGTCCGGCCATGCCCAGTGTCTACAGCATTGGGATTGACATCCTCTCGTTTCAATAGCAACTTTACTATGCCCCCATACCCGCCTCTCGCAGCCCACCAGAGCGGTGTCCGACCATATTCGGTATCAGGAGTGTTGGGATTGGTGTCTCCCCGTTCTAATAGCAACTTTACTATTCCTTCACGCCCCTGCTGTGCAGCCCACAAGAGCGGTGTCCGACCATATTTGGTGTCTGCAGTGTTGAGATCGATATCGTCTTGTCCCAATAGCAACTTTACTACTCCGTCATGCCCACCCCTCGCGGCCCACAAGAGCGGTGTTTGGCCATATTCGGTATCAGGAGTGTTGGGATTGGTGTCTCCTCGTTCCAATAGCAACTTAACGGTTCTCTCATGCCCGTGCTGCGCAGCCCACAAGAGCGGTGTCAGGCCATACCCAGTGTCTACAGCATTGGGATTAATATCCTCTCGGTTCAATAGCAACTTTACTATGCCCCCATACCCGCCCCTCGCAGCCCACCAGAGCGGTGTCCGACCATATTCGGTGTCTGCGGCGCAGGGAGTGATATCGTCTCGCCCCAATAGCAACTTTACTATTCTCTCATGCCCACCTTTTGCAGCCCACCAGAGTGGTGTGAAGCCGCACTCGGTGTCTGGAGTGTTGGGATCAACGCCTTCTCGTCCCAGTAGTAGCTCTGCTGCTCCCTCACATCCTCGCTGCGCAGCCCACCAGAGCGGCGTCCGACCATATTTAGTGTCTGCAGTGTTGGGATTGATATCCTCTCGTTCGAATAGGAGCTTCACTATCCCCCCATACCCGCCCTTCGCAGCCCACCAGAGTGATGTTCGGCCATATTCGGTGTCGGCAGTGTTAGGATTGATATCTCCTTGTTCCAGCAGTAACTTTACTACGCTCTCATGCCCACGCTCCGCAGCCCACCAGAGTGGTGTTCGGCCATATTCGGCATCTGCAGCGTCAGGATAGATATCCTCTCGCTCCAATAGCAATTTTACTATTCCCTCATACCCGCCTCTTGCAGCCCACCAGAGCGGTGTTCCGCCATGGTAGGTGTCCGACGTGTTGGGGTTGATATCGTTTCGTGCCAATAGCAAGTTTACTACCCCCTCCTCTCCACCCTCTACAGCCCATAGGAGTGGTGTTCGGGCATATTCCGTGTCTGCAATGTTGGGATTGGTATCCTCTCGCCCCAATAGTAGCTTTACTACCCCATGATGCCCACAACCCACAGCCCACGAGAGCGGTGTTTGGCCATATTTAGTGTCTACCGTGTTGGGATCGATATCCTGTCGCTCCAATAGCAACTTCACTATTCCCTCATACCCGCCCCCCGCAGCCCACCAGAGTGGTGTTCGATCATACTCGGTATCCGCAGCGTTAGCATGGATATCCTCTCGCTCCAATAGCAATTTTACTATTCCCCCATACCCGCCTCTTGCAGCCCACCAGAGCGGTGTTCCGCCATAGTAGGTGTCCGACGTGTTAGGGTTAGTATCGTTTCGTGCCAATAGTAAGCGCACTATCCCCTCCTCTCCGCCCTCTACAGCCCATAGGAGTGGTGTTCGGGCATATTCCGTGTCTGCAATGTTGGGATTGGTATCTTCTCGCTCCAATAGTAGCTTTACTACCCCCTGATGCCCACAACCCACAGCCCACGAGAGCGGTGTTTGGCCATATTTAGTGTCTACCGTGTTGGGATCGATATCCTGTCGCTCCAATAGCAACTTCACTACTCCCTCATACCCGCCCCCCGCAGCCCACCAGAGTGGTGTTTGATCATACTCGGTATCCGGAGTGTTGGGATTAATGCCCTCTCGCTCCAATAGCAACTTGGCTATCCCCTCATATCCGTCCCCCGCAGCACACCAGAGTGGTGTTCGGCCATATTCGTCATCTGCAGCGTCCGGATTGATATCCTCTCGCTCCAATAGCAATTTTACTATTCCCTCATACCCGCCTCTTGCAGCCCACCAGAGCGGTGTTCCGCCATAGTAGGTGTCCGACGTGTTAGGGTTAGTATCGTTTCGTGCCAATAGTAAGCGCACTATCCCCTCCTCTCCGCCCTCTACAGCCCATAGGAGTGGTGTTCGGGCATATTCCGTGTCTGCAATGTTGGGATTGGTATCCTCTCGCTCCAATAGTAGCTTTACTGCCCCCTGATGCCCACAACCCACAGCCCACGAGAGCGGTGTTTGGCCATATTTAGTGTCTACCGTGTTGGGATCGATATCCTGTCGCTCCAATAGCAACTTCACTATTCCCTCATACCCGCCCCTCGCAGCCCACCAGAGCGGTGTTCGGCCATGTTCAGTGTCTGCAATGTTGGGATCGGTATCGTCTCGCTCCAATAGCAATTTTACTATTCCCTCATATTCACCCCTCGCAGCCCACCAGAGCGGTGTTCGGCCATATTCGGCGTTGTCTGCAGCGTTGGGATCGGTATCCTCTCGCTCCAATAGCAACTTTACTATTCCCTCATTCCCGCCTTCGGCAGCCCACGAGAGCGGTGTATGGCCATATCTGGGGACTGCAGCGTTGGGATCGGTATCCTCTCGCTCCAATAGCAACTTTACTATTCCCTCATACCCGCCCCTCGCAGCCCACCAGAGCGGTGTTCGGCCACATTCGGTGTCTGCAGTGTTGGGATCGGTATCCCCTCGCTCCAATAGCAACTTTACTATTCCCCCATACCCGCCCCTCGCAGCCCACCAGAGCGGTGTTCGGCCACGCCCAGCGTCCGCAGTGTTGGGGCTAATGTCCTCTCGCTCCAGTGGCAGCGTTATTATTCCCTCATATCCGTCCTTTGCAGCCCGCCAGAGCGGTGTTAAGCCAGGTCCCGCGTAGTCTGCAATGTTGGGATCAGTATCGTCTCGCTCCAATAGCAACTTCACTATTCCCTCATACCCGCCCCTCGCAGCCCACCAGAGCGGCGTTCGGCCATGTTTAGTGTCTGCAGTGTTGGGGTTAATGTCCTCTCGCTCCAATAGCAGCTTTATTATTCCCTCATGTCCGTCCTTCGCAGCCCACCAGAGCGGGGTTCGGCCATATCGGGGGTCCGCAGTGTTGGGATCGGTACCCGCTTTCTCCAATAGCAACTTTATTATCCTCTCAGACCCTCCCCTCGCAGCCCGCCAGAGCGGCGTTCGGCCATGTTTAGTGTCTGCAGTGTTGGGGGTAATGCCTTCTCGCTCCAACAGCAACCTTACTATTCCCTCATACCCGCCCCTCGCAGCCCACCAGAGTGGTGTTCGGCCATGTTCAATGTCTGCGGTGTTGGGATTGACATCCTTCGGTTGTAACAGTATCCTGACTACATCCTCATGGCCTCCTACAACTGCCCATGCAAGCGCCGTTCTACCCACGGCATCTGTTGCATTAATATTACATTCGCTCAATGTCAACAAGGCAGCCACTATCCCCCTGAGCCCGAGAAATGCAGCCCCATGGAGCCCTGTAAACCCATTAGGGGAGCCACTCATATCAAAACACGGGTCCGACCAGTGTCTATTCCTATCATAATGCAGCAAGAGCAGTTGAGAGGATATATGCTGCTCGAATCCAATCAAAAGCTTCAGTGCAAGGGGAGTCAAACTCTCCGCATTCTCCTTTCTTATGTGCTTTCCCCAGTAGCAAGAAGCATATTCGACAAGGGGGAATGTCGGCGGGGCCGAGCGAAGAGTTGACGAGAGCTTTCGGACACGGCGAAAATTGAGATACGTCAAGCAAACCTCCGTTATCATCGAGTGTGGGCTTTGGAACAGACTTGGATTATTCGATAAATACTCTTGCAGGGTGAAGTGGACAAGCCGGACGGTGGAGGTGCATGCTTCAACCGTGATAAGCCCCAAAGAAAACCCCAGGATAGCCCGAATTTCAAGAACGTTCTCATGATCCAAGTCTGCAGATTCTTTCTTTACTCCTAACGCATGGCATAGCTCGCTAGCTTGTAATGGTCGCTCTGAATGCGACACCCACATCAAGGTTTCCATTCCAAGTCTGAATCTAGCCCCCTTTTGCGCCTTTATTCGGTCTAGCGTTGTCGCATACGCATCCCCCAAATGATTGCCCTTGGTTATCTCGTTCAACTTTTCTCTTCTTGTAGCGATCGTAACCTCTCCAAGGATAGCATCGATGGTCAGCGAAACAAGGAGGAATCTGCCCACCATGATTAATAAATATAGGACCATAAATAAAGGGAGATTCTCCTACACACATTCCTGAGACTCGTTCCGGAATAATTCTTAGGATATCCGCTCGTAAACCAGCAGACATCGCATAATGCTCCGTGTCCATCTCCAACTTATTCTCCAAATATCTTCTTATGTCCTGTGCCTTCGGGCTGACGGGTACTATAATACCAGTGATGAAATGTCTGGTAATTTCGGCCCCAACCTGAGGTCTCCCGGTGAGAAATACTCGCATCTTCTGCGACTCCTTAAGGATGCCCTTCAGCGAAACAAGAAGCCCCCGTACATATTGGGGAACGCACTCGTCCAAAGCATCAATACAGATAAAAACCCGGGGTAATGAGGCAGTAACTTGCTCCAACATTTGCACCATATCTGGAAGTAGCAGACCTCGACCCCCGACCTCGTTTTTCGCTTTTTGAAACGCCTTTTGCACGACCCCCAGCACTTCCTTTCTCACCACCAGCTGCTTCAGGATAGCTCCTATGATGTTGGTGGTTGTCTGCTCTTGTTGGTCGCTGAAGTCGCAGTAGAACATTGCGATTGCAGTGTCTTCCTTGCACGGTTCATCACATAGATTATCGATCACCAATGAACTAAAATTTCTAGCCATCAGCGATGATTCCTGCTTACTGCAGATGAGCTGGGCGCTTGCCTTAGATACGTCTTCCCCACTCCTGGATCCCCGGAGCAAAATAAGACAGCCTTGTCAGCTCCTCCTTCCTCACTCTTCCATTCCCGAAACTCGTTCGTTTCCAAAAGCCAGTTCCCCACACCATCGAGTCTGTTGGTACGCACACCCTGATGCCTTCCCCTAGGGTCCAGTGGCGAAAGCCACCGCATGATTTCTGGGTTCTCATCGGCTATGATTTTGTTCACATTGACAGTATTGTTACTATTCGTTACGTTACCGCAGTTGACATTACTGTCACCAATCGAGATTGAGTGCGGATATGTTTTGTGGTCCATGCTGTATCCAAAGAATTGGTCGAGTGTAGATATGATATACCGGTAGCCGACAATGCTGGCGATATTGGATATTGGAGGTTTTGTGGAACTTGGACCAGCAGGGCTGAAAAAAGAGGGGCGGCTCCAACAGCCAAAGTGACTATCCACTCATCTCCTGCTGAGTAGGCGCCAAGAGTTCGGCCGCTCTGAGCCTCAATATCCCTGACTCTAATACCGTTTCTCTACTCGAGTAACAGAGGGACAATCCATACCGCAAGAACTAAAGTAGAATAATTTAACCTCACGTTAATAGGATGTTGGGGTTGCCTCCGCTGGTAAGGTCTGGCACTTCCTCCTTCCGCGCCAAGCTCGGGCCGAGGGGTCGGCTCTGGCTGTGCGCCCGCCTCCCCTATCCAAGAGATGGAATTTGGGGCGTCTTGCCGCGAGGTTCAATTCCAGTTCCTACGGTACCTCATGCCCATGAAACGTACGAGTAGTCCAAGAATCAATCATATAGGCTGTCTCCGAGTGCACCTTACAGTAGTTATCAAGGTTGAATCATTGCCTGATGGAGCCCAAGGAGAGCACGAAAAAAGGAAGGAACAAAAGCGCAATCGTGATAGGCCCCAAGCGCATCAGGTACCGTATGGAAGAACAGGAGTGGACTAGTTCGCTACTCTCTCCGCTAGCTCAGGATAGGCTAAGAGATATACGGCTATAGGGCATGTGGCTTTGTGGTGCACGGTGATTAGGTAGTTACGATAGCACTGGGCTGTTGTCTTCACGTCCTATGCCGGTAGGCATAGACTACTGAATCTATTTTCTAGTATCGTTGATACCAATTGTGATCGGGTTTTAGGTGTCGGGCCCAGGTTTCATGATGTTTATTTCTTGCCTTTTGTTCAGGGGTGCTGGGATTGGCACGCAGGGCATAGGTCTTAGGGACCACGGACGATCATAAGATGTGAGGATGGTTCTGGGTTAGTTATGATCGCTAGGGTTTGGGTTCTGTCAGCCTGGTATCATATGTTTCTTTGGAGTTTGTTGAGTTTTGGGAGTTCTGCAGAGAAAACTTGAGATTGGCTCATTAGACACTACAATAAATAACTAGTTTAATTATTACAAGGTGCCCGACCTTTCTCGGCTATCAGTGTACCATCCCAATCATCAACTTAGCTGTCTTTTTGAGCCACCGGATCCTACTGTACGGAAAACCCAAGAAATTCTGTCCTTATGACAATCACTGGGATACCGATAGGTTGGCATCTGAGTTTCACTAAGGCAAACCAACTCCCTGTTGACTCGGGTGGAATAAATCTAAGGTCGCATGCTCATGGATAGGCCTTTAGTGATAACCCATATAACTCGGATCTCTCGGCTACCATAGACTTTGAGATTCCCCAGATCATGGCCTCCCTTCGAGCAGGAGGCTCAGGATATCATGAAAATCCCTTTGTCTGAAGCGAAGGAATTTATGGAGTTCTCTGTTAGTCAGCAGGGGAATGTCCATTGTGTTGCCTGATACCCTGCCCCACCTGCAGCAATCCCTACCAGACATCAAAACAGGCATCTGCGACTAACGTGTCGGACCGAGCTAAAACTACAAGTGGCAGCCATGACCCAAATAGCCTCCTACAAAGCAGAGAGCACCGGTGTACCGAAGATTATAATAATTTAAACACATAGCGACCTTTATATGGGTTTTGTTTTTTAGGTTTTATATTATACATGGAATTAATTTCAATCCTCCCAATTTCTACCCTTCATATGTCTCCTCGCTTCTGCCCAATGTTGCAATGAAGGGGTGGGTTCGATCAAGAAATGATCGAAGGCTAGGAACGCGCTTTTTCGAACCGGGGGGTTATAAGATAGAACCCCCTCTAACAAATCGGTAAACCATGATATTGAAGGCAGTTGGAAGCAAAGAAATAAATGAAATGATAGGAAAAGAGGGCAAAATGTAGCAGAAAAAGCAAATAAACTGGCACTGGCACTCTACTGTACTTTCCTGGCTTCTGAGCAATAAACACTCGCACATCCGGGCTTAAGGCAGAAATTCGCATTAGAGTTCTTGCTATTTTTGCTTACTAAGACATTAAAGAACCCCCCCCTCCAATCCCCATTTTCAGAAGCCCCGATTCAAAAACCCCCCTTTCTTATCCCCCGGGTTCGATCATCAAAGGCCTTCTTTGCAACGCTGCTTCTGTCCCACCAACCCACACCCTCTACACGCCTCGCAAGCCAAACACTCCTTCAACTAAAATACAGTTCAATTCTACCGCTATCTTTTAGATGTGGATCGACGACGACGACAACCAAACGAAACGGTGAATAGGAAATGGGACGCCAGGAGTCCACACACGAAAGCGATCGCACAACTCTGGAGCAAAAAAGTTCTCTTCTTTCCTTCAACTACAACAACTAACTAACGGGAAAGATAGGAGTATATATCGACCACAAAGTCATCCCATCCTCCCATGAACCACCATACATGCCCATGCTATTCCATATATTTCCCCCCTTCCCCTTCCCCATTCCCGTGCTAACAAAGGAAAGACAAACTCCCACTGCCCATGGCCTTCATGTGCCCGACTCTCACGCTTCCCTTACACTTTTCCCGCTTTCCTTACAGCTTTCCCGGCGGATACACCGATCCAAAGCTCACTCGCATTCCTGCAGCCGAAATGTTTCCCGAAAGCCCAAATACATGCCCAATGCCAAACCGCGTTCCCCGAAGCTATCCGAACAACAAAAGAACTATCATGAGAGCATGCCGAGCAGCATCTCGCGATTTACAACACTACCCCCCCCTCCCCCACTCCACTGTCCTTCCTCATCGCAACTAATGCCGCTAGCCCGAGCCATCTAATGCTCACGAACTAACGGTTGAAGAAGTCGGAGCTAAGTATAGACTCAAACCAGGAGCCCTAGTGCAACAGCGATCCAACCACTTTCTCCAAGAGGATTCCTATCTAGATCTTGCATGGAGCTCCCCATCCAATACAACATTATCCCTATAAGCGTTGCTACTGCCGAGGCCCTTTCCGTAAACTAGTTTTTTTTTTTGATCCCCGAGATTCATTTTAGCGATCGATACAGTCACCGTGGTTCCCATTTCCTCGCAGTCCTCCGCACATTCTACATGCTATTCTAGTGAGACTCGGCCGATTTATTTTTCCCCTCCCGGCGTTGGAAAGAGCGATGAGGGTAAGCGGACTCAGCATGGAGTTGCGAATGTTGCTTTCCCTTGTGGCTTTATCGCTTAATTTTGCATTAGGACCGATAGTTAGTTGAACGGACAGATGGACGTAGTCAGCGGTCGGAGTACTCAGGCAGAGGACGTGATTTAACTCCTAACATCCATCGACTACGGTTGGCCGACCGGACTACTCACTTGTTTGCAAAAATAGACTATGGAGGAGGGGAAGGGGGGGTGACAGCAACTAATTGGGTTACATCGCGATTCCCCGAGTAGTCCAATGCCTTATTCCACGACCTCAACCAGCCACCGATAGTCTAGTAGGAAACACTAGTAGGGAAGCTTGACGCCGGCTCATGCTTACGCCAATTTTGCCACGAGCCTGCTCGTGGACTTATCCCGCCCATTACAGGCCACGCGCGACCCAGAGCCTGGCCAGTTCCAGCTCCAAGACAGTCAGATATTCAGATTCACTCAATTCTCTAGTAGTGGAATCTATGGAATGGGTAAGAGATGAGAAGGATAACAGTAGAGTCACTTAGTCGATCAAAAGATAGCCGATATGCCAAGTATAAAGAATAAATTTATTTGAAGATCTCCGAGCATTAAATATCCCCAAATACAACATCGTACTCTTCTAAGTTAAGACTCACGCTTCCAACTCGGCCCCAGGTGAATCCGGGTCTAGGGAGGACTCCCCCAACTCGGGCTTTGACAGAATTGTGTTCGATGTTTCCCCCTAATTACCATAAGAACCAAACAGCGGATATTATCGTATGCTAGACAGCCCAAAATTCCCTCCTCTGGAATATCGGAACCCGCGAGATGCTACTCGGCATGCTCGTGCTATTGTTTCACCGCTCGCGTGGCCTTGGAAACGCGCTTTGGCTCGGGGAACGCACTGGGTTTTGGATCGATGGATCCGCCTGAACGAAGGCCGGAAAGCTCTAAGGAAGCGGTAGTAAAGCGGAAGAGCCAGAAGGGGGCTTGGGGGCACTGGATGCCCGGAGGCTGCGAGCAGTGCAAATCTTTTGTCTTTCCCCTGCTAGCACGGGAGTGAGCGGGGGGAAGGGGAGATATACGTGCAATGGTGTGGACCTGTGTGGTGGTCTATGAAAGGATAGGAGGACTTTGCTGTGGTTGATATATATACTCCTGTATTTACCGTTAGTTAGCTGTAAGTGAGAGACGTTGTTGTAGGAGAGAATTTGCCTACTCCTGAGCTGCGCGATCGTGTTTTCATGTGAACTCTTGGCGTTTCGATTGGTTGTCACCGTTGACCCAACCTCTCACTTTAAAACGCTCCTCACCCAGTTTATGCGCCCACAGCTCTCTACAAACCCCAGAGAAATAAATATAAAATTTCTCAAAAAATTCCTCAGGATGACTGGATTAATAATAGCTCACCCCCCCCTTCAATTCCGGTGTGTTTTAGCTTCTGTCTGGTTACTAAACGACCCCATTGGTGCCAGGGGCAAAACTAGTGAGTGATAATAAATGAGGAAGCAGGAATATTCGGAAGATAGCGGTCACTCGGCGGGAGTGTTCATGATTAACGCATCTCGCACTCGTGGTTGAGCTGCCTGTGCCTCAAGAAAACACCCGCTCGCCGACTATGATGTTTTTTCTTTCAACTAACTTAGACAATAACTGCAGCCCCGATACTCTACCCCGACAACACCCGGCAAACTACCACACCATACCTTATAGAGCCGGAAACAAAAACTACAAACTACAAAAAGAAGCCGACAAGACCCCGAGATGAATGATGTGAAAAATGGGATGATAATTGCCTCTCTTCGTCGCTCCCGGAACATCGCACTTTTAGACAAGAGCATAGGGACTCGTAGTTCGGGAGACAATTCTTATGGAGTTTCTTGGGAAGTTGTGGAAATTAATGCCCAATAAGGTCACTGCAGTTTCAAAAAGCAAGAGTGGCTATACTACTACAAGATATTAATAAACATTGCCTTCTTTCGCTGCTTTCTTGATTCTTTGATCTATAGTAGTTGATTATCATGTATTCTATTAAAATCCTTAAGAGGCGATCCTTGTTGATTCGTGCATTCATTTTTTGATATCTCTATTCGTTCGTTCTCTTGTCTATCCTCCCGTTTGCACGTTCGCTAGTTCACTCAATACATCACCCTCTGGTACTTCACCCTGTGGTTCCCTCATTCCTTCCCTGAGCCACCCACTCCTTCGCTCGTTGGCCCATCCCTTCACACGTTCGTTCATTTATTTGCTTCTAAACAAGGAACTATTACTAACCAACAGATAACGACAACCACAATTCCCAATCACACTCCTACTGCTCGATTGGCGCTATTGCGTAATCGGCGTTTCTGCAGAGTGGCTGTATGTACTACCGAAAGAGTATCATCTCAATGGCAAAGGGCGGGCCAACAACTATGACGAGGAGGTGGCCGACGATTTTGGCATATATTGTGGTGGGAGGGGAGGATTTTGGTTTGGGAAATATTTTCACAATTCCTCTATGTTCCCCAGGCGCAACTAAAGAGGGGGACGCTGAAGCGTTATCTCCCGGCATTGGGACCCTCTCGTTTCAAAGCAACTCTACTACTCCCTCGTGCCCACCACTAACGTCCTACACAAACGGTGTTTGACCAAATTCAGTGCCTGCAGTATTAGAATTGAAATCATCTCACCTCAATAGCAACTATTATATTCCGTCATACCCGCCCTTAGCTTACTAGAGGGCTGTTTAGTTATATTGTGTCCATAGAGTTAGAATTGGTACCCTCTCGTTCAAATAGTAACCTTGCTTCTCCCTAACGCCCGGGCTCGATAGATCATAAAAGCGGTGTTCGGCCAAGTGCAATTTTGCATCGTGAGCTGTGACCCCCTTTGGTTGTAACTGGATCATTAGGCTGAAGTTCTCAGCCACCGAAAATTGTGGCACTTTAAAAAAAGCTCCGTTATGATCAAGTGTGGGATTCGGAACAGGCTTTGCTTATTACCAGACAAATACTCGTGCAGGGCGAAGTGGACAGGTTGGGTGGTAGTTGAGGGGGCCTTAACCGTGATAAGCTCGAAAGAGTGCCCGAGGATAGTTGGAATTTCAGGAACGTTTTCATCATCCAGATGCACAGATCCTATCGTTACCATTAAGGCATGTCATAGCTCCCTAGTCCGTAATGGCCGCTCCAAATCCAATACCCAAATCAGAGAGTCTATTCCGAGTCTGAATCTGCACCCTCATTCGGGGAAGGGTTGTCGCGTACGCATCCCCCAAATGATTGCCCTCGGCCATCTCGCCCAACTTTTGCCTCCCCTAGGATGTAGTAATTTAACCTCTCCCAGGATATTTCTAATGCCAAAAAAGGCAAGGAGGAGTCTGCACACCATGGTTGGTCATTATAAGATCATGCGTGGAGTGGGAGCCACGGATTCCCCTCAAACATTCCAGAGATCCTTGCGCAACAATTCTCAGGACATCAGGCCTTGCTCAGTGCCCATCACCAGCTTCTTCTCTAAATATCACCCTATATCGTGCATCTTCGGACCAACCTGTACTACAAGATGGTGAGATATCTCCGTAATTTCGGCCCTTCATATACTATCACTCACACTCTCCTACCTTCAGCCTGAAATCCAAAGTTAACCCTTATATCATCTTATATTACTATCGTCAATCATAACAACAACAGGGGTCAATATATACAAGTTTCCTAGTCCAGCGCAGCCTCCAGATATGCAGCATTCCAACATTCCATACTCGCTCTCATGCCAGCCCACGTCCCAGAGATACCTACCATTCCGCCATTCCAAACATGAAAGTCATTCACATCGCCATTCCCATACCAATACCAACCCATCTCAATCGCGACTCCATTCCATTGAACAACCACTTCCGACAACACCGCCTTCCCTCATGGCCGATATAAGTTAGAATTCGCTCCACCATAGGGATATTGCACCCAGGAAAGGCTACTTACCTAGCCAATATGATATCCTGTTGATCAAGTTGGCTGCCCGGCGACTGGGATGCAACATATATAGACTAAATCGTCAATGTTTCTAGACAAATATCAAGTTGGAGGACTCTATTCTGTTTGCGATATAATACCTCAATAACCCCTGAAGGATGAATATCTACCGGTACAAGAATTTTATCAACAAACCACATCGCAGCGATATCTTCCAATCCTAACCCCGCGAAAGAGCGCAAATGCCCTATGAAAACCACAACTCACGGAAGCGCACAACATAGGAGTTGAGGGCATGGTCCCTAACTCTCATACTACAGTCTACCTACACTCTATGGAATTGCCTTCACCCAACCTGTGTATTCCGGTAATTACTAGAAATCTGGAATGTTCCGCGGTATAATATTTAAGCTGGCCCAGTAACAGATGAAGTTCGCCGAATCAATAGCAAGACATGGATATCCGTAGCTGTAATCACAATTGAAGGGCTAACATGCGCAGGGTGGTGTTCACACCTACCGTGGTATCAAGCCCTACACTTGGACAAGATACTTCCGCACTGTCTTTGTCATGGAAACCCAGAGTTCAAGTCTGGTGCCCTAAATGTAGAGTATTTTAAGCACAATAGTAAACTCTGAAAATCACACTAAGGCGGTTTAGAATATATTTTTTTGATACAGCAGCCTGTGGAGGGGCGAGTGATAAAAGTGAGAAAAGTGTTGAAATCTGCTGGTAGAGTGGAGAGTAATACCTGTAAGGTACTTCCGAACACCACTACAACTCTACCGATTTTAAAAAGGGCAGAAGGGGGGGGGGGGGGATATCATAAATTACTCTGCAGTTCTACGATCCGGAATACTAAGTTAAGGAGAGGAGTCCAAAGGCATTGAGTATATCTGGTAAACAAACAGAACATAAACTGAGATTCTCACTGGAAGAATCCATGACCCGTCCCGCTAGGAGAGTATGCAGTATCCAAGGCACCGGGAAAGAAGTAGACAGGTCAAGAACCGATCTTGCTTATGTTGTGACAGTGGTTAGTTTATTTATCTTCCATTCTAGATATTATTGGAAATGCTGCTCGCCATACTCTCCCGATATCTCCTTTGCTCTTTAGATAGCTTTCGGGGATGTGCTTGTTTGTGGCTTCGGAAATGCGCTTAGGAATTGGGCATGTGTCCTGCCTTTGGGTGTTGGTGGAAAGTATTTCCCATGCAGGAATGCAGACGTGTGCGACCGTTTCCATTGTGAATGGCTTGGCGTCCCGGTCCATTTCACAGCCCGTCACTCGCCGTGTATCGTTTCGCCGGCGAAGTCTAAAAGATATTCTTTCATTCTATGAGGGGGGTTTTTTTTTAACTCTCCTAGGGTCCCCTGAGGTTGGGCAGAGACATTTGTGCTGCACGCTGCCATTACCGAGTACTAGCAGTTAGGTTTCAGGTGGGAGGGTTGACGGGGTCTATGAGGAGCATGTGACGTAGGTTAGTAAAGTGAATGCCTTACCATGCACTGCTGGTGTATGTGATCGCAGAGAACCCCCCATCATCTCTGCTGTTAGCGAGAGGCTAATGGCATTGCTGAATTTCTCACAGGATACCCGGTAAATCATATTGTCGAAAAATCGTCATCTTTAGTAGGGCACATTGTGAGGGGAAAGTTACTAAAGAACACATAGCGGAAGGTATGACACATTGCCATGATAGAGCTGCAGTATTCTAGAAACAAACAAAATAATCTAGAGAAGAATATGAAGAAAACTGAGTCGTTCAATAAAGGAAGTTGAATTGAATAGTGAGAAAGAAAAGGAATAGTGACGAGGAAGGGCAAAAAGAAGAAAAGAGAAAAGTATACATAATAATATGACGTAGAGCATTACAGGACTCCCCGGGGTAATTTCCATCCACGCTCGTGCATGAGATCAAGTTTTTGAACCCGATAAAGAGTAGTAACGTTTTTGTCCACACCCCGCATGTATCATAGAGCGATCATCTGTGAAAAGATAGTAGTGAAACGGCCGATAAGAATGGGCTGAGAAGAGGGAGAATATAGAAGAGAAAAATTAGGAAGATGACGAAAAAAATCAGGGTTGTAGGTGGGGGTCGGGTAAGGGGGCGAAGGAGCCCTGACGGTGAAGAGCAGGCTGGCGGCTTAGGTGAGGGGCCTTCTAGGGCATTTCCGGTGTCAATTGGGATGAGAGGGGGGGGGTTATATTCGGATAGTAATTGCACAACCCCTGCATGCCCCCCGAGCTCAGCCAACTGGAGGGCTGTTGTGCCATTGAGGGCTGGTATGTCAGGATCGATATCCTCTCGATCCAATAGCAGTTTTACAATTCCCTCATGCCCGCCCCCCGCAGCCCACCAAAGCGGTGTTTGGCCATATTTGGTATCTGCAGTGTTGGGATTGATATCCTGCCGTTCCAATAGCAACCTTACTACCCCTTCATGCCCGCCCAGTGCAGCTAACCAGAGTGGCGTCCGGCCATATTCCGTATCCGCGAAGTTGAGATCGATATCTCCACGGCCCAACAACAACCTTACTATTGCTTCATTCCCGCTATCCGCGGCCCACAAGAGTGGTCCCCGGTGATAGAAGGTGTCGGCGGTGTTGGGATTGGTATCTTCGCGCTCCAGCAGTAACTTTACTACGCCCTCATGCCCGCGCTCCGTAGCCCACCAAAGCGGTGTTCGGCCATATTCGGTGTCGGTAGTGTTAGGATTGATATCTTCTTGTTCCAATAGCAATCCCACAGTCCTCTCACACCCGCCCTGCGCAGCCCACCAAAGTGGGGTTCGACTATATTTGGTATCCGCAGTGTTGGGATTGATACCCTCGCGTTCCAATAGCAACCTTCCTATTCCTTCATACTGGTGCAGTGCAGCCCACCAAAGCGGTGTTCGGCCATATTCGGTGTCGGCAGTGTTGGGACTAATATCTTCTCGTTCCAACAATAACTTTACAACGCCCTCATACCCGCGCTCCGCAGCACACCAAAGCGGTGTTCGGCCACATTCGGTGTCTGCAGTGTTGGGATTGATATCTTCTCGCTCCAACAGTAACTTTACTACGCCCTCACGTCCACCCATCACAGCCCCAAAGAGTGGCGTTCGGCCATATTCGGTATGGGCAGTGTTGGGATTGATATCCTCTCGTTCCAACAGCAGCTTTACTACTCCCTCATGTCCATCCATCGCAGCCCAAAAGAGTGGCGTTCCACCACAGCGGGTGTCTGCAGTGTTGGGATCGATATCTGCTCGTTCCAATAGCAACCGTACTATTCCCTCACACCCGCGCTGTGCAGCCCACCAGAGCGGCGCCAGACCATATCCGGTGTCTGGAATGTTGGGGTCGATATCCTCTCGCTCTACTAGCAGCCTTACTATTCCCTCATATCCGCGCTGCGCAGCCCACCAAAGCGGTGTTCGGCCACATTCGGTGTCGGCAGTGTTGGGATTGATATCTTCGCGTTCCAACAGTAACTTTACTACACCCTCGTCCCCACCCTCGGCAGCCCACCAAAGCGGTGTTCGGCCATATTCGGTGTCGGCAGTGTTGGGATTGATATCTTCGCGTTCCAACAGTAACTTTACTACGCCCTCGTCCCCACCCTCGGCAGCCCACCAAAGCGGTGTTCGGCCATATCCGGTGTCTGGAATGTTGGGGTCGATATCCTCTCGCTCTACTAGCAGCCTTATTATTCCCTCATACCCGCGTTCCGCAGCCCACCAGAGTGGTGTTCGACAATATTCGGTGTCGGCAGTGTTGGGATTGGTATCCTCTCGCTCCACTAGAAGCCTTACCATTCCCTCAAACCCACGCCGCGCCGCCCACCAGAGTGGTGTTCGACAATATTCGGTGTCGGCAGCGTTGGGATTGGTGTCCTCTCGCTCCAATAGCAACGTTACTACTCTCTCACGCCCGAGCTGAGCGGCCCACCAGAGCGGTGTTCGGCCATATTTGGTGTCGGCCATGTTGGGATTGGTGTTCTCTTGCTCCAATAGCAACGTTGCTATTCTCTCATGCCCACGCCTCGCAGCCCACCAGAGCGGTGTTCGCCCATATAGGGCATCGGCAGTGTTGGGATTGGTATCCTCTCGTCCCAATAGCAACATTACTATTCTCTCATGGCCGCCCAGAGCAGCACGCCCGAGGGGTGTTTGGCCATAACTGGCGCCGGCAGTGTTGGGATTAATATCTTCTCGTTCCAACAGTAACTTTACAACGCCCTCATGCCCTTGCTCCACAGCCCACCCGAGCGGTGTTCGGCCATATTCGGTGTCGGCAGTGTTGGGATTAGTGTCCCCTCGCCCCAAGAGCAACCTTACAACACCCTCATGCCCGCGCTCCGCAGCCCACCAAAGCGGTGTTCGGCCACATTTGGTGTCGGCCGTGTTGGGATCGGTATCCTCTCGCTCCAATAGCAATTTTACTATTCTCTCATGCCGGCCCCTCGTAGCCCACCAGAGCGGTGTTCGGTCATATTCGGTGTCGGCAGTGTTGGGATTGGTGTCCTCTCGCTCCAATAGCAATTTTACTATTCTCTCATGCCCGCCCCTCGCAGCCCACCCGAGCGGTGTTCGGCCATACACGGCGTCGGCCGTGTTGGGATTGGTGTCCTCTCGCTCCAACAGTAACTTTACAACGCCCTCATGACCGTCGTTCGCAGCCCACCCGAGCGGTGTTCGGCCATATTCGGTGTCGGAAGTGTTAGGATTGATGTCTTCTCGCTCCAACAGTAACTTTACAATGCCCTCATGACCGTCGCTCGCAGCCCACCAAAGTGGCGTTTGGCCATATTCGGTGTCGGCAGTGTTGGGATTGGTGTTCTCCCGCTCCAATAGCAATGTTACTATGCTCTCATGCCCGCGCTTCACAGCCCACCAGAGCGGTGTTCGGCAATATTTGGTGTCAGCAGTGTTCGGGTTGACATCCTTCGGTCGTAATAGTATCTTTGCGACATTCTCATGGCCTCTTATAACCGCCCATGCAAGCGCCGTCCTGCCCATGGCATCTGTTGCATTGATATTACATTCCCTCAATCGCAATAAAGCAGCAACTACCTCCCCGAGCCCGAAAAACGTAGCGCCATGGAGCCCCATAAACCCATTCAGGGAGCTACAAATCTTAAAATGTGGTCGAAGCCAGCTCACATTCTTATCATAATGTAGCAGGAGCAGTTCGGAGGATATATGTTGCTCGAATCTAATCAAAAGCTCCAGTGCAAGGGGAGTCAGGCCCTCCGCCTTCTCTCTTCCTATGTGCTCCCCCCAATAGCAAGATGCATATTCAATAAGAGGGAATATCGGGGGAGCCGACCGAAGAGTCGGAGAAAGCTCCCGAACGCACTGAAAATTGAGGTACGTCAAGCAAACCTCCGCTATCATCGAGTGTGGGCTTTGAAATAGATTGGGATTATTCGATAAATACTCTTGCAGGGTGAAGTGGACGAGCCGGACGGTGGAGGAGGATACCTCAATGACGATAAGCCCCAAAGAACACCCCAGGATTGTTCGGATTTCAGGAACGTTCTCAAGATCCAGATCTGTGGATCCTATCTTTACTCCTAAGGCATGGCATAGCTCGCTAGTGTGTAAAGGTCGCTCCGAATTCGATACCCACATCAAGGCTTCCATTCCAAGCCTTGACCTACCCCCCTTCTGTGCCTTCATTCGGTCTAGGGTTGTCGCATACGCATCTCCCAAATGACCACCCTTGGTCATCTCGTTCAACTTTTGCCCCCGCGCAGAGATGGTAACTTCTTCCAGGATAGCGTCGATGGTTAGTGAAACAAGGAGGAATCTACAAACCATGATTAGTCAATATAAGATCATGCATGAGCTGGGGATTATGGATGCTCCTACTCACATTCCCGAGATTCGTTCCGGAATAACTCTCAGGATATCCGCTCGTAAACGATCCGACATCGCATACTGCTCCGTGTCCATCTCCAACTTCTTCTCCAAATATATTTTTATGTCGTGCGCCTTCGGACTGATGGGTATTGTAACACTCGTGGTGAAAACTCTTATAATCTCGGCCTCAACCTGAGGCCTCCCAGTAACAAATATTCGCATCCTCGGCGACTCCCCAAGGATATCCTTTATTGACCCAAGGAGCTCGAGTAGATTCTTAGGGAGGCACTCATCCAATGCATCAATACAGATAAACACCTTAGGCAGTGTGGCAACAGCCTGCTTCAGCATCTGCACCATATCCGGGAGTCGCAGACCCCGACCCCCAACCTCCTTCTTGGCTTTTTGAAATGCCTTTTGCACGTGCTCTAGCACTTCCCCCCTAACCAGCAGCTGCTTAAGGATGGCTCCCATGACGTTGATAGTTGTCTGCTCCTCTTTGTCGCGGAAGTCGCAGTAGAACATTGCGATTGCAATTTCTTCCTCGCAAGGCTCATCGCACAGGGTATCGATCACTAATGAGCTAAGATTTCCGGCCATCAGCGATAACAATTCCTACTCCTTTCAGATGAACCAAGCACTTACCTTAGATAAGTCTTTCCCACTCCCGGATCGCCGTAGCAAAATAAGACAGCCCCACCCGCTCCACCTTCACTCCTCCTCCACTCTTGAAACTCGCTTGTCTCCAAAAGCCAGTTCCCCACACCATCGAGCCTGTCGATGCGCACATCCTGATGCCTTCTCCTAGGGTCTAGTGGCGAGAGCCACCGCATGATTTCTGGGTTCTCATCGGCTATGATTTTGTTCACATTGACAGTATTGTTACTATTCGTTATGTTATTGCAGTTGACATTACCGTCGCCAAACGAGACCGAGTGCGGATATGATGTGTGATCCATGCTGCGTCCAAAGTGTTGGTCGAGTGTAGATATTCTATACCGGTAGCCAACTATGCTGGCGATATTGGAGGTTTTATGGAACTTGGACCAGCAGGGCTGAAGAAAAAAAGAGGGGCGGCTCCAACAGCAAAAGTCATCTCCTACTGTATAGACGCCAAGAGTTCGACAGCTCTGAGCCTCAACATCCCTGACTCTAATACGGTACCTTTTCTCTACTCGAGTAACGGAGGGACAATCCATACCGTAAGAACTAAAGTAGAATAATTTAACCTCACCTTGGGATGTTGGGGTAGTCTCCGCTGGTAGGGTCTGGTACTTTTTTTTTCTATCCTAAGCTCGGGTCGCTGTGCCCCCGCCTCCCCTATCCAAGAGATGGGATTTGGGACGTCTTATCGCGAGGTTCAATTATTCCAGTTTTTACGGTACTTCATGCCCATGAAACGTAGTTCAAGAATCAATCATGTTACAGTATTTATTAAGGTTGAATCATTGCTTGATGGAGCCTAAAGAGAGCACGAAAAAAGGAAGGAACAAAAGTGCAATCGTGATAAACTTTAAGCGCAGCAGGCACTGTATGGAAGAACAGGAGTGGATTAGTTCGCTACTCTCTCCGCTAGCCAAGGACAGGTTAAGATCTCCATCTAAAGTGACTGTGACTGGACAAAAGTCTTGGTGATTGCCGATTTCCACACCAAAAATGGGCAAAAACCTCACTTTTCAATAGTTGCTATCTTACTGAGGACTAGATCTCATTTTTCCCAAACCCCCGATTCAAAGTCATTTCCTCCGTATCATACAATATCTCATGATTAATTTGAAGTATATTCATAACTAACTGACGATCCCGCAAGCATTTGAAGCTCTACCGTCGCTTAAAAGTCATCATTATCACCAATTTACTAAGATAATTGCCCCAGCAACCCCAGGCACCATCACCAAGACTTTTGCCTAGTCAGTCACTTTAACTAACACCGCAGAACTCATCTTATGATTTTCCGTGGTCCCTAAGACCTATGCCCTGCCTGCGTGCCAACTCCTGTACCCCCCGAGAACAAACGGCGAGAAAGAAACATCATGAAACCAAAAACCGGACACCTAATACCCAAGCACAATGGGTATCAATAACGCTAAAAAAAAACAATTCCCTATGCCGACGTGAAGACAACAACCCAGTGCTGAGTGCGTGCACCACAAAGCCACATGCCCTATACCGTACTCGAGTAGCCGGATATCTCCTAGTCCCATATCTGCCTATCCGCATATGATATGATATGATACCCGCATATCTGCATACCCGCACAACCACCGAATCACACAACCGCCTAACCGCATGCCCTGTAGGCAATTCAATATTTCCTATGATATTCCTCTGCAGAGAAAACTTGAGATTGGCTCATTAGAAACTGTAATAACTAACTACATAGCTTAATTATTGCAAGATGCCCGACCTCGGCTATCGGTGTACCGTCCCAATCATCAACTCAGCTGTCTTTTTGAGCGGCCATATCCTACTTGCAGTAGCACCTTCCCTACCGCTGTTGTGACGAAACAAACGCACCTACGAGTACAACCCAAGAAATTCTGTCCTTATGACAATCACTGGGATATCGATAGGTTGGCATCTGAGTTTCACTAAGGCAAACCAGCTACCTATTGACTCGGGTGGAATAAATGTAATGTCACATACTCGTGGATAGGCCTTTAGTGATAACCCATATAACTCAGATCTCTCGGCTACCATAGACCTTGAGATCCCGTAAATCATGGCCTCCCTTCGAGCGGGAGGCTCGGGATATCATGGAACTCCCTCTTGTTATGATACCATCCCTTCGCCTCAAGCGAAGGAATTTATCGAGTTCTCTGTTAGTCAGCAGGGGAATATCCATCGTGTTACCTGATACTCCGCCTGCCGCAATCCCTACCAGGCATCAAACAGGCATCTGCGACTAACGCGTCGGACCAGCCAAAACTACAAGTGGCAGCCATGGCCCAAATGACCTCTTGCAAAGCAGAGAGCGCCGGCGTATATCCTCCCAATTTCTACCCCTCATATGTCTCCTCACTTCTACCCCATCAGCCTAGGCCTCCCAAGCCAAATACCCCTTCAATTAAAATACAGTTCAAATCTACCGCTATCTTTTAGGCGTGGATCGACGACAACGACAACGAAACGAAACGGCGACTGGGAAACGAAACGCCAAGAGTTCACACACGAAAACCATCGCACAACTCAGGAGCGGAGAAGTTCACTTCTTCCCTTCAACTATAGCAACTAACTCACGGCAAGGACAGGAGTATATATATCGACCACAAAGTCCTCCTATCCTTCCATAAGCCATCACACATGCCCATGCTATTCCATATATTTATCCCCCTTCCACCTGCTCACTCCCGTGCTAACAAAGGAAAGACAAACTCCCGTTGCCCACGGCCTTCATGTATCCGACTCTTTCACGCTTCTCTTAACTTACACCTTTTCCACTTTCCTTACAGCTCCCCCGGCAGATACATCGATCCAAAGCTGACTCGCATTCCTGCAGCCGAAATGTTTCCTGAAAGCCCAAACACATGCCCAATACCAAAGCGCGTTCCCTGAAGCTACCCGAACAACGGAGGAGCTATCATGAGAGCATGCCTAGCGGCATCTCGCGAGTTCCAACACTACCTCCCTCTCCTATGCCGCTCCCTGTCCTTCCCCATTGTGACTAATGCCGCTAGCCCGAGCCATCCAATGCTCACGAACTAACAGTTGAAAAGTCGGAGCCAAGTGTGGACTTTAAAACTAGGAACCCTAGCGCAACAGCGACCCAACTACTTTCTCCGAGAGGATTACTACCTGGATCTTGCACGGAGCTCTCATTCAATACAACACTATTTCTATAAACGCTGCCACTACCGAGGCCCTTCCGATAAATTCCAGTTGCATAAATGATCCACGAGTTTCATTTTAGCGAGCGATACAGCCACCGTGGTTCCCATTTCTTCGCAACTCTCCGCACATTCTGCATACTATTCTAGCGAGACTCGGCCGATTTATTTTCCCCTCCCGGCATTGGAAAGAGCGATGTGGATAAGTGGACTCAGCACGGAGTTCCGAATGTTGCTTTCCCTTGTGGCCTTATCGCTTAATTTTGCATCAGGACCGACAGTTAGCAGTCGGACAGACAGAGGGACGTAGTCAGCGGTCGGAGGGTACTCAGGTAGAGGACATAATTTAACTCCTAAGATCAATCGACCGGACTACTCGCTTGTTTGTAAAAATAGACTGTGGGAGGAGGGGGGAGGGGGGTGACAGCAACTAATTGAGTTATGTACATCACGATTCTCCGAGTACTCGAGTAGTCCAATGCATTATATTCTACGACCACAACCAGCCACCGATAGCCTAGTAGGAAGCACTAGTAGGAAAGCTTGACGCCGGCTCGTGCTTACACCGATTTTGCCACGAGACTTATCCCGCATGTTACAGCCCACACGCAGCCCAGAGCCTGGCCAGTTCCTGCTCCAGGACAGTCGGGTATTCGGATTCACTCAATTCTCTAGCAGCGAAATCTATTGAATGGTATGAGATGAGGGACGACAGTAGAGTCGCTTAATCGGTGATTAAAGAGATACCCCATATGGCAAGTATAAAGACAGAAATGTGAAGACGCCCGATCATTGAATACCTCCGAATAAAACCAGAGCGGCTAGTAGCCGTGCATCATACTCTCCTAAGTTAAGACCCATCCCCCCAACTCGATCTCGGGTAAATCTAGTGCTAGGGAGGACTCTTCCAACTCGAGCTTTATCGGAGAATTGTATTCGATGTTTTCCTCTAAATACTATAAGAACCAACCAGCTGATATTATCGTTTGCTAGGCGGCCCAAAATTCCTCCTCAGACCGGGCTTTGGGCAGGGAAAAAAAGAAAAAAGAGCCAGACCCTACCAGCAAAGGCAACTCCAACGTCCTAGCGTGAGGTTCAATTATTCCAGTAAATACGGTACCCGAACCATCTGCAAAGCACCTGAACGATCTATGACACTACCGCAACTATTATATCAAAACTAAGCACATCCGTCTAAAAGATTTGCCGAAATTGTCAGATCCCCGCAGATGCCCTAGACCCCTATACAAGCAGTCGTCGGTATTGATGGTGTGATAATCCCAGTAGTAGAGTGTTGCATTAGAATCATAGAAGAGAGCAGGCAATAGAGAGCGCACGTGGTACGGAGGAACACTGAAGTGTGGACAGGTAAACGTTCTAGGCCAACGGATGTATAGAGTTATACTCGAGCACATGTAGAAGCTGTTACTGCTTGAGTAGTCATTAGTTGACAACTTCCATAAATGAATATACACCTCGACATCCCTCTCCTATCACCACGCCTATACGATCATGCCACCCTCCATCAGGTATATCCCCGTACTGGTAGCCCACTCTAGATCCCTACAGATCCCCGCCATCCTTCAAAGAAAATCTCCAGTCTCCTACTACCACCTGTGGTTGCACTATGGGAACTGTGGAGTAGCGTTCAGCCTTGCCGGTGCCGCGGCCCTCGCCAGGGCCTGCCTACCGGTACTCAAAAAAAAAGTTGCAGGACCAGGAGGACTGTTGATACTTATGGATCCCAAAAGCGTCCGGAAACCTCGCCACGGCTTGGCTTAGAAAACCCCAAGCTTTCCGGATGCTTTTAGAATATACATAAATTAGGTGGTTCTGGGTGTTTTCATAGATTATTCTCGGTCTGCCGGCAGAGGAAAAGGCTTTTGGCGGTACCCCGCATTTCACATTGCTTGGAAAAGCCTTTAACAATAAACAGCAGGTGAGGATGCCTGGAAATGGAGGAAAGGGCGTCGTTTTTAGATCCCAGGGCAATTCTTTGTCCCTCCTCCATGTCTGATAGGGAGCCGGCTTTCTAGACAGGCATTGTTGTTAGATAGTTGTTTGGAAAAGGTGTGAGTCTGAGCGCATTGTTGCCGCAGCCCTGGTCGGCCCAGGTTCCTTGTCACCGGGCTCGAGAGGGGGAAAGGCGAATTACTCTCTGGTTTTGACTGAAATGCTGAACGAGCTCTTAAAAGTGCGATGACGAAAAGGTGACGCCGAAATGAAACGCCAAGAGTTCACACAACGGAAACGATCGCACAACTCAGGGGAAGATCGCTTCATTCAACGACATCACCTCTAACTAACGGTAAAGACAACAGTACTCGAGTAGATATCCACAACAAAACATTCTCCTATCCTTCCATTGACTACTGCACATGTCCGTGCTTCCGTATGCCTCCCCTTTCACTTTAGTGCTAACAAAGGAAAGACAAACTCCCATAGCCTCCAGGCACATAGCCTTCGTGCGCCCGACTCTCTCACGCTTCCCTTACAACTTTCCTGGTGGATACATCGATCCAAAACTTAAGCGCATTCCTGCAGCCGAAATCCTTTCCCGAAAGCCAAAGCGCTCCCAGGGCCAAAGCGTGCTCCCGAAGCCACGAGCAAGCGCGTTCCTAGAAACTGTCCGAACAACAAAGCGGCGATCATGAGAGCATACCGCGCAGCATCTTGCGATTTCCAACATGGGCAGGGGGCATGAAGTGCATCCGGAAGCTCACATGAAATGTAAGGTGAGTTTATCCCTTCGGGAACCCGTGGCATCCCCCGTTCTCTAGAATACGGTATCTACCGTAGAATCTCATGAAAGTCGGAATGGCGCTAAAGCGAACTAAGGTGAAACTAAGGCAGCCGAACCAACAGGAAGGCACGGAGAACGCCAAGTCGCCACAGTTTAAACATATAGAGAGCGGCGATTGGGCAGGTTCAAGAAAATCATCAGTAGCGCCATTCCGACTTTCATGAGATTCTACGGTAAAGCACATAGAGGAAAAAGAGGTGAGGCGGGTCGTTAGCCAATCCATTTCCCCGTGACGATGCCAGTTTTTATAAACCTGTCTGCCATCCCGGTTATCCCTTCGGCCTTCGAGGAGTTTTTGTCGTTCTCTGAGGTTCGGGGAAGCTCAGTAGAGACACTCCCGGTCAACGCGGCCATGGCCGAGCACGCGATCTGGTTACGGATGGTGGGGGTCAGCTGGCAGGCGAGGCCGTGAGGTATGCGCGTTGTCAGTGAGTGACTCGTGGCACGTGGCAGGTATAGGTCATTGCAAATAGGTCCCACTAACGCTGCTGTTTGTCTCTAGAAGTTAGGGGAGAGAGGGGACTGCATTACAGAATTTCCTTCAGCTAGTTCCGCAGATCATATTATCGAAAAGTCGTCATCTCTAACATTACACATTATGACTGGCAGAATACTGGGGGGGGGGGGGAGGTATGATACATTCTCATAATTGAGTATTCCGAAAGAAAAAGTAGTCTGTGGAAGAAGATGGAGAAAATGAGTCTACAAGTATTATAATAAAAGGAGATGGACAATGTTGTACTATATAGAAGTGAAAGGAAAAAAAGAAAAAGTTAAACTGGGAAGTGGAAAAGAGAAGCAAAAGAGGGGAGTAAAGATCATGCGTCATATTCTGCCACAGGGCTTCTTGGGTTGGTTCTTACCTGGGCTCATGTATGGGCTTGGGTCCATTTATCGCACAAAGACCACCAAAGCTTTTGCCCACACCTATTCCGTAAGTATCATATGGCTATCAATAAAACGATAGAAGTAGGAGTGAAATGGCGAATAGGAAAGGTTGAATGAGACTAAGAAAATAAAAAATAAAAAATAAGGAGAAAATAATGACCAAGGAACGAACAGCGATTCCGAAGAGGGGTGGGGTCTCGAGAGGGAGGGGCTTAGGCGGTGGAAGGCGTGTCAGTGGGATAGGCCGGGAGAGGCTTTGAAGTGAGTCGGATGGGTCAGGTGAGTGGTATTCCGGGACTTGGGCAATATATGATGGGAAGGGAAGGGAGGGTCTAGGCTGAGGGAATAGGTCCGCGGTTCTTGTATGTCCCCAAAACGTAGCTAATTCAAAGGCACTTTCGCCGCTGAGGCCCCGTATCTCGGGATTGATATCTTTTCGTTCTAATAGCAACTTTGTCACTCCCTCAAGCCCACCCCCCGCAGCCCACAGGAGTGGTGTTCGACCATATAAGGTGTCTGTAGCATTCAGATTGATATCCTCTCGTTCCAATAGAAGCGTTACAACCCGCTCATACCCACCCCTCGCAGCCCATGAGAGGGGCGTTTGGCCAGATCCAATGTCTGCAATATTGGGACTGATATCCTCTCGTTCCAATAGGAGCTTCACTGCTCCCTCATGCCCGCCCTCCGCAGCCCGCGAGAGTGGCGTTTGCCCATATTCGATATCTGCAGTATTGGGATTGATATCCTCTCGCTCTAATAGCAACTTTACTATTCCCTCATGCCCGCCCCCCGCAGCCAGCCCGAGTGGTGTTCTGCCATAGTCGGTATCTGCAGTGTTGGGATGGATGCCCTTCCGATCCAACAGCATCTTTACTACTCCCTCATGCCCGCCCTCCGCGGCCCACCAGAGTGGTGTTCGGTTATGATAGATGTCCGCTGTGTTGGGATTGGTATCATTGCGTTCCAGTAACAGCTTTACTATTGCCTCATGACCTCCCTCCGCAGCCCACGAGAGTGGTGATCGGTTGTACCGGATGTCCGCAATGTTGGGGTTGGTGTCTTCTCGTCCCAATAGTAGCTTAACTATTCCCTCATGCCTGCCCCCCATGGCCCACCAAAGTGATGTTTGGTTATGCCAGATGTCCGGAGTGTTGGCATTGGTATCCGCTCGTTCTAGTAGCAACTTAACTATTCCCTCGTGCCCGCGCTCCGCGGCCCACGAGAGTGGTGTTCGGTTATGCCGGATGTCCGCAGTGTTGGGATTGGTATCGGCTCGTTCCAATAGTAGTTTTACTATTCCTTTATACCCGCGCTCCGCAGCCCACAGGAGTGGTGTTCGGTTATGCCGGGTGTCCGCAGTGTTGGGATTGGTATCCTCTCGTTCCAGTAGCAACTTTACTATTGCCTCATACCCGTGCTCGGCAGCCGAAGAGAGAGGCGTTTGGTCACGCAGGATGTCCGCAGTGTTGGGATTGGTATCCGTTCGTTCTAGTAACAACTTAACTATTGCCTCATACCCATGCTCCGTAGCCCGCCAGAGTGGTGTTCGGTTATACCGGATGTCCGCGATGTTGGGGTTGGTGTCTTCTCGCCCCAATAGTAACTTTACTATTCTCTCATGCCCGCTCTCCGCAGCCCACGAAAGTGGTGCTCGGCCAGAGGCGGTATCTGCAGTGTTGGGATTGATATCCTCTCTCTCCAACAGCATCTTTACCACTCCCTCAAACCCGCGCTGGGCAGCCCACAATAGTGTTAGACCATATTCAGTACCTACGATGTAGGGATTGGTATCCTCCCGTTTTAATAGCAAATTTATTACTCGCTCATGTCCGCCCTCCGTAGCCCACCAGAGTGGTGTTCGGTTATGCCCCACGATAGCAGCGTTGGGGTTAGTATCTCCTCGTGCCAGCAGCAACTTTACTATTCCCTCATGTCCGCGCCCCGCAGCCCACGAGAGTGGTGTTCGAGTATACCTGCCTGCAATGTTAGGATTGATACCCTCTCGTTCCAGTAGCAACTTTACTATTCCCTCATGCCCTCTCTCCGCAGCCCAGGAAAGTGGTGTTCTCCTATGGAAGGTGTCTGGAGTGTTGGGATGGACATCCTTTCGCTCCAACAACATCTTTACTACTACCTCATCCCCTCTCTTCGCAGCCCACACAAGTGGCGTTTGACCATATCTAGAGTCTGGAGTGTTGGGATTGATATCCTGTCTCTGTAGCAGTAGTTTCAATACCCCCCCACGCCCTGTCTCCGCAGCCCACCAGAGTGGCGTTCGCCCACAGAAGGTGTCTGTAGTGTTGGGATTGGTATCCTCACGCTGCAATAGCAACTTTACTATTCCCTCATGCCCGCCCTTCGCAGCCCACCAGAGGGGCGCTCGGCCATATCTGGTGTCTGCAGTGTTGGGATGGATACCCTCTCGCTCCAACAGCATCCTTGCTACTCCCTCATGCCCGCGCCGCACAGCCCACCAGAGTGGTGTTTGATTATGCGGCTTGTCCCCAGCGTTGGGATTAATATCCTCTCGTTCTAATAGCAACTTTATTATTCCCTCATACCCACCCTCCGCAGCCCACGAGAGTGGCGTTCGCTCACGGGTGGTGTCTGATGTGTTGGGATTGATATCCTCTCGCTCCAATAGCACCTTCACTACTCCCTCATGTCCGCCCTTCGCAGCGCATCCGAGTGGTGTTCCACCGTATTCGGTACCTGGAGCTTTGGGATCGACACCCTCTGGCCCCAATAACATCTTTGATACTCCCCCATTCCCGCCCTCCTCAGCCCACGAGAGTAATGTTGGCCGATAGACGGGGTCTGCAGTGTTTGGATTAGTATCCTCTCGTCCCAATAGCATCTCTACTACTCCTTGATGGCCGCCCCCTGCAGCCCACGAGAGTGGTGTTCGATTATACCGGATGTCCGCAATGTTGGGATTGATATCCTCTCGTTCCAATAGCATCCTTACTATTCCTTCATTCCCGCCCTCCGCAACCCACGAGAGTGGCGTTCGACCATATTCGATGTCTAAAGTGTTAGGGTTGATATCCTCTCGCTCTAGTAGCCATTTTACTATTCCCTCATTCTCGTCCTTTGCAGCCCACCCGAGTGGTGCCCTGCCATATTCGATATCTGCAGTATTGGGATTGATATCCTTCCGCTCCAGTAGCATCTTTACTATCACTTGATGCCCGCCCTTCACAGCCCACCAGAGGGGTGTTCGAACATATCCGGTATCTGCCGTGTTGGGATTGGTATCCTCTTGGTCTAAAAGTAACTTTACTATTCCCTCATGCCCGTCCTTTGCAGCCAACCAGAGTGGTGTTCGACCATAGGTGTCTGCAGTACGGAGATTAAGATCCTCTCGTTCCAATAATATCTTCACCACTCCGTCATGCCCACCCTTCGCAGCCCACCAGAGTGGCGTTCGACCGTATTCGGTGTCCGCGGCGTTGGGATTGACCTCCTTCGGCTGCGATAGTATTCGTACAACATCCTCATGACCTCCGGCAGCTGCCCCTGCCAGGGCAGTTTGGCCCATTATATCTCTTGCGTTAATATTCGATTCTTTCATGGCCAACAGATCAGCAACTAACTTTCCGATCCCGAAAGATGCCGCCCCATGGAGCCCTGTAAAGCCCTTAGGGGAACTACTCCTATCAAAACTCAGCCTCCACCAATATATATCTTTATAATGATGTAGCCAGAGAAGCTGAGAAGATATGTGCTCTTCGAATCCAACCAGAAGCCCGAGCGCAAGTGGAGTCACACTATCCGTCTCTCCCCTTCCTATGTGCTTGCCCCAATAACAAGAAGCGTATTCAACAAGAGGGACCGTCTGCGGGGCAGAACGAAGGGTTGGCGAAAGTTCTCGGACACACTGAAAATTAAGGTACGTCAAGCAAACTTCCGCTATTATCGAATGTGGGCTTTGGTAAAGGTCTAGATTGTTGGATAAATATTCTTGCAAAGTGGAGTGGACAAGCCGGGCCGTGGACGTGGATGCCTCGATCGTGATAAGTCCCAAAGAAGACCCCAGAATAGTTTGAATTTCAGGAACATTCTCGCGATCCAGATCTGTGGAATCTTTCTTTACCCCTAAAGCATGGCATAGCTCGCGAGTGTGTAACGGTCGCTCCGCATTCGATACCCACATCAACGCTTCCATTCCGAGTCTGGATCTACCCCCCTTCTGCGCCTTCATTCGGTCTAGAGTTGTCGCGTACGCATTCCCCAAATGATTGCCCTTGGTCATCTCGTTCAATTTTTGCCTTCTCGCGGAGATAGTAACCTCTCCCAGGATAGCGTCGATGGTTAGCGAAACAAGGAGGAAGCTACAGACCATGGTCAGTCAAAGTAAGATCGTGAGTCATGAAGTGGGGGACGAGGATGCGACCCACATTTCCGAGATTTGTTCTAGAATAATTTTCTGGATATCTGCTCGCAAGCCATCGGACATCGCATAGTGCTCGGTATCCATCTCCAATTTATTTTCCAAATATATTTTTACGTCCTGCGTCTTGGGACTGATAGGTACTATAACACCAGTGGTGAAATATCTTTTAATCTCGGCCTCAACCTGCGGCCTCCCGGTCAGGAATATCCGCGCCCTCGGTGACGCTTGAAGGATATCCTCGAGCGACTTAAGGATCTCCAGTAGATGCTTAGGGAGGCACTCATCTAGGGCATCAATACAGATAAAAACCCTAGGTAATGCAGCAACAGCCTGCTTAAGCATCTGCACAATATCCTGAAGCCGCAGCCCGCGACCGCCGACCTCCTTTTTCGCCTTTTGAAACGCCTTCTGCACATGCTCCAGCACCTCCCCTGTGACCAACAGCTGCTTTAGGATGGCTCCCATGATATTGGCAGTCGTGTGCTCCTTTTGGTCGTGGAAGTCGCAGTAGAACATGGCGACTGCAATGTCTTCCTCGCAAGGTCCATCACATAGGCCATCTATCACTAACGAACTAATATTACTGGCCATCAGCGATAATTCCTACTTCCAGGTGAACAAGGCACTTACCTCAGATATGTTTTCCCCACTCCCGGGTTCCCGCAGCAAAATAGTACAGCCTTATCCCCTCCGCCTTCAGTACTCCTCCACTCCCGAAACTCGTTTCTTTCTAATAGCCAATTTCCCACACCATTGAGCCTCTCCGTACGCACATCTTGATGCCTTCCCCTGGGATCCAGTGGCGAGAGCCACTGCATAATTTCGGGATTCTCATCGGCTATGATATTGTTCACGTTTATAATCTTGTTATGACTATTCGTTACGTTATTGCAGTTAGCATTACTGTTGCCGACCCTGTTCTGATATGATGTGTGTTTCATGGTGCGCCTAAGGTGTTCGTCGAGCGTACATATGCTATCGCGATAGCTATGCTAATGATACGGGTATAAGAGGGTTTGTTGAGTTTGCGCCAGCGAGGGTGAGGAAAAGGAGGGGGTGCGGCTCAAGAAGCTAAAATTGCGATCAGACCAGCTCCCACCGAATACCACTGGGATCATTATGGTTGTGTCACACCACCCTCGCGCATTGAAATGTGAAGCGGCTGAGGTGAAGCTGGCAACTGCATCACGGCTGAACCCTGAAGGCTTGGATGTGGTTATAAAAAATTTATCTTATGGCTTTTTATTGCGATTTGGCGATAAACAAAGGATGATTCCCCATATTTGAACCGGACAGTGCAAGTGTGCCTCCTGAGCTAATAAGGAGGAACAGCTCCTATCATAAGTTTTGTACTCGAGTAGACCGACCGTGCCCTGAGCGAGGTGGTGCCCTCAGCGAGGCATGGTAGTGTTGCTGTGGCGGAACCGGTGTTTAGTAAGAGTCCTCATTGGAC
>Ga0307509_10002064_pt1 | contig 33081 bp, 40 predicted proteins | sample 10_EM_MG_FD_202245 | JGI IMG/M metagenome (GOLD analysis project Ga0307509, IMG submission 202245) | Populus trichocarpa ectomycorrhiza microbial communities from riparian zone in the Pacific Northwest, United States - 10_EM | ecosystem: Host-associated > Plants > Roots > Unclassified | place...
CTTACGTCCTCGTCTGACCGGGATCAAAGTTCCATCCTCAGATTCTTATCCTCCGCAGCAAAAACCTCGTTCCAACTCAACATGCAAGGCATTCATTGCACACTGAAATTTTTTCCAAAAATAAATCGTTTTTCCCTCCACGTGGAGCGTGCCTGATCTGTGCCGAGTGGCTTTGACTTGCCAGATCATTCAAATCACAGATGCATGTTTGTGATACACGATCCCACATAATCCCCACCTCTTGCATCGCTTTCCTTCCGCACGAGTTCCATCCTGTAAAATAACAGGGTCTTCAACGGCGTACCTCATCCTGTGTACGCCCAGTAAGGAGTTCTCTTTTTTTTCCTTCTTTTTTTTTTTCTTTTAGAAAAAGGCGCTTTTTGTTGAATGTTTCTTTTGCTCATCGATAACCAGATTACTTTAAAATTAACCTCCAGTAAGATTTCATAACAACCGAGGGTGCGGTCGAACCCGCGGAGGGGAATGCCGAGATATGCCTCGTTGTGCCCTTCCAATTCAAAGTTTCAAACCCCGGGTCATGGAGCCATTGCTATATTTTTTTTCCAACAAAAAAAAAACTTGTTGACAAAGAAATTATTATCACCCCTCAGCGTATGAGGCCGGCTGATAATTGCCAAAGAACTACTTGAAATCACCCTTTGAAACGAAAGCCAAAAATCGCCGACATCCTCCTCTCCTCCCCTCTCGGCCCGCAGAGCTCGGATACATTGGCAAGTTCGCCCTGAATCGTAACCCTCATCAGCCCCTCATCTTTGGAGAAAACATACCGAATTGCCGGTTCCCAACTTAGCTTCCCTTGCAACGCCACACCGCATTTGGCGCGATGAGCAATATTCTAACCTTCAGGATTCCTTTTCCGGAAAGCATCATCGATGCCTATCTCATTGTTTGCATGATCAGACATTGAATCTGTGACGCAAATTTGATTTCTCCGTAAGGAGATATGACATATAGATTCCACAACTGACCAAGAGTCTTGGGCAAATCCCTCTTTGTGGTTAGGACAGCGAAAGAAGGTGAGCCCTCAATTCAACCTGTCTTCCAATTGGTTTTACTATTACCTCCACAAGATGTACACGACTTACTACAACAGATGGCCAACCTACGTGGAGTTTCGGAGGCACACAACACCCTCAGCTTAGCCGCCATCCCTCCGCGGATCATATCGGTCCACTGCCGAATGATCCACTGGAATAATTATCCGGAAAATAAAGCCTCCAACGGATTCAGCTGATCATGACATAGAGACGTTAAGCATCGCACTACTATTTAGGAGGGATGCGGGCGCCGAGTTCTTGAGGAACAGGAGATTTATCAAATTCATTTGATCTATCGCTCACTCTGGGTGAGCAAACCGGGGTTTACAACAACAGGTATGTAGTACACCTATGGACCTAGCATCGTTACGCATCTCTAGGCACTATACTTACAATTGCTAGGAACATATGGAATCTGGATAGCGGTTATGTATATCGGAGCATGACATAGGTGACGCTGCATTTTTTTGGGAGATCTCGAATGAGAATTCGCATAAGTCCCAGGATGTACTGACTTCCTGCCTCACAATAGCTCTTCCTTCACCCACAGGTTTACGACGGTCGGATAATTTATTTAAAGAGACAACACGACGCAAGGTATCAACACACAACAGTTATTTTAAGTTTTTTATAGGGTACTACTATCATGCCAATTACTTGTGGTGCCCGTGGATGCGAATTTCGAAACCTGCGGCGCAGATCCCATATATGGCTAATTAGACTGCTCGGTGCCGTAGGTACAGATCAAAACTCCCCAGCCCGCAAGAGCAACGAAGAGGCGGAATGTAGGATGGAGCTCATGGTCAATGAAGGATAAAAGATATATATCGTAAGGGCGAGTCCCAAAAACAAAAAGACATTCGAATTTGTATTTACATTAGATGGTAGTCAATTCAAAGAGGAATTTACTGGACGATAAAGTCATAACAAAACACATGTGGGGTGGGCTGAAGTTGACAACAAGTCAGTTGGGAGTTCTGAGATAGGAACCCTCTTCGTACATTTGCAATTTACTCGAAGGGCTCAAATTTAATTAGAGGCTCAATCTCGACCCTCTTGGAGTTGGACTTGATGTTGCGATCGGGCTCGATGTATAGGTTCAGATTTGATGCTGGGTTCGGGTTCGTTGTTAGGTGCAGATTTAATGTTGGATTCGGGCTCGATGTTAGGTTCAGACTTGATCTCAGTTTCGGCAAGGCGCCTATGCCATGACCATGAGTGTCCTTGTACATCAATATAGTTCTCAGAACCGTTGGTGTAGTGCCAGAAGCGACTTCCATCACTGCACAATAGTCAGCCCATGGTAATTTAGAGGCAATACTACATACCTGTTTATATAGTGAAAGTCAATTCCGGCCCCGTTATCCAAATGCTTGCACCAAAGGTTTCCCTGTCATTGAGAGTGAGCAAGCATTGCGAGGTTGTCAACTTGGAACATGTACACTGGCATTAATCCCATGGCTGGCATTGTATTCTTTTGCATCTACACAGTGGTCGAGCATATGTGCGGATTGACTATCCTTTGTGCTATGGAGGTGAGCGCTTGAGGGAGATCCACGCATAATGATGTCATAATCAACCCTAAATTTGGGTCCAAACATTGGGGGTAAATCAGTGTGGTCAATTCGGAAGCATTTGTCTCCACAATCCTCTACACCCACTTTCACGACAGTTGTCTGCTGCAAATCCCCACTTTTTGCAACCACCAAATCAAAGTCCCACTATTGATCCACTATTGGTAGAGATGGGCCTTTGGAAACAGGGGTTATCTGTATCAGCCCTTTGCCCTGGAGGAAATCCTACCATGTCATTCTCCATGATTCCTACCTGATGAAGCACGATACACAAGAGACACTGGAATACGCCAGGCTCCAAGGGCAATATGATTTCTTAATTCAGAGAAAAAAAGATACTATTGTAATAGGCTAAGTTGTCCACGTCGGAGTAATACTGTTAATAATACACCAGCAGCCACTATCCAGCGATGCGTTAGTACCCCTTCAATCCAAACACAACGACAAAGCGAGAGCACTACCTGGCCAGGTTTACTTGCGCGAGGTCTTAGTACTACCGTCTGAAGACGTGTACTTCGAGAAACCCTTTCCGTCATTGTAGTATTTAGAACCATTGGTGTTCTGGTAGTAGTATCCGCCATCCCTGAGACGGGCAACAATTCAGTTCATAGTAAGCAATGGAACGACAAATTTCGCGTACTTGTTGGAATAGTGGTACCCGTTACCACTGTCATTGCCCTGTCGGCTGCACCAATGGTTCCCCTATATAAATGAACGCGTAAGAACCGGGATGGAGGGAAGGAAAGGGCTCGTACCTGGTCATTGGTGCCACTTCCAGTGATGGTGTAATCCTTAGAAGCAGAGTCAGACATGTTGAGAAAAAGTGTGATGAGAGGTATCTGATAGTGATGGGGGGAAGAAAGAAGAAAACTGAGGATACAAATCCTCACTGGTCTATTAATACAGGGGCATTATGCCTGCCCTAATATATGCATTTGGTGATCTGTCAAATTATGACTCGAACAATGGAGAGAACGCGTTTTGACGCGTCCCGAAGAGCTTGTGACTGACGCGTGCTTAATTAATCACTGAGACACACTTCTGTGACGAAGCGCGTCTACAGCACCAGCTCACAAGAGATTTACAAAGGAGAGAAAGGCCTTTGATGTCATCTTATTACATATCATACTACAGCTTTGAATCACAGTCTACCCTTTATAACCTCAGCACTAGAGCGAAAATGTTAACATTTTCAGGGATTGAAAAATGGGTTAGCTCACCTCAATACCGACTCATTTGCCACTAGTCTTAGTGTAACCACTGGGCGAGGTGTAGGTCGACTGCCCACTGCTGCTGCTGTGATAGGTGGAACCATTGGTGTTCTGGTAGTAGTAGCTACCGTCGCTGGGTAGTTAGCGATAATACAGTTGTAAGTAACAAGTCAGAGTTCACTGGATTGGCAGGATTCCACATACGTATTAGAGTAATGGTACCCCTTTCCACCATCGTTGCCCTCGCGGCTGCAGTAGTGGTTTCCCTGCAGTGGACGAAATCAACAACTGGGAAATCTTTGAAGGGAAAGCACATACCTGGCTATTTGTGCCGCTTCCGGTGTAGGTGTAACCTTTGGAGTTGGAAGAATCGCCAGGCATGTTGAGAGAATTCGTTGGGTGGTGTTGTGGTAGAAATTGAGATGAAACAAAGGTGCTGCGACATTAAATAGGGGTACGTTGTGACTGTGACATAACGCGGTTCTTTATGTCTAATTAAAGACGAACTTCTCGTTCTTCCTTTCTAAAGCGTGCAACAGTTCGAAATGATAGAGTCTCTCCCTCGAAGAATTTTGCGCTATTACTTCTTGATTTGTGAGGAGGGGAAAGTTGAAACGACGACACGAACTCATTAATGAGGTTTACGTAAGGCGATCATATCCGTTTTCGAACATCTGAAGGTAAACTTTTCGTCGTTTTACGCTTTCTTCTTGCCCTTGCCTGCCGATCATAATCCATGCCTTTCAGTAGTCCTGCAAAATTTCGGAAAACTCCACATGGGGGCCGACCAAAATACGTCAAGCTTTCACCAAGGGACGACGGTGAATTTCTTGCCGATGTGTTCTTTGAAGGTGAGTTTTTTTTACCCTGACAGTCCCACCTCAGCTTTTTGTTTGCTTAGATCCCCGGAGCTTTTCTCCCAAACCTGGGCCTCTTGGTCAAGTACATGCTTGGGGACTTTATCCCGTATGTTTCCCGATTCAATTCATCCGCAGAACACAAGGCAACGTCAATTACATAGTATTTTTATGAAGATCCCGAGATTGCCTCTGAGGAAATGGACGAGGAAACGGTTAACTTGCCCGCATGTACACGACTTTCCTGAGTTTTGGGAGTATTACTAATTCTCTCGGTTCTAAGGCGACGGCGTGCAGTCGATGATGCGGCAGGTACATATATACTCAATCCATTACCTCGAAAAAATCTGATTTCAAACCGTTATTCTTTTAGATGAAAGGTCAGATGATGTATTATGGGAATAGACCCGAAGATCAATTCATGAAAGTAATTCTCGAACGCAAAGTATGCAGGTGTCCACCACCTTCTCCGTAGCTGAACACTTAAAACATAACCAACAGCGCCAACAACTAAAAGACACGGACTTGAAGCAACTTGATAAATGCGATGTCATTGTCAAAATCGCAATGACGTGGGTTCTTATGCCATGTCCACATTCACTGTTACCTAACTTAGCTTCAGAGGAATGCGCACCAAAAATAAAGAATCCCGCGTCTGGCGTCAGTTCAAGGTCTCGTCAGGGATTACACTCAGTGCGTTCCAAGATAAAGTTGTCGCACCTATTATGGGATGGTAATTCGTGCAGAACTTCTTCGTCATCATTTTGCCTGACTGATCATATTAGGGTCAGAAACTTTCATTGTTATACCTTCACCGACTTCAGGGATGGTGCTTTATTCGGCCCTGAAGTACTATTTCACTTCTTTTTTCGCCTCGACTGAACGTTGAATCTTTCCCCTTGCAGTCCGCGGCCTCTGTTGACCGCATGCATATTGCCCAGGTCCGATCCTCCATTTCACGAGCTTGTCAGTCAACTTGATGAATTATTTAGGTTGGGTATGTATACCTTCCGGACAACAAGTAAGTGAACGCCGGTGTGTTAGGCCACATCCATTACTTAAACATTTTAGATACAAGCTAGCACACCTATTTGGAAAGGAAGGCGACCAAATTGGCTACCTGTACGACTTTGGTGACAAGTGGTATCACCTCATTGAGGTCTGGCTATTTGTTGGATTCAACCCCCCCTGTCGTTCATGATCCTTTTTTAGATCTTGAAGATTTACCCTCCTGAAGAGTCAACTGGAAAGATCGAAATCATTGACGGGAAAGGGATGTGCCCCGGAGGTAAATAACCACCTTTTCGGAGTTGACGTTTCGAATAACATGTATTTTGCACGATCCAGAAAACATGAAAGGAAATCTGCAATATGCAGACTTTCTCGATAAATACGACCAGGATTCCCACTTGGCGAAGTGTGTATGTCCACTTTATCGAGCTAGAGTTCTGCATTAAACTTTTACCAAAGGGCGGCTAAAAAACGTGAAGTTTTAGAAACCCCTAACTATAAACATTTCGGAAAACCCCCGTCTTTATTCGACCCAGCCGTCTTCGATATCCAGGCCGCAAGAGAGAGACTTTCCGAGGCTCTCAGTAGCTCTGCTTCAGTCCGGAGTGGCGCAAAGACATTCAACATGCCAATGGTGCCTGGAGGCGAATCTATTCAAGATAACATTACGAGCGCATATCTCAAGAAAGGCCAAACAATTACTAAACAACAAACTGACGAAGGATCGGGCTACTGGCGTGAAACTACCTCAGTTATGAAAGACAGCAGGAAAGAAGCTGTATGTGCGTCTTGTGGGAAGCCAGCAGCACCGGATGTGCAACTCAAGACATGCAGTGCTTGTCGTATGGTTTTGTGAGTGCCGTTAATATTCGCGGCCAAGCAGCTGTCTTGACGAATGAACTATTCAGGTATTGCTCAACTGAACACCAAAAGGTAAGTCTTGTATCCTTCGTTTTCCAAAGGCTCTGGTAACCTGACATGGCTCTTGTAATTTTAGGTTCATTGGAAGGCTTCGCACAAAAAGCAATGCACTCGTAACTATGCCTCGCAGGTGAAATTATCATAAACCTACGTTTTTATATTCTGGGAGAGCTCGTAATGTTGCCTTGGAGTCTCGCAAGAATGCTGTACGATCGAATGTAACACATAGTTATTTAACAATTTGCAAGAAATATTTATAACTTTATGTAACATACCAAATTTCCCCGGCATCTATTGCCAAAATCGTTGTTACAGTCACCCCCTTCAGCTCCATCACCGTCCTTTTCACATGGCTGAAATTCCACAGAGTGACGTCTCGCGACCATCTGCTCTTCCAACTGCAAATCTCCAACGTAACACTGGTTCGCAGTCCTTTGTCGACCAAAACTCCTCCGAATACCTCGATGCGATCGAAGAAGAGTGGAACAAGAAAGTGGATGCAGAGGTCGAAATCCTCGTTGATGGGATGGTGGACCTCGTCAGCCTCGCCTCGGTAAAAAAAACGACGAATTTACATGTGGTGAATGGATGTACTGACTTCGTAATGATCACAGATTGGGGACAAGGATAAATTTCGTGTTGCACAGGAATCATTTCAGGCGGAATCGCGTACAGAATCGATGGTGAGCATCACCGTTATACATGTACCTTGCCGGATCGCTGATTGCATTACAATCGTAGATCCGTGCTGCAAACTCTTTGCTATCCATAACGCACTCGATGAAATTGCTCTTGCTCCTATCGGATGAGGCTCAAATTGCACATCGACGTGATGCGGAACTCAAGATGGTCCAGGAAGAAAAAGATGACGCAAAGGAAAAGGTTGCTGCCCTCCTGGACGAACTTCTGCGAAAACCAAGTTCCTCCAATGTAGTCGCGCCATCCGCCCTACCCTCATCATCATCATCATGAAGTCTAGAAGCATTTTCTCAAAATTTAAATTTCAAAGCGGTAGTAAGATAATCGGATATCTCCCCAGTATCAATACTAACTTTAGTTATAGTTACAAGGAATTGACAACAGGATAAATAGGCAAATTACCAGCAACCCGCGAAACCTCCTAAAAGACTATCAATGATCCTCCATCGATAATGCACGTTTGACGGCGTCTTCCTCCAAATGCTTTGCTTTGATTCTACCTTCCCGAAGCCTCTCCAACCCCATACTGATGCTCTTCATATGGACCTCAACTGGGACCTTGGAACCAACTAGATCGGGAGCAGCAACCCGTTCTCGCATGTCCTCCATGTCTTCGCTCATCGCCCGCAAAGTCTCCAACGCCGCAACTACATGCATGAGAGCCTGCCTTCTGTAAACGCTCAAGCCTTTTAGGAGCTTTAGATGATGGTCAAAATTCCGTAACCCCTTCTGATTTCCTCCTAGTTTGGTCCAGAGCTCTTCCAAAAGTTCGGTTTTGGCAGAAGAAATAGAAGAATCCTCACGAGAGACGACCTCGTGGAGCGTCACGAGTCTCCCCTCCAATGTCTTTAAGTTGTGTAGGCTATGCTCAGCCTCAACGATGAGCCTCTCCATGTTGGCAGAAAGGACGCTCATAGCTTCTTCAAAGGTTTTCATGATGGCGTCTTTGGTGTTTGGTCTCGCGGGCTTCCAAATCGCGAGGGCGCGAGGCGACCAAGGAGAAGGTTCATTCGCTCTTGCGATCTGGATAAATTGAAGGGCATAATCATTCACAGCCATGATACTAAACGGTTATCAGTAGACTCTAATGTTACGAACGACAAACGCACCTATCAACGGCTCCACCGACCTTCGATGTCAGTTTGTGCAAGCCCCGCCCTGTTCTCCTTGCGTCCTCCAAAAACTCCACCAAAGACTCAGCAAGCGTATCCTTGGCCTTTAAGTCGCTTATCCGCACACGAGTTACCAAATCCGACGTCGCCATTTCCGCCTTTTTGATCTCTAATGACAATGCGGATCCTCCCACCAATTCCTCCAACAAGTGCTCGAAAGTTCCGCTTTGAACTTCCACGAGTTTCGGATAATCTGCCCATTTAGGAGTGAAATTTGGGGTGTTGTTGTTCAGGTCATTGTTGATTCTGCACATAGATGTCACCGACATTCCTGGAATAATGCAGAGTGGTTGGAATGCATTTCGCACTGTTTGTGTTAGATATCCAATCATTGAAGAAAGGAGCCACAGAAATAGAAATATAGAAATTGGCCAGCGAAGGAGATGAATGGCAGCGCTGAAAACATCTAGCGCATAGCGCCCAATGAAGATGGTTCCATCAAGAGCTCCTTTTAGCATTGCATCCTGGATAGCGGTGGGCGTGTGTAGACGTGGTGGGGGAGGGATTTGCTTTCTGAGCCCACGAATCGGTTTCCGACGTTTGCGCGGCGACCCGTGAAGACTTGCATTATCGCCCGGGTTGATCTGTCTTCCCAAAGCTTTCTCCGAGTCCTTCACTATATCCTCGTCTTCCCAATTGTCGTCATCTGTCTCCTGGCTATACTGGTTGATTCCTCTCGCTCCTGAATATCTGTCCTCCTGTTGGATATCCACGGTCGCGTTTGCGCTACTGGTGCTCGATAGAGTTGGTGGTTGGTGCTGCGTCATTTGGGCAATGTATAGCCAAGCAATCAGAGATCACGACCTTATATGTAGATATATGACAACGTGTTTTATGACCGGCTGAGATGCTGCTTGCAGGCGACAAACAGGGCCTTCCGGAATTATCAAGTTGATGCAAATCTCAGTCACTCACGTGACTACCGTCATTCACTACTTACTCCACACTTTCCCAGGCCGTCGGCATCGCGAACGCGCTCGCGATTTCGCCTTATCATCCCGTTTTGGGTCCACACATCATTTTTCAGAGATTCGGATGGGTAATATCCTGTCTCTTTTCACTATCCGTTTGAGGACAGTGCTCGACGACGCATCCCTTTTTTGTTGGGGTTTTACACCGGCAGTCACAACTTGAATGGTGTAGATGCGTCCTATGATGATCGAGCATGTACCTACAATATTGGTATCATATGCGAAAATATCAATTTTTTGGGCCCTTCGTTCTTATCAAATTCAAATCCAATTTCCGAGTCAGGATACGTTAGTCCTAAATATCTGTTCGTCCCGAAAGTGAGCGAGCGGAGCGAGGGAACGCGCTAGTATTATCTATTCGCTGAAGTCCACCGAAATAAATTCATCTGGAGGCTGGTCTAATATTACAATAGAAGAGAGATTGGACGTAATAAGTAGACGTTCTCGAATATTTGTGTCCATTATCGCCTTGTGAGGAATCCTCAAGTGTTGATTTTTACACACCTATCATAGTTTCCTGAAAGGATGAAGGTCAGGCTCAGTTTTGAACAAAATCCTCCCGCTGTGTTAGCGCATACCGTGTTGGTTGGCACCCCACCTGAAACCTCGGTCAGCGACAAGAAGTCGAATTAAAAACTGAAAGCGCGAACCATTGCGGGAACAAATGAGAATCCCCAGAGGCACCAAACACAGCGAAGGAGAGGATAAATACCATGACCTACGGTACCAATATGGTGTGGAATGAAGAATGGAGCGACGGAAAAAATACTCCGTACCTGAGTTCCTCCGTCGAGGGCAGCGGCAAGGATATAATTGTACTTAACGAACCAGCCCGGGTACCGCGTGCGTAGCCACCACTGAGAGAGATATGCGACGAAAAAGTACGACAAGAGGCATGAGTTGATACCGCCCCAAAGGCACCCAATAGAGTAACTACGTAGATGGCCGGTCAGGGTGCAAGACGAAAGGCAGCGAACAGCAATTGTAACGCACCAGATTATAGGGGTATACAGGTAGTCGGCTCGTAACTTGGGCCACAACCTATGTAAAATCCAGAATGGAACAGGAACGAGGAATCCGATCAAGTAAGCCCAAGCAACAAATTGATAGCGTTTTCCAATGGCGAACAACTCGTGGCTAGTATGTCGTGCGAAACAGTTAATCAAGCTCAAGAGTTCGGGCGCATAGCGGCTTACCTTAATGCTCCCCAAGCAATCGCCTGAGAATTGTATTGTTGAGGCTGCTGCCCTGACCAAACATTCGTGCCCTGGACAGACAAAAGGATGTCCCTTTGATTATCGACAATGCTGTTCATTAGGACTCAAAAAAAAAAAAACATGAACGAATCAGATGGGTCATCACAAAAATGAGAAGAAAAAGTAGCTACTGAAGTTCAGAATACTTCCAAACAATGTTCCAATGATCTGAGCAGTGAATGCCGCGCGTGGTGGCAATTTCGTGTCTGCAAAGCCCAAAAGTTAAAACATAATAGGCATAGTAATAACAAGCTGAACTCTTACATTGGGCGAGTTTGAGGTCGCGCATTAACAACTGAGCTTGGCTCACGGAATCTGCAATTCATTGGAAGGGCCAGGAAGCAGAGAAGGGAGGTTGCTTACTATAACCAAAGAGGACGAAATACATGTTTGCCATCGGTTTTCCGGGATGAATGAAACCTCCAATCATCTGAGGTATACCAGCATCAAACAATGAAAACGGCGTCAGAAGGCCGATTATTACCTGAATGAAAGGCTGGATAATGAAGCCTAAACCTGTCATGGCATACAGCGTCCCGAAGAATAAGATGGACACCGTTGCCAAAATGATGCTGATCAGGAACCCCCACCTGGAATCCGTATGATAAGATGCAAAGGTCATCATTGCCAATTCTGATACGCACCATGGCAAAGTAGAATCAGTCTTGTAAATGATCACCAATGCCATGATGATCGAAATCGCAAGCGTCACAATGTACCAGCTGTTAGGCGCATCGGGATACTACAGCAAGTGTTTGTGAGTCATAATATGAGGTGTCAAAGGCATTAACCTTAAGCATTTCCTTGTAATGTGGATCGAGTGTCTCGTCCTTGACTAACTCATCACGCATACCGTCATCTTGCCAAAATCGCCAATTGAAATTTTGGTAAATCTGCTTGATTCCAGAAGGTGAAATCCAGCTCCAGGCATTTCTCATATCGTCGCGGTTCCAGATCAACAGGTGGCAAAATGTAGCGCCCATTGCCAAATTCGTTGAGAGAAGTAGAACCACCCATGTTCCCGTGTAAAACGGCTAAAAAAAGATTATTGTGTAATGAGAGAGTAGAAGTAACATGAATAGCTACGTACCAATCCTTGCTGCTCAAGGAGGGTTTTGTCGACCTCAAACTTATCATTCAATATGAGAAGTTGATTATACACAGTTCCGTTCGCATAAAACAATTCTTGGGAAAGCTGGACAACTGGATGAACGAGAAAAATCGACACAAATGGAGGGAGAGCGCACCAATGGGAAGCTTTTGGATTGCCAAATGTTCCCGTAGTATACGCCGATGAAAACAACCCTGTGAAAGCAGGACGTCATACTTATTATTTCGACGCGACAAAGAGCTTACTCACAAGCAAAGGAGGTAACCCATACAATTAGAGAATTGTGCACGCAGCGGAATTGCCATGGGATTACCAACTCGAAATCTTTCAGTGTTAGGTTCAGACTCCAACGGCCGGGAACACCTTACCTCCAGAAATGTACTGCCAATCAAAGCAGATGGATAACAATCCAAGACCCTCATTTCCATTCGAACCACCAAAAATGCGCGTGAAGTCCGGAGATCTTTGATTCGCAAGGCAAAATATAGAAAATCCAGTGAGAAGAGGGAAGATCCACTCCGGGAAAAGTTCCCAAACAAAGACGCTGGCCTAATCGTCAGCAACGAGAGTAAATTCTGGTGCTTTAACTGATAAAACGAACCAACTGAAGGCAATCCAAAATAGGCGAAGTTTCTTCTGTACCCCTGAAGCATCCTTGAATAGTGCGTCAAACATAGAGACCAGAGGTAAGATCATTGGATAGAGCATTTTCGTCGGATAGAGCAGGATCGCTGCAGGTCAATGTCAGATTTGGAAATAAAGATAGTAAGGAAACTCAGATTACATCTGAGCAGACCGCCAATACCGTAACCTAGTATTAAAGAAGGATGGTTCCAATCACATGTGATGTAGGTAATATTCTTGCTTCGTACCTAGAAGTTGACTGGAAAATAACAAACTATATTATATGTGTGAGAGATGGGTAAGCCGCTGAGGTCGAGACGTTTAAGACATACAAGATACTTGCTGCAGGGTTCGGAGTAATGTTGTAAAATAAGCGTTGGACCGCCAGGACTTCGGTACCAAGAGCAGCGTTCGCTGCAGCGCTGGCCATAATAACGATGAACGCATTTTCCTTCTTGTTGAAAGGATGCTGGTGAGCGATCAGTAGGGTTCCATGAGGCTCACAGGAAAATATCGTACAGGATTCAGATAGCGGAGGAATCCACGGGCAGGGATCAGGGTTTCCAGTGCAATTCCGAGAACGTATGAGATAACCGCTAAAAACATGGTCGATACGAAAACAGTTTGCTGAAAATAAATGGGTATGTGAGCGAGTGTCGAGTTCCTCTGGATTACAACTTAGAGAAAGAGTTGTCGACTTACTGGCTTGAAATAGTAGATCTCCGCTATTGGTCAACAGAAAATGGTCAGAAAATTAGATACAGAGTAAAATAGAGAAAGGTACCCAGGACACCACCAAAGCCCGAAAGGCCAGTCCCAATGATGAACGCCCTGACAGTCCAGGGATTCAACGTAGGGTCATCGTGAATGGTAATAACATGTGTCGCAATATCACGTTCGTTCTCGAGAACTCCAAAGTTGCCGTCGTCGTCGTCGTCATTAATCTCGGCATCTTTCGGATTCGCCTCGTCATCTAAAGGTAGCCGTTTCTCAAAGTCACCGACTGGAAGAGAGGTGGGCATTGACATTGTGAGGCCGTGGGGAGGGCACCCTTGGCAGCAGTTTCAGATCCACTTCCTTTCTTTTGACGTGAGAAAAACCTAAGAGGGGGTATGTATGTCATGGCTTCCATGCAGTCGCGAATAAGTAAAACGGGTCGGAGTTGAGGCCTGAGGGTGGTCTTCTCGACCCTTCGAGAAAGATAGAGGGAGAGTATGCAGAGATTGCCTTAACCCTCCAAAAATCATGAATACGGAGCGAATTGAAATTGAGAAAAGATTGTTGCACAGAATTAAATTTACCAGGTTGGGAATAGAGATCCTCTTGCATACGTAAAAAAAAATGGCCATTATCACCGCTGATTTCGGAGATATCCTATCAAGATGTTTCCGAGTTTTGTAAACCCTGGATAAGCATCTGTTTTCCAACGTAGGTACATTTATCTCTTCGGCTCGTTGGGATGTTCATCCAACTTCTCAATTCCACAGGCAGTTTTGCGTACCTTCAGGGATTATAAAACACATTGTGGCAACAGCAATATACGCGGTAGCTAGGTACCGGTGCATGCATCTTTCCCACATTCCTGCGATACATCATCCTAAGTTCGTCATCGGCCCCAAGCAGATCGAATTTACGCCTGGAGGGTGAAGGGAGCATCTTGTAATAATGGTGCGTGTTACATGTAAGCGAGGGCGGGCACAACATCTGAGGGTATGGAGCTTCGAAAAGCTGAGGATATGTTGCTGGCTTGCTTGGTGCAGCAGCTGTAGCAGGCGTTGACAGGACTATCCATGGACAGTGGTAGCAAGGCAAAGACTGAAACAGAGGCGGAGAACGTGAATCGCGAATGCGGAAAGTATACCTCGAGGGTGTCCTCCCCATACATATGCGCGATTGATGGTGCTGTCATATTCCTGACATCGCCGAGTCCCATACATAAGTACTGACCCTCAGATTCGCGCTCAAAGCTATCGAAGTAAATGGGATACCGGGCCATAGGCAAGACTAACGTGCCTAGAGGACTTGTTCGAGGCTTCTTAAGCTGGTCACCGTCCCGGTTTCAGCGGGAAAGAAGTGTTCGTTTGCGATGCTATCCCATTTGGCCAAGGCGCCAGTGCAATGGAACATCAAAAGTTTTTTTCGAATTCCCTGATGGAAGACCAGTGTATACCAAATGTCGGCTCATTGATGATATACCCTCTCGTTCGCTGTCGGTTTGTCGTCGTTGACTTCCCATTAGACACGAGCAACTTGGAAATGTCGAGGCGTGAACGCCGGCAAAAGGATGGGAAGTTGGCGAATGGAGGAGTTGTGGGCGCAAGTACTTGCGCTGAACCACATTGCGGTTTGAGGGCGTTGGAGAAAACGAACACCATTCAAGACCATGACGCGCATTCTCAGGGTTTCCTTGTTTGGATGGTTGATGGTTGATGTCATCAATCCTTGTGCTTTTTATCGCAGCGTTTGCCCCTCGTCCGATGCTGCGCAAATGGCTCACTGCTCGTAAGGTCTCGCCCCTACATAAACAACATATTTTATCACATTAGCTCGTAATCCGGCCCTACTCATCACTTCCCTGGATTCCTCCTATTTTTATTCATCTCTTCCCTCGCTAGTACACGGCGGCGCCGTTCCACGCTCTCGATCGGCTGTATCATAATTTTTACGTTCTTTTCCCCGAGACGGCGCCGCAGAGTAAGATAATAAATAGTGCCACAATTAAATAGCTTCTGGGAGAAATTTACACACTTAATCACTGTCTTTTTTTAATATCATTCTCACACGTCTCGCAAGCACTCCACGGCAAAACTATAACGTTTGTGTTGCTGCTGTTAAAGGGGGAATGCGTCATGCCCTCGAGAAAATCCACTGGTATGCCGCAACGAATGGTGTGACTTTGTTTTGGTTGTTAGGGTTAGTCCTGGGAGGCGCCACCTAATTCGGAATGAGGAAATATAAATAAAAAACAACTCGACCAAATCAGCGTTAGTACTATATAGCACAGATGCCACCCTTTTCCAATTTCCCAGCCAGCGCCTCATATGTGCGCCGAGCTTGGCCGCACCCGATACTTTGGCAATAATCCTGTATTGTGGTCCTGGTGGTTGCCTGTGTGGATGACGTTAATAGCCCTGGGATCTTGAGGAAGCCGTCGTGTAGTAGGCGATAGAAGTTAGAATTTAGGAACAGGAAGCGGGGCAAAGTCAGAATTGCGGAGGAGGACGACAGAAGAAGTCTTTATTTAATCATATTTATTCGTTGAAGTAATTTCAACAGGAAGCGCTCTGATATTACAATAGAGGAGAGATTGGAAGTAATAAGCTCTCAAAGAGTTGCACCCATCGACTATCGCCTTGTGTGGAACCCTCAGGTGTTGATTTGCACACACCTATCATAGTTGCCTGAAAAGATAAAAATCAGTTCAGTCGTACACCAAGTCCTCCCGCTGTATTTGTGCATACCGTTTTGGTTGGCGCCCCACCTGGAAGTGCAACCGCGGTCAGCGATAAGAAGTTGAATTAAAAAAATAAAGAACGAACCATTGCGGGAACAAATGGGCATCCCCAGAGGCCCCGAACACGGCGAAGGAGAGGATAAATATCATAACCTGCAGGACCAATAGGGTTTGGGATGAAGAACGAAGCAGCGGAAGGATCGTCCGTACCTGAGTTCCTCCATCGAGGGCAGCAGCAAGGATATAATTGTACTTAACGAACCAACCCGGATAACGCGTGCGGAGCCACCACTGCGAGAGATATGCTACGCCAAAGTACGAGAAGATGGATGAGTTGATGCCGACACAAAGCCACCCAATATAGTAACTACGTAGATTACGGGTCAGGGTGCAAGACAAGACAAGCAGTGAACAGCAATTGTGACGCACCAGATTATAGGGGTGTACAGGTAGTCGGCTCGTAACTTGGGCCACAACCTATGTAAAATCCAGAATGGAACAGGGACGAGGAAGCCGATCAAGTAAGCCCAAGCAACAAATTGGTAGCGTTTTCCAATGGCGAACAACTCGTGGCTATGTCGAGCGAGACAATTAATCAAGCTCAAGAGTTCGGACGCATAGCGGCTTACCTTAATGCTCCCCAAGCAATCGCCTGAGAATTGTATTGTTGAGGCTGCTGCCCTGACCAGACGTTCGTGCCCTCGACTGACAAAAGGATGTCCCTTTGATTATCAACAATGGTGTTCATTAAGACTAAAAAAGAAAAAAGAAAATCAATGGCTGTCACACGGATGTAAAAATGCGCCTACTGAAGTTCAGGACACTTCCAAACAATGTTCCGGTTATCTGAGCAGTGAATGCCGCGCGCGGTGGCAATTTTGTGTCTGTAAAACGTAAAAGTTCCAAAACAACAGGCAGAATGATAACAAACTGATTCTCACATTGAGCGATTTTGAGATCGCGCAATAACAACTGAGCTTGGGTCACCGAGTCTGCAATTTTATGGTAAGGGCCGCGGGGTGCAGAAAAGGGAGCCTTGCTTACTATAACCGAAGAGGACGAAATACATGTTTGCCATCGGTTTTCCGGGATGAATGAAACCTCCAATCATCTGAGGTGTACCGGCATCAAACAATGAAAACGGCGTTAGAAGGCCGATTATTACCTGAATGAAAGGCTGGATAATGAAGCCTAAACCTGTCATAGCATACAGCGTCCCGAAGAATAAGATGGACACCGTTGCCAAAATGATGCTGATCAGGAACCCCCACCTGGAATCCGTATGATAAGATGTAAAGGTCATCATTGCCAGTTCTGACACGCACCATGGCAAAGTAGAATCAGTCTTGTAAATGATCACCAATGACATAATAATCGAAATCGCAAGTGTCACAATGTACCAGCTGTTAGGCGCATCGGGATACTAAAGCAAGCGTTTGTGAGTCATAGTAATGAGAAGGTGTCAAAGGCATTAACCTTAAGCATTTCTTTGAAGTGTGGGTCGAGTGTCTCGTCCTTGAATAATTCATCACGCATACCGTCATCTTTCCAAAATCGCCAATTGAAATTCTGGTACATCTGCTTGATTCCAGAAGGTGAAATCCAACTCCAAGCCTTTCTCATATCGTCGCGGTTCCAGATCAACAGGTGGCAAAATGTAGCGCCCATTGCCAAATTCGTTGAGAGAAGTTGAACTACCCATGTTCCAGCATAAAACGGCTACAAAACATTAATAAGGGAGTGGAAGTGATATGAACAGCTACATACCAATCCTTGCTGCTCAAGGAGGGTTTTGTCGACTTCGAATTTATCATTTAAAATGAGAAGTTGATCATAAACAGTTCCGTTCGCATAAAACAATTCTTGGGAAAGCTGGCAAAATCTGGATGAATGTGAAAACTCGGTACAAATGGAGGGAATACGCACGAATGGGAAACTCTTGGATTGCCAAATATTCGCGTAGTATACACCGATGAATACAACCCTGTTAAAGTAGGACAATATACCAATTTTCTCAATGTGCCAGAAAGCTAACTTACATGCAAAGGAGGTAGCCAACGAAGTTAGAGAACTGTGCACGTAACGGAATTGCCATGGGATTAACACCTTGAAATTATTCAGTGTCAAGCTAGGACTCAACCGACAGGGATCGCTTTACCTCCAGAAATGTACTGCCAATCAAAGCAGATGGATAACAATCCAAGACCCTCATTTCCATTCGAACCACCGAAAATGCGCGTGAAGTCCGGAGATCTTTGATCCGCAAGGCAAAATATAGAAAATCCAGTGAGAAGAGGGAAGATCCACTCCGGGAAAAGTTCCCAAACAAAGATGCTGCCCTAATCATCAGCAACGAGAGTAAAGTCTTGTGCTTTAACTGATAAGACGAACCAACTGAAGGCAATCCAAAATAGGCGAAGTTTCTTCTGTACCCCTGAAGCATCCTTGAATAGCGCGTCAAACATGGAAACCAAAGGTAAAACCATAGGATAGAGCATCTTCGACGGGTAGAGCAGGACAGCTGTAGGTCAATGTCAGACTTGGAAATAAAGAGAGTCAGGAAACTCAGATTACATCTGAACAGACCGCCAATACCGTAGCCTAGTATTAAAGAGGTATGGGTCAATTCGCGTCCGATGTGAGTAACATTATTTCTCGGTACCTAGAAGTTGACTGGAAAATAATAAACTATATTCAATGTGTGAGAGATGGATAGGGTGGTAGGGACGTTTAAGACATACAAGACACTTGCTGCAGGGTTCGGAGTAATGTTGTAAAATAGGCGCTGGACCGCTAGAACCTCAGTACCAAGAGCAGCGTTCGCTGCAGCGCTGGCCATAATAACGATGAAAGCATTTTCCTTTTTGTTGAAAGGATGCTGATAAGGAGGTTGGTCAGTAGGGTTGTATAAGGCTCACAGGAAAATATCGTACAGGGTTCAGATACCGAAGGTATCCACGGGCAGGGATCAGGGTTTCCAGCGCAATTCCGAGAACATACGAGATAACCGCTAAAAACATGGTCGATACAAGAACAGTTTGCTGAACACAAAAGGGCATGTTGGTGAGCGTCGAGTTCCTTTGGTTTGCAATTAGAGAAAGTGTTGTCAACATACCGGCTTGAAATAGTAGATCTCCGCTATCGGTCAGCAGAAAATGGTCAAAAAAACAGATACAGAGTAAAATAGAGAAACGTACCCAGGACACCCCCAAATGCTGAAAGGCCAATGCCAATGACAAACGCCCTGACAGTCCAGGGATTCAACGTAGGGTCGTCGTGAATGGTGATAATATGTGTCGCAATATCACGTTCGTTCTCGAGAACTCCAAAATTGCTGTCGTCATCGTCAATAACCTCGACATCTTTCGAATCTGCCTTATCATTAAAAGGTAGCTGTTTCTCGAAGTCAGCCACTGGAGGGGAGGTAGGCATCGACATTGTGAGGCCGTGGGCAGAATGTCTCCTTCGATGTTATATAGACCCGTCGTTCATCTTTACCGTGTCTTATAGGACGATAAGAACCGCATTCTCAGCGCTGATAGTTGCCATAGAACGGAGAGTCGTATATGGTTGACGAGAGGCCTAAAAATACTATGTGAATTGTGAGACGAAATTAATAGGAAAGCACGCAGACGTGTAAAAACGCATGCGAATAAAGATAGGGGAAACAGCTAGTTAAGTATCTTAATTTAAGTTGAAACTTGATGCATATGGGCAGATCTTATGTTGCCTAATACCCTGGGGTTGGACGCCTTGAATACCCGCCGTGAGATTGCAGGCAAACTGTATACACAGTGTCCGATCTTTGAGTCGTAGTACTGCCATTAGCAAAGGAGGCATAACCGATAACGGACATCTTGTGATATAAGTGCAGGATTCAGGTAAGGCCCAGTGGGATACAGTCCAAATCTTGAGGAATTCGGAAGTCAGGGATCGCATGAGCACCAAAGTGGGGAGTCAAAACGCCGAAGAGACTATTATCTGGCACATTCTTCATCACAACGAGACAAGGAAATGTATAGTAAGTAGCCAGGCTACGTAGCGTGGCAAGTTACCGGACAATGCTACCTCAAGCGCTTTAGAGGACCACTACTCCTACGTCCATTGCCAGTTCGAAATGGGGGTTATCATCACTGCACGAGACGCGGACACGCATTCGAAAAATTCCTGTCCGAGGGGAACAAAGGGTATCAGGCCCACGCCATACGCCAACTTGAGTGCCGCCCGAGGTTCGAACAGCAATGCCAGAGCCTGAGAAAGCTTGAGAAGTGTTTGGAGTATGACGACAATAATAAATCTGGGTGGCGTGCTGGCGTGTTGAACGCCGAGCCTTTTGGCTGGATACCGCCCTAACCTTCACAATAGAACAATGGTCGTCTATCATGCATCGGCCACTCATAGATCCAGGCGTCAAGCCTTCGGGTTCCGGGAAATGGAGCGGGTGAATGGTGAGTGTTTTAGCCAAGGTCGCCTGCTTTCCCATTCCCAGAATACAAACCTAGTTCCGAATGGCTGGAGTCATATTTCGAGGGAACTTAGTGCCCACAGGGACAGAACTTGGGTTCGTGTGACGTTGTGGTTCACTTCGCAAATGAATTGATGTGGCTGGCCTTGGGTAAAAAAGACAATAAGAATCGGACATGAGGACACTCGGCAATCATGATCTGTGCTAAATAAAGGGGTAACGTGACCTCATATTGACCTGAGCTGGTTCAGCTTCCTCATTTACCTCTTCCTCTGATCCCGAAAGCAGGCGATACGGTCAAAGACAATAAGAATCTATCTGGCAAAATGTCCGCTGAAATTCATTGCTCTTCACCGCTCTTTCCCTTCTTAACAACGCGACACCTCACTCTTCGCCACTCTTCCAGGCCAGCGCTGTTGGAGCCGTCGTTCGACGCCCAACATCTAATCGTCTAATCAGCTCAGGGCAGAGGTATGTATAATCGTTCTATTGGCTCTCCTATCTCTAATTTCTTGGACTTCATCACCCAGGCTGACTACAATCGACTATATTTTATTTTAACGAACCTCAATATGTTGTTCGCCGAAAGCGTGAATACCTCTCGTAGTGGCTGTCCAGTGATATATACTCACCGTTTCTCAGAGCTCTAACATGACATCGGATACGGGTCTTCCGTCGGACGTGGGTAATCCGCCTTCTGTTTCAACTGTTGGATTAACGCATTCCTCAGCAATACAAAAGGGCTGTTCTCCGCCGTCCACCCTCGCGGTTTACCGTTGAATTCTTGACGCCGTCAAAGTCCAGTATGTGACAGCATCGTTCGCTTAAAAAGCCTTCTCTGACTTTAGAATAGATGGAAGTTACAACCATGGAATGCATATTGCTCCTCTGATGAGTGGCGACGTCGCTTCTATATCCTCTCGCGGATCGAGTATCGAGTACGACATATGGCGCAGATGGGAGGATTGTCTTTTTTTTCAGGAGGCACTTGAGCAGGAGTATTCCCGGGCAGCTCGCGAAAAGAGAGTCCGCCTCCAGCAAGGAAAGGGCGTCAAAGCCTTCAACGGAATGTATAAGCAAGACATGGCCTCGTCTTGGGAGTCCCTTCCACCAGGTCCCGACCCCAAATCTGTCGTCCAGGACATTCACGGCCATCTTCCGAGACTTACCAAAAGAGGGACACTCTTTCGCGCTAGCCAAGCCACGATTGAACAGAGGCAGAGGGAGCTCCAGACTTTAATTGAGACCCTCTTTTCCGATGATATGCCCGCCTTGATTCAAGAAATTAGGGCGAGCACTGTCGTCACTGATTTCTTTGGCCTTTGGAGACGAGACTACGACCAGCTCGACCATGCGCCGAAGGTCGTTCGCAATTCTGTTACGAGCAGTTTGTTTTCTTCGTATTTCTCCGAATCCACCCCCTCTCTTTCTGGCCTTTCCTCCGAGCGCCCTCCCAAATCATTGCCCAATTCGCCTGTCAAGAAGTTCAGCAGTAACCGCAGTTCCAGCGAGCGGCCTCGTTCTTCATCAGGGTCTGCCCGCTCGTCGTCCCGCTCCACGTCTTCGTCAACTGACGTCAGCGAATTATCTCGATATCCTGCATCGTCGAGGCGCACGAGCACCAGCAGTGGTGGTAGTGGGGCAAGCGACAGCACGGCCGTTACCTACAGACCACGTCGTCGTGCCTTGTCTATTGCTTCATCTGATTCCTCGTCCACTACTCATTCGGACGGAAGCTCCGATAGCGGATCGACTGGTTCAACGGACCCAGCCATTGTAGATGACGCTCCTTATGTATTCGGCCACAACCCAACACAGCCAAATGAACGTCCAAGTTCTATGTTGGAAGTGTTGCCAGAGGAGCGTGAACTACTCTCGAAATCGTCAGAGGGGTTCCTTGCTGTCCCGATTGTGCGACGGCCGAGAGCCTCAACAATAGAGAGGAAGGCAAATAGGAGTTGCCAGATTGTATCACCTGCAAGCAGCCGTAACTGCGTGAAACCCGGTATGCTTGTTTTTAAGCGTCTGTGTTGCACTTTCTCTGATATAAAACATACAGAAGACAAGCAATCAATTCGGGAATCATGGCAGACTACTGGTTCATTGGACGCGAACGCGAACGAAATCATGCAAGGAATTGGTTTCACCCTTCCAAGCACTGTCAAAGAAAACAAATTCCGGGCTTCATTAGCCAGTATTTCGACCTTCATGACCACCGATTCCGCCGAGGCTGTCATCCCCAGAACTCCTTCGAATCCTTCTCCCAAAGACAGGCGGTCCACAGCTTCTAGTGCTCGCATTTCTGCGGCAGTTTCACTTTCAGATTTCGAGATTTATTCAGACTACGATGATGACAGCAATTCCATTTTAGACGATTTCCCCAGGCCAATATCTTATCTTCCTTGTGATCGACCAGAAACGCCTACTGGGCACGCATATTTAGATGTCCCACATAGTTCAGAATCTTCATTCGACGCCCCTCCCTCCCCTACACCGACAAGCAACTCACTCTTTACTGTACGCAGCTCACCCGAATCCTTGCAACCTTTCTTGGATCCTCCCCCCTCCCCAACCAGTACAATCGCAACAACGTATACGACTTCGACTGTGACAAGCTCTATGGCTGCTGGAATGCTTTCTATAAAAGCTGCCCACAACGATTCCATCATCCTTCTGCGCGTCCCAACCGAAACCTCATTTACCGACGTTCGACAACGCCTTTACAACAAGTTCGTCGGTCAAGAAGGCGTTCCTCTTTCCCAGAATTTTACTGTTGCTTTCGTCCCAACAACGCGGTCCCCGACACAACCGTCGTTTCCTAAGGATCGGCTACGTTCCGTCTCGGTATCGTCTGCAGATCGTATGGAACTCATTTTTATAAATTCTGATACGGACTGGGAGCAAATAATTTCGCGCGCGAGCGGTAGCAAGCTCACTCTTCGGATCCTCGATCCGAAGTGATTTTCTATACTTTATATCTTTCGAACCCTTTCTACCTGTTTGCCAAATTGGTTACTATTCGTTTCGTGTACACCCCTTTTTCGACTTCGACTATCCCCCCTTTTTTTGTGTGCGTGCCACGATCCCAAGCTAAGTAGCAAAACCACATTTTATCTACACCGAATGAATTTTGGCCTATACATAGTAGGACCAACTTCATGTGCGAACAATACCATTATTGCTTATTTAATATTTCAAAATGGATACATGCCAGTGGACTGTTGTCTTAGCTAACTTACGTTAAGTAACTCGTAGCGACCTCGCTATCTATTGGGTTAGAGTGAAAGTGTTTAAATGGAGAGAACGCGATACGAAATTAAGAAAAGATAGTAAACGAGGAGCGAGTATGAAATAATGCGGATAAGTGGTTGGGCAGCGAGAGAGTGGTGCGAACTCGTTGGTGTTTCGGGATGCCTGACGAACCAATCCCCAGATGCGGCCAGCGAGCTGGATGGCAAAGCCAGTGTTGAGCCAGTGAGGACATGCGTTTATTTTTCAATAAATTTCATGTCCAATCCACCGTGCGGAAGATTGGATGTAAAAATATGCCCGATCCGCTTGACGGATGAAATTGTCGTCAAAATATCACGTGAATTACCTTATAAAAAAATTCACGTGACATTTTGACGCCTTGATTAAAATTCAAACATCCTGACCCGTATTTTGACCCCCCTCAGAATAGTCCGACCACAGCAGTCCTGTTGTTGAACTTGTTCCCGATGTCCCATCGATAACCTTTCTGGCACATCACCGTGTACAAAATGCACATCGTTCACGCCGTTGCACGTCACTGCATGTCAAAAAGTCTTTGCCTGGTTGGTCGCATCCATACTGGCCCTCCACGGAAAGGACTACTCAAGTATGTTGACCTCGCCGAAAACCGGGACGGGAGTGTGGGCGGCGGTTTTCTAACCTCCCTCTTGCGCAAGGCAAAGAACTCGCGAGAAGTACGAGAAATCGTTAACGAGGCCGCCCGCAGATTCAAAGGCACTATCCCCTGGCAATTGCTATCGGCAGCCGCCCACGTCAGTGCTGGTCGTTCTGTCGACGACCCACAGTTGGCGGGCACCCTCCTCGCACGCATCTCCCCCAAGGACATCCCTTACGTCAGGGAAGGGGTCCTTAGGGCAGTACTCGGAAATGCATCAAGGCACAAGAATGGTGCAGTGGCGCTCAACGCCTTTCGCCTCCTCGTGTCCCGAAACACTCCCCTGACCACCACGGACTACGCCCGCATTATTCATAGTGGCATCGACTCAAGTGAAGAAGAGGTTCGACTCGTGCACAAGCTGCTCCAGCAACCTTGTCCAACTGAACTTGATCCGCGCACCATCGGTGTGCTGCTCAAAGTGTGCCATGTACGTCACGACTTGGACTTGGCGGGCCGAGTATGGCAGTGGGCTGCACCACGACGGCGCGTTAGGCACGGAGATCAGGAGTTGTGCTATGTCATGGCTCAATATCTGCTTTTGTGCGGTCGAGCGGGCAATAAGGCGGTCGCGCATCAGGTCTGGCAGGAAGCTAGGAACATGGGCCTTGCTCACCTCCCAGTTGTGACTGGAAGCATGTTGTCAGTACTTGCTATGCATGGTGCCGACGGCGAGACGCTAGAACTACTCAAGGACATTCCTCCCGCTTCCCTCAATTCGTACATGGTGACTGCGGCGCTCACCGCCTTCTCCCATTCGGGCAACGTCGATGCAGCCCACGCGTTGTTGGAGCAAGTAGAAATGCACGGATCCCAAACTCCTAGAGCAAGCATACAATCCTACACCGCTCTCGTAGACTGCTACGCGCGCATTGGGGACTTTGCATCTGCTCTCGCGATCATCGACCGCGCCAAGTGCCGGGTTGGAGAGGATGACGTGATGTGGATGACAGTCCTCGGTCCCTGTCGTCGTTTCAAAAACCTTCCAGTCGCGCAGACCGCATTTGCAGCCATTCAGAGGTTAGGCTCCCCTGAACACCGTGCGTCGGCATACGTCCTCATGTCTGACATCTACAATGCCTGTGGTGACACCATGGCTGCTCTCCGCATGCAACAGGAGAGGCTGAGGAAGGGATTCATGAAAGAGCGGGGTGCGGTCACGCTAACGATGGACAACGGCGAAACACATGTGTTCTATGTACGGGAGATCCCACCTGTGCTCGTACCTGCCACACGTGCTATAGAACAGAAGCTCAAGGAATGGAGCCGCTGGTTGGGGTCATGTGGCATTAGTGATGAGTCCATCCGGTGCCAGCACAGCGAACAACTTGCGCTTGCATATGCCGTCACGCAGGGCATGAAACAAATTACCCTACGGAAGAACCTTAGGATATGTGAAGCCTGTCATGAGGCCTCGAAGCATATTACCATTTTTGAATCCATTTCGATCCATCATTGGGACAGGTCGAGGATGCATGTTATGAAGGATGGGAAGTGTTCTTGTCATGATCGATACTGAAGTTGTTATTTCTGGTGTCCATCAGCAAACTAGACCTACATGTGTCCGTCAAGCATGAAATCATGCTCCTGTAATTGTTTTACTGTAAGTACAATGTCCATCCATTCTGTCCAGTTCTCTGATTCTCCATTAATGACAAAAATCATTATAGGTACTTTTTGAGTGAACAGTCCAGGTTATGATAACACAAACCTTAGGAATTCCATATTTCAACCTATCATTATTATGCACATAATTACACTCCCAATTTATAGATAAAATGGACATAGGCAGCTTCTCCCTAATATTCCCAATGGTCTCAGCTTCTAGCGTCTTAATATTTCCAGGATGCCATGGAGGCCAAAGGCTTTTTGGGGTCATTTCGACAGCAAGTTGACGCATCCTGCCAGTTCCATGACTCCTGAGGACTAATCATCGACCTAGAAGCGCCCACCGTAGTCCATATACATCTCAGGCTCATGCAAGCCATCGCTTTCCTGGCCATCATATGTACTCGCCTATACTTGCATCCAGCCAACTCGATCACCTAAGTAAATCTGCTCCACCCCATTGACTGCTGGTCTACCTGGTTGGTGGCTCACCCAAGATCATTGTTTACCTGGCCAGATTGGCTTTGACGGGTCCCTTCTCATTGGCAAGAAAGAAGGCGATTTCCTGTTCTGAGTTTGATCGAGTTTTATTAGGACGAGACCGTATTCATTCTTTCCAACTACAACATCCTGTACAACGAACACTATTCTAACCGATATAGTAGGTCTGGGCATTCTGCAAAGGACCTGACGATTGACTCTGCAGCGTTGTTTCTCGCCACAGAACCTCGCAAAGAACATCGATGCCACGCAACCCCCAACCCCCTAGCGCCCATTGCAAGTCCCGCTTCCCATTCGGCAAGTACATAAGTACAATGAACCCGCCTTGAATGAAACCGCCATTAGCCAAATATTTCTTCCTGCCAGTGTCCAGCACCAGGTCTGGCGAATAGCACTCGGACGAGCGAGAATGAGATGAATCCGACAGCGGCAATCTGGGATCCCAATAAGATGTACATACGTCTGTATAGCCAGAATACACCCACGCCCTCGTAACTGATATTTACTTGAAGCCCAATTCGAATTCTCCTATTCCGCGACTTCAGAGAAAGCTTCAGCTCCGAGCCAATACAGACCCACCAGGAGCATGGCTTCTTCATCTATCGTGACCAAGCTTTAATAATGCCCTTAGGGTTTTCAAGTTTTATGGCGCAAGGTATTATGTGAGTTCAACTATGAATCAAATTCCCATTTCAACTTCTCTGGCCACTGGCGCAATAGTTAGACTCACGGAACCGCGTCAGAAGCTTCATAAAAACGGGGAAAGTAATGTGGAAAGACCTCGTACACATCACAACTTGAAGAGTACCAGGAAACCCCGGGAATGCAAAATAAGATGATAAGGAGATGACAACAAGCACATGTATATTACATACAGTCAACTTATCGCGAAAAGGAATCTATTAGTGAAACTACATAGCACTTGCTGGTGACTGCAACTCTCAGTCTAAATAATGCTGGCCATATTGGTCGCGAAGTTGAAGAACCTTGTACCATGAAAGCAGAACGAGCCACTTTTCAACCCTGTCAATTTCATGATGTACGTACAAATACATACACGGTTAATAATAATGTAGACAATAATCGAAATCGCCAACTGACTCTAATTTTAAAGCAACGTCACCTAGCGTTTGCAAGGCGTTGCGAGCTGATTTGATCGAAAAGGGAGTAAAATACCTGATAGCTTGTAAAATAAAACGAATTGGTTAACGTTATGGAAACGGATTCAGCTGTGGGTCTCAAAGTGGAGTGTCAAGGATGCGAAGCATAATTTTACTACCGTCATTTTTTGTTGTAATGCTACGCCAAGCGGCTTCGCAATCGATAAACCGCATTTCCGTACAGGTCGCCACCGATCCCCGCCTCGAATCAAGATGCGCTCTTCCGACAGGAGCCGCGGGAGGTACGGCAAGGACAACGGAGAAGGATTCTGAGAGGAGGATATTCTCTTGATTTACGAACTTTTCGTAGAGACGACGTTTGAGGTCAGAGAATGATATATCCCTGGGGATGCGTAACATGATGATGGACGCATTATGGGCGACCTTTAAATAGATTGGATCAAGTGGACTTGCTGTAACTGCGGTTGCCTGAGAAGGTGTGTTCTGACGCACAGACGGGGGCCGATGGTGAATGGGTGGGGGTTGCTGATCAACGAAAGAAGATTGCTGCTGAGAATGAGGGCGTTGGTGATGGTGAGCACGGATTGTGGGGTCAATAACCTGGAAGCTTTCGAGCGAGGAGCCCGGCCGTGAAGGCAAAGTATCTGTTGACGAATATTCAGTAACTCAACAGGTTTTGTACAGGGCTGGCAACACCGACTATAATCTCCGTCGCTGTCCTCGTCCGAGTAAATCTCGAAGTCGGAAAGGAACTCCTGTCCGAAGAGGGAGGCTTCATCGGTAGGAAGGGAATCCTCGTCCGAGCAAGAGTTTATGTGCTGTTGGATATGCGATGGATCCATTTGAAGACGACTGATTCTGCCGTTCAGAGGATTTATATTCTGCTTTTGCGCCTCGGCGGCTACCGTTGTGTATGTAGTATCCCCGGCCGGTTCCCAGAGACCCAGTGCGATTAGAAGAGCATTAAAAGAATCCCTTGACTGGTTCATAATTAACGCCTCTTGCGACATGTCGCTCTAGCAACACCTGACAAACTCCAATAATGAGAACACTGATGAATCTTTAAATTCAGGACAGTTGTGCTCTTACTTGTCAATCGTGGAGAGAGTACAGCAGTGAGCACCGAGTGGAAATTTTCATCACCTTGTAGCCTCTGGCGCGGAGGTCGCTCCTCACTCTGGGCAGGATGCTTTGATACCTTGAAGCGGCGGTAGGATGCTGATCCAAAACTCGAAACACGAATAACGGGGTTGGGCGGGTTTCCCACCACCTTGATGTCCGCTGTATGTGCTGCTAAGACTTTCCATGAAAGCCCCCGAAAGGAACATATACATATAATATACGAGTCCAAAGGGTTTGATGCAACAAAATTGCGCGGCGCCCATCGGTGGGATGATGGTTAAGGACGATCCGTGGTTAGTAATGATGTAAGCTCTTCTCCCGTGATCACCTTTTGCTTCCCTTCCTCAGGCCTCAACGACGACAGACAGCACTGATATGCTGGAGCCTGGGGATGCAGTATCAACATCGAGATTATATGTCTTGATCACGGGAATCACCGTGATTTGATACGAAGCATATCAAAGGATCATGATGCGCCAAGACCCGCACCGTGACATAGGGGACAGATGGGAACAATTAAATCAAACGGAGGAGACTCATCGTGATTCACAGGTTGTTCGACATTGACTGGATTAAAAGTCAACGTTGAATATGCTGCAGAATTACGGTGATCAAATTAAAAACATCAAGAGTGATTCAAGGCTGAACACCGAAGAACTAAAATATAATTCGCGACGCACGATCCATTTTTGAATCACGGCTTGAATCACTTCTAGACCAATTGTTCTTGCTATCCAAAGTGTGCCAAAATGTTCCAGAGGTAAACCTTCCTACACGTCCTTGCTTCAACCTTCCATGGCCCAAGTGTAAGTCTTACTTCAGGTCTTGCTTGGAGGTCAGCTGGAGCTAATCTTCCCTAGGGAAAGAATAACCATTCTTCGAACTCCAGATCCAAATTTAAGTTGTAGCGGAAGGGAGTGGAAATTCATTGCGCGGAGCGAAATAACCCTTGAAACCGATGGTAAACTTTCGGACAATGAGAAACTAAGAGTGTGATCCCTTTGGTGCGTTTAATGCATTATTTCTTTGGGCCAAAAAACAATCCCATTCAACTCCTTTGTGATAGATGCTTAGCCGCTCTGGCTTTTACACGTGCATAACCCCCTTATACATATCAATGTCGATGATGGCGATATACTATACTCTATGATACTGAGTATGGTCCCGCTCTAATTTTCTGTGGTAAAAGTTTCCGCTTCTACAGAATTGCATCATTTTCTTACCCACTGAGAATTATATATCACAGGTTCTCGAGATTACCGCCGTGCACTAAAACGCCATATCAAAAGAGTGGATGCTGAAAGTCATGTGAAACTGATGGCTTGTGAAAGACAGTTGAGAGCGCCGGCGCTCAACTGATTCAGCCAAAGGGCATCTTTTAGGACCGGTCCATCGTTCCCAAACCCGGCGCTATATATGGTGGAAAGGCCCCAGCCTTACAATCTGAAAGAAGTAACAGGTCAGCCATGGAAATATGTGACGTCAAGGATTTCCAGGATTTCCCGAGCTGTTCTTCACCATTCAGACTCGAAACTTCAGTACAGGTTGAGCCAGACCAAATACTTATTGGCTTATGGGAGGCAAAGACGTGTAGGTGACTATGGGTATTTGGGGGCGATAAATACCATGGAAGAGGAGAAGGAATAACGGGGGGTCTGGGTTCATCATAGTCAGAAAATGGCCCAAGCTTGAACCAAGTCCAAGGGTTATCTTTCCATGCATGTTTAATGTTTATTGAGATATCACTGCAACTAGAGTGGAATCCTCGCAGTCTCGGGAAAGGGCCGACTCGTCGAGCGTAACAATCAACATATTCTCGATTAGAGAACCCATTGAACGAATACGCGAAGGAATGAACATTGGCAAGTAGTTACATGTGTGCTCCAGCCGCGTTTCGTGCGTGATGAGCCCAACTTGGCGATCTTGCTGAATGATATGGTAAACTTGTCCAGGCGTGGATCAGGTCTCTGATTGCATTTTTTGCAACTGCCATAGCAGAAGATAGTGGGCTAGGCGAAAAAAGTCGGAGCGGAGTTGTTGAAAATGGAGGGCTCTCCACCTACGTTGCCGCTTCTTGGGATAAAGAGGAATTGAGAGGAATTTCTGGTTGATCAACATTTCGATCTGCGGTTTGCTCAAGAGACCCGCATGTCGACCGAAGATTGGACCACTATGTTTCTAATCAGATTATTTTCACGATGAAAGATTGGGCGTCTAATATACAGTTGTGTTAGTTTATCTGTTACCGAATATGAACGGGCCGGGCGCCTAATTTTTTTTGATGAGGTGCTGGATTACAAAAATCTAGATATAACATAACTTCATTATCATGCCAAATATACAAAAACCTCGAAAGCAATCGAACCACAAGCAACAAAATTAAACACCTCACACCGCTTACGCAGAGGGAGATGGCTGAACGATATTCCGTAAGTTGGCAGGAGGGGCACCGACGGGTAGTGGGGCCCTCGTCCAATCTGGGAGAACATTCCGCAGAGCGGGTGCCTTCGTCAGTTCTGAAATATCCATGGTATCATCCGGGTTCCGATCTGGGTCCTCTTCGTCCCATTTTTCACGAGCGACTTCGACACCCCCAGTTTTCAGTATGCTGCAGTTTATATAAGACCAGCGTCGATCAGCCATGCGCACATCGATAATGAACAGTTAAGAAAGACATACCCAGCTAAAGAGCCTCCTACCCATGCTAGCGTCGCAGGGGTGAACGCCGGTGCTTTCCCCGAGTTCGCGGCAGCTCTCTCCGTGGTGGCGGGTAGAGGATTCGGGTTGTTCAGGATGGCGAAGTAAGGGAGAAGGGGACGAAGAGGACCGTATTTATCGTACGGTGGCGGTGGAGATCGGTCTGGATGAGTTGACTGTCTGGATGAAGTGGGTGGTGGTTCTACAGCTCGCAGAATCTCTGCATGGAGACGCGGGATAAATCCAGGAAGCATCGCTGTACCTCCAGATACGAGAATGGAGGATGCCATGGTTTTACGAAGGTCTCGCGGAACCTGTGGATGCATTACTAAGGGTAAGAATGATCATGAGGTCGGCTGGGCTTTACCTTTAATAGTGCATCGAGAACGGCCTCTGCTAGGCTGCTCTCGTCAACATCTCCGCCTTCGAACAAGAGCTCCGCTGCACGTTCCCGTATCCATCCTGGAATGACCAGCGTCCCTTTTCCAGTTCCTGTTGGCTGCGATGGGGGAGGTGTTACCTTCATATGTATGTCTGTCGCTGTGGAATGCCGTTTGTACATTGTCGAGAGCGCTTGCAGATGACTTTCATCTAGTGCCTTTCCCACTGGACGAGTGGGTGGATCTACAACAGTGGAAAATTCTGAATCCTGTTGTGAAGATCCTGCATGCGAGAATTCCGAGCCTGTCATGGAAATGTCGCTGTGAGGGATATCCATTTCATAACCTTCATCTTCAGAGGGGGGATCTTCTCTCCTTGGTTCTTGGGTGGAACCAAGGATCTCACCAACAAAACAACACCGCGTTTTGATTTCTTCGACCACGGTATCTGTCAGAACCTCTTGTGGTACGCGAGTTGAACGGTTAGCGGTGGGGACGCTGATCGCGGTGCTGAGTGATGTAGGCGGCGGTAGATAAGTGGCGAACATAAGGAGAAGAGCACGGATATGAGAAGTTAACCGTGCACCAGCAATAGGCGTCGTTTGAATTTGGGGAAACATGGGTCTTGCAGCAAAAATCTGATGGATAGTTAGGCTCAAAGCAAACCAGCTATTACAGTTTACTGACAGGAAGAGCAACAGATTCCAAGTGACCACAGTCTATGACAAGTCCAGTGATTCGTCCGACTGCAAAAAGGGATAACAGATGACTGCATGCGAATGATATTGAAGGAACCTAGACCCGAGAAAGAGTTAATGATTGACATGGACAAAGTTATTCAATACACACCTGGTTTTCAAACAATATACGTGCAATGGTCTCCTTTATATATAAAGGCAGAAGAGGATGTTCAACCAAGATGACTTTGCGCGCCTTTGGATCTGCCAATAACGAGCTTCATTGGATACATCAATGAATAAGAGTTTGCGAGCTGCAGCCAACTCACTCATGAAAGACTGATCTCAAGCGGTCCTGCAGGCGCACTTCAAGAAGCTTATCTTCTTCTGCTCGATCGACCGGGTCTGAGGCCCGTGTGAGCTTCCAGAATGTCTTTCCGCTGTCCCCTGCACCGTAAAACACGTCTCGTGGCTTTCCCTCTCCACTAAATCCCACTCTCCAGATTCGGGATCCAGGATCGATAACGACGCGATCTTCTACGCCATAAAGCGAATGCCTTCTCGTAGTCGAGTAGTGGGGTGATGAATGTACGGCAGGGTTAGTACTAGAGGTGGCTTGAACACGCGCTGTTGCTGGTGTTGCTGTGGATGTGAAAGCAGTTC
>Ga0307509_10002065_pt1 | contig 33077 bp, 32 predicted proteins | sample 10_EM_MG_FD_202245 | JGI IMG/M metagenome (GOLD analysis project Ga0307509, IMG submission 202245) | Populus trichocarpa ectomycorrhiza microbial communities from riparian zone in the Pacific Northwest, United States - 10_EM | ecosystem: Host-associated > Plants > Roots > Unclassified | place...
GCCCCCCCCCCCCCCCCCCCCCCCCCCCCCCCCCCCCCCCCCGCCCCCCCCCCCCCCCCCCCCAACTGCAGCCGGGAGGTGTGTCACTCTATGTGCGAGGTCCAAGAGCGAGGATTGGATTTGCTTGAGTTGCTGAGAGTGGTTAGACCTACCTGGGAGGGTTTTGGGGACTCTTGATTCAAGGTCATTTGTCTGGAGGTGAAGGTTCTCCCTTTCCTTGCCCATGGCAGACATGCCATGAATGAGGAAGCAGAGAAGGGGGGGATCATAGCCTCTGCGAGGTTGAGGTCATCAAGGCCTTGGAGGGAGGGGATGCGCAGATGCCCTGGTGAGAGACCCAGGAGTTCGGTGGTTTTGGGGAAGAAATGGTGAAGATGGCAGACTTCATCATTGAAGCCTACCATGGAGGAGGAGAGTGGACGGAAGGTGATTGATTGGGACAAGGGAGTGGGATGAACCAGGCTGAGCCATGGTAGAGGTGGTCAGGTACGAGAATCCTAAGCGAAAGTCAGGGGGAGGGCTGAATTGTGCACTATACGACCAGGTGTGGTAGAATGGAGGGGCAGAAAAATAGAAAGCGAGGAGGGTGCCTACCTCTCAGGCCTTTTTTTATTTTTATTTTTTATTTTGTCCTTTCATACATCTCGTTTCATATTTATTTAAGGTACAAAATGAATCCGGCTTATGCTATGTTGACATAAAACCTCAAACTACAGTCCATCGCGCACCCCTTCCGTCCATCCCGTCTGAGGGTGCCCAACCCATAAACCACTTTGCGTCGAGGTGGAAACAAGTGGCTGCACAATGGGTAGAAACTACGAAAGAACTTGCAGACCTGAGTACCACAAACCAAAACCCCCTCAGATGTGCAACCCAGAAGATAGAGACTCGGGAGAGTGAAGAAACAAACACGCTTATGTAGGGAAAACCTCAAGCCCATCCAGAAAGGAAATATGCATAAGCTGAAACCTGGAGTCAATCAACCCATAGCCCAGTGATGAACCACATTCCTACCCAGAGCGGGAGGGACTCAAAAGCCATCAGGACAAAGAGATAGGAGGGTGCCATACAGGGGAGGGAGCTCTACCGCTGCTTTAAAGGGGGCGGGCAGTCTGAGGCAAGTGCAATCACCAGAGACGGATCCATCATCAAGCCAGCTCTTATGCGAGTATCTGGCAGGATGAAATCGATTCCTAGGTCCACCTAAAGATGGCCGGAGGGTGTTGGATGTTCCGAGGGGGCACAGGTTCAAGGCATGCAACCCGTATACAGAAGCAGATACAGCCGCACATGCAGCTACGATCCCCAAGCGAGATGATCAGTAGAGCCCAGAGTCCAGGAGGATAGGCTGTGGTCGCGTTGCCGCAGTATTGAAGCTGTAGGATGCTACATGAGAAACCTAGCAGGACAAGTGCTGATGGGATGGGTAACAATGAGAAGTAAGAACGCGACCGAGTGAAAAAAGGTCACAATTTGGCCTATTCTAACGGTACTGAAACGGTTCCCAGGAGAAGGTGCAATACCAGGGAGCAGAGCCACCAGGACAACTACTTCACTCATAAGCCAAGACTAGCAGCTGTGTGCTGACCAGTGTGGACCATACCTGACCAGTGCAAAATGCCAAGCGAGGGGCGACTAAGCAAGTCCTCAGAAATGGCTGAGAGAGTACCCTTAACCTGGTAGACACAGGCTGCCCATAAACAGTGCCATCGGGATGGGCAAGAGGGGAGTGGCAGATGGGAGGAGCGTCACCCTCCTAGGCCAAGAAGGTATAAGAAAAGGTGAGAGGGAAACCACCAGAGGATGATTTCTCATGGTGTTGAGATTTCAATTGCCTGAGGGGTAGAGGAGATTGTTCGTGGCCTATCTCAGAGGCCCTTTATTTGATTCTTTTTTATTTTATTTTATGGATTGTTTGTTAGGTACAAGAGTTTGCATGCAGCGCTAGCTATGGCATAACCAAAATCTTAATCTCAACAAACAATAAACAAATAATTATAAAACAATCTCCAAGTTGGGTCAAGTACTGGACATATCCCCATCCCAGGGCAAACAAAATAAAAGTATACTCTGAGGAAATCAAAATTAATTGCCTATACATAAGCCAATTTCCAGTTTAACCCCCCCCAGGAGAAGAACTACACAGGCGGGGAGGAGTAGAAAAAAGCCGGCCCACAGGGCGTGAGAGTGAGGAGGAAGCAACAACCATCTAAGCTCAGGAGGAAGGACGAGACGCGAGCATATCTGTGGGGTGGTTCCTGCCTGTAGCATGGATAAAAGGAGACAGGGAGAGCAGAAGGTTCAGCTCGGACCAGAGTGATGAGTCAGGACCCACATCGGAGAGGCCTTGGAGGAGAGGTTTCCTATGGTGGGCAATGGCCAGGCAGCAAAGGATAGCCTAGCTGAATGCTTCGTTCTTATCAGCGTAGCACTAGCAGTTGCGGTCATTGATTCATGACCAGGAGGGGTGTGGTCTGAGTGAACTCTTCTGAGCTCTCATCTGGTGTATTGGTCCTGCCATGAATTTGCCCAAGCTGATAAACGGGTGAGGGGTAGTAAGTGACAGAGGGAGGGTGTGATAGGCAGGGAGTGGATCAAGTCTCTTCCATTCGGCCCAAAGCAGTTGCCTTGTACTGCCCCACAGGGGTCTGTAGGCTACCACCATGGTATCGTGGCAGGGAGGCAAGCGGGCCTGTAGTAGGAGATTGGCAGTGACAAGGGGAGCAAAGGTGAGGGAGCCCAATACCGGGGAGGCCAGGTATTCTAGTTTATCAACAGGCATGTGGGATGTGAATTTTGAGGGTGGATGGTTTGTAGGGGTCGGAAGCGGAATCACATTGGAGTGAACATGTGAGTAAATAGACTCCTGTGTGCGTCTTGGGCCCTGTACTTGAGGCATGAGGGAGATGTGCAGTACAAGCGGGTGGCCGCAAGCTTGATTGTGGGCGATGTGGATACTACTCTCAAGACTGCCATGTGGGGTTTGTGGGGTACTATGACCTGGAGTGTGGGTAGGCAGGCTTGAGCTGTCAGGATCGGGATAGGAGTATCACTGACACAGGTTGAGACCCATCGTTAGACTTGGTGCCAGTAGACGTCGACGTCCATCATTTTGGATAAACCCTTGATATGAGCAATGAGGGTTACGCTATACAATAGGCTGGGCAGAAGATGCGAGATGGTGATTCTGTGCCAGAGGTGGTGAGACTGACCTGCGCCTGGTGGGGACAGATACTTGACTGCCGCAAAGGCACCCGGGCTAAGGGCTGCCTTTGTGCCAAGTGTGTAGTTGAGGGGAGGTTAAGTGTGAGCCAGTATTCGAGCACTCTGAATATCTGAAGTGGGGGAAAGATCTGACTGTCCAGGGATATGCGTGAAGGGGGGGGAATCCTGGGTGGTCGCTCTGAAGGGTTGTTCTCCAGTGGATAGGTTCAGTGTTGGGGACACTGATGCCCAGCTCACGACTACTGGTGCGGGCTTTTATAGACCCAAAGGCTTTTTGTAGGACTCTGATATTGGTCTGATATGTGAGTCAGGCGGTCAAGAGTGCAAAGTCGTCGATATAGTATAACTTGACCCCTCAGGGAGGACACTGTGGAATGATGCCACGCAGATGACAAATAGTAGGGGGAATATTGAGGAGCACTGGGGCATGTGTACTTGAATCAGGGTGAAACACTTGGGAGAGCCTGCCATGAGGACACCAGAGGCCCTGTGGGAAACACAGGATTTAAGGCATGAGACCATGTAGTGTGGGACCCCCTCCATCTTAACAGCGAAGCAGACACTTATTGCATTGAGAGAGTCGAACCCTACTTTGATACCCAGGCAGTGGGTCATAGGCAAAAATCAATCTTCCCCTTGAGGCCTGGGTGCCATGTGCAGACGTATCTGCCCTCTTGCTTTCCATCTTTGTGTCCCCAGAGTCCTGATGCCTTTTCCTACCCCTGTCCCCTGTTGCATCCCACAGCCACCCCATATCACCCCCTCTTCTACCCCATCATATCTCTCGTCCCAAGGTTCCTTTTTCTGCCTCCTATCTTTGCAGCATCATCACACCTCTCTCTGGTACCCCCTTGTACCTTTGCCTGCAAATGTGCTCTCAACACCCTGATTGGCCCGCTCATGAAAGAACCCATTACCAATAGCCTACTACTAGTAGTAGTCTTGTGCATAATTTTGGTTTCTAGTTGAATTTTCTATTGCTATGTGTATCTCTATATGGTCTACTTGTGGATCTGTCGTGACGCCCTCAGGCTATCACCGTCAGGGAGCCAACCAACCCAGCTCAAAGGGGCAACATCGCTCCACCTTTTATTCATGCATAGAGAGAAGGATGGGGAGCAATGGAGCCTTGCTTGGGGCTACATCCCTCTGAAATTTTGTTTAACCATGCGAAAGAATAGTGCCCCATCCGTAATTCTAGTCAATTTCGTTAAACGTGGGTAAATCGATTCCCCTTTTGACAAGCCAGTGCCCTCTCGCTCCCGTATGAGATGCCCCAGGCATAAGATGCTCCCGATATTCACAATGGTGATCTCTGGGGTAATATCTCAGATCTGAATGCGTATTGCCTGTACCTCCAACCGATGTCCCGAGTGGACCAGCACATGAATCGAACCCTGCTAGAGGGACAGACGATATCCTGATGTATATAGCCAGACCCGATTTTGAAAAGAGCTATGAGCCTTGCCAGGAGATGACTGTGAGGAGCAGCATGCATATGCTCACCAACTGCTGGTATCTAAACACAAGCGTTCTGACTACTCTGGTTACAGAAGAGCAACGTACATGTGCACCAGGCCCTGTATATGTCTTAAACACATGACACTAGGAATTGTACAACAGATATCTGCAGTTGTGGCAGTAGTTCAACCGCGGGAGTTCGAGGTAACGCCGGATTATCAAGCTGTCTGGTTCCTGGAGGCACCCTCTCTCAGCTATATTGTATCAATTCCCGACAAATTGTCACTATGGATATATTGCGTGCTGTGCGAAAATCTTCAAGGTCAAGCATATTATCATGAAGTCCCTTCAGAATGCTGTGATGGGCTGGCGGGGCTCATGTGGGTCTTTTCTTCTCCAAATGATCTAAGACGTCGGTTGGCACATCAGCTCCTGTAAGGGGAAGGAATTCCCTGTTCAATAGTCTTATCAGGATTGGGTTTTGTTGTCCCTAGCAGCTCAGGATCTATCATGCTGCACGAATCTCATTTGAGGGTCTCCATCCATCTTTGATGTGTTCCTTATGTACAATCTGTCCCTAGTCCGTAGAATATGTGGTAATATAGCTGAACTGGTAGATCTAATCATGAAAGTGCCTTATTAGATGCATCATACGAAAGGTGAAATTAAATTTGGCATGGATCAATTGCATAGGGTGGTCGTTATATTCTCAACGAATCTAATTGTAATGGGGTCTTGGCACTGGATATTAGTACAAGGCACACAACGACAGGAAGGTCCTCAATGATGATATTCGTTTAGCATGTAGGTTCGGAAATGACAATCTCAGGTCAAGGCTGATTGCCTAACGGCAGATCAGGGTCAGGGTTCGTGGTTTCTTGGCATGGATCTTGGATATCGGAATAGCAGACGTTGTATTCTGAAGTACATGAGTCGTGAATGAAATAGTAGGTAGCGTAAAGAACCAAGGCGGTCAGGGCCTTTTTGTATATTTTAATTTTTTATTATATATTCGTTGTTAAGGTACAAGAAATCGCATGGAGCACTAGCTATAGCGAAAACAAAGCCCAAAAACTCATATGAACTAAGAAGGGAAAATCCATTACCAAACAGGGTCAAAGGGGTCCATACCAGTCCCTGACCCACATCTGGGCGCGAAAATCATAACAACGAAGGTAAGGAAATCCTACTGACAACTAGCAGATACCTCAGGCAACCTGACAAGCAGGTATGAACTGAAATCTAACTTTCCAGAGATGACATGAAATAACCAAGGGAAAATACAGGAGAGGAGCAGGCAGAGACTCAGCTGGCTGTTGAAGTGTGGTGGGAAAACATAACCAGGGGGAAGGTGGTCCTACTCGATCTGTAAAGCGGGAGGGGGGGAAGACCAGGGCGGGTGATGCGGCGACTAGGGCGTTGGGGCCCAGATCAGAGACCCCCTGAAGGTTGCAGGCTCTCGCGGGTTGTCTAGCAGGGCAGGAAAGGATGGCCAACTCAAAGGTCTCAGGGGACTCGCCACATGATAGACAGGTGGTGGGGCGGTCGTCGTCCCATGAGGAGTAAGCCCGGAGATAGCTCTGTTGTGACCTCATCTGGTCAAGTCCGAGTCAACCCTCGTCGAATTTGTTTAGACACATGAAGGGGTGAGGCTTAAGCGAGGGGCGGTAGTGATACCTTGTCGGGTCAGGAGCCCGCGATTGGCATTCTTCAAGGACGAGATCACCGCAACGCGGTTTGAGCTGCTGGAAGGATTGGCCCGGAGATGGATCGAGGTAAGTCTCGCCGAGTAGCTGCTGTGAGATAAGCAGTAGGGGTGCAAGCCCATCGGGGCCTAGTAGAAACAATAACCAGTTGGGAACGGGGTTCAGAGGTAAGTGTAATCTGTTCTTCGAGGAGGGTCTAGGTTGAAGGCATGGGTGGGGCAGCCGGCTACCTGTCTTTCCTGTCAACAGAACAGGGTGGTCGGGGGCATTGTTAGGCGCACGGACTCCCGGTAAGGAGTTACAGGGCAAAGTTACCCTACCTTGACACGCACGAACTGCGAAAGAAAAAGATAACACCCGCCACCAGCCCCGCCGTGGGGACGGCGCGTCATCACTGGCCACCTTGGTAGTTGTGTCCCAACAGTAAAGACCACTATCGATGAAACACAGATTATAACAGCCTATACGACGCGGCCATCCATCTGATAGGATCTTGTTCGCGGGTATATGTGGAGGGACCTGCAAGCACCGTATGCAGGTGGAGGGAGGTGAGTCGGAACACGGCGCATAAGGCTACAGACACTCGAAGACCGACAGTCGAAAGAGTGGGTCGAATGTAACGGGACGCTTTTGCACGAAAGTTAGTCCCCTCGGACCTACAAAGACGTGTAGAGTATGAAGGTGCTAACCATGCCGAGTAAGTGGATCGGGTGCATCCACAAAGAACAGGCTGGTAAAAAATGGAGTCCGAGGGAAAAAACTCATAGGTGCAATCCCGAGGATAAGTCATGTAATGCCCGAAAACCAGAATACGACATCAGCTTGCATGACAAATTCTCGACTGAACCAACCAAAGAAGATTGGCCATCTTCTATCAAGCAAGTTAGACTACCGTTGGTGAGCACGGGGGCAAGTTAATTGGTAATCATTGGTGTCAACGGATGAACGGATGAGCTGACACGTGATGTGGTCTCCAAACCATCAGGGATAACGGAAGCGCAGACCGATAAGTTGGCCATGGGAGGGAAAGGTGTGATATAGAGTTTTCAGGTTCTACGAGTGTTCGCACTCAGGTGAAGTTCGCAGAATTGTGAGCAAGATACATAGTTAGTATAGAGTTAGCATGTATACCGTGATTGTTTAGACGCACAATATAAATATCGAAGCTTTTTCTCTGCCATTAGACACAACAAGAACGGAGAAGCGATCTTATCAATATAATAAGTTTTTGTCTTATTCTTACCAATACTTCGACTATCTACCCCGAAGTATATTATTATATCTAGCCTACATTACTCGCATCTTCTTGGCCAGTTCTCTGATATAAAGCCATTCAGGTCCTAGCAGTCGGAATACCTCACGCCGAAACTACCACCAAACAGTATACTGATACTTCGCATCGTTACCGAGATGAATGTTTGGCAGAGACACTGATACTACTAAACCCAATACCCTTTTCGAACCACGACCATTGAGGACTACCTCAATAGATCAAGGCCTCACCCCCACCAAAGACCTTGACGAAGGGACGTTAGAACCCTACCATGAATCATATTTCTAATGGATAAACCCAGAACACACAGTCACACTCGAAGCTATTGCCGCACTCTATCGATACCAGTACGGCAAAGACTTCACCTATAGCACCCCCTCGGACGAATCCAACTCCATTTGGTACACTCAGTACCCAGCGACAGAAGGAAACTCGAGTCAGAACTTCGAGATACCAGCACTCTGGGGAGGAACCAAAAGCTAAGTTTCCTGATACCAAAGTTGAAGAAATGGCCTCTGACCCAAAAGTGCCTGAAGTCATTAAGTGGCGACAGGATAAGGGAGAGGACGGAAATGAAGGAGGTGATGACCTGTCCCGAACCTCGGCCCCTAGTGTGGTGACAACGGTCACCCACATGGCCCGAGCCCAGGAACTGGTTAAAGTCCATGATCAGTTAACATCTGGGGTCCAAATAGTAGGCTGGGAACTCGCACGAATAGACAATCAAGTCCCACTCTTGGACCTCGAATATCAGACAGTCCAAGAAAGCTTCGTGGCCTAAGTGGCTGGACACCTCGGAGAAACAGATGCTAGACAGGCCAGACACCAGGCAGTCACATCTCAGCTTCACGAGACAGTACAAGGAACCGTGGTGCAGTCCATGCATCGGGACCTCATGTTGGACCAGGAGTTTGTCCAGTTGCATGAGCAGCACAAAAGGGAGCTCGAGAATCGTGAGATAGACCTGGTTCTCTTATGAGAAGAGCTGTGACACCATAAGGAGGCTCATGAGGCCCGAGATCGTGAGATCACGGAGGTCAAAGCCATCGTGGAAACATTGATGGGGCCGCTCACGGGACAAGGGAAGGTGTCAGATCCGACACCAGAGGCTTCAGGGGGAGGTGGAGGAAGCCCACCACTACCACAACACGGGGCTGCTGGGGCTAAAGGAGGAGGAGGAGACCCCGATGATGATGGAGAATGATCTGGACCGAAGCCAGAAGCGCGGAGGAAAGGAAGACGGGATGAGAAACCCGCACCCACGCCACAAGACGAATATGATGTCGAGGACGACAAACAGCTTAACATGTTTTCCAGAGTGATGGCCAACACCTTGGGACAACATACGGGAGTCCCAGTGGAATTTCATGCCCTGTTCCGAAATGAGAAACACCAAGATATCCGCATTGGGTTATTAACATGCACGGATTATTTTGGCCGAAACAGTTGCAGGGGCAGGACGAGGTACAACGAATCCGATAGGCCATAAGGCGAATGGGAGGGAAAGAAGAAGCACCGTGTGCGTTGACCTACCGCTGCCAAATGACCGGTGAATGAGGTTTCACCAAACAAGCCGGATACGATGTCGCGGATGTCTTCGCAGAACAAGGAGTGCGACGGTTCGGCCCTATCCCTGAGGCAGAAAACTCTCTTAGGCAAATGGGCATTGTCAAATATCACGGTGATATCGCTAAATTCTTGCTAGTAATGGAAAATATCCATATCCACCACAGGGTTACCGTGATAGCCTGGAGAAAAATGATTTAGGACTAAATCCCAGAAGATGCATTACAAAGACTCTCATTACGAGAGTATGGTGACGACGGGGAATGGTTGGAAGCCGTCAGGACCGTCATGAGAGCAGAAGAAGACTTTACAGAATTGAAAAGTCTTCAAGGGGGCGGTCCCTCCGCCACGCCACGGGCGGATAAACGGAAATTAGAGGATTCCAAGCCGACAGTCGCCGCTAAGCGTGTAACAAAGCAGTACACGGCTAAGGAAAAGGGGAACTATCGGAAGAAGAAGGCAGGGGAAAGAAAGCTGAAAAGGGAAGGGTCGGTGGTACAGGCAGGGGAGGTTAAAAAAATCACGTGGGGAGAAGCTCATAAGGCCATTCATCAGAAAGTTGTCGACATGCCAAAATTGGACAACGAATGCAGCCGGTGCGCAATGAAAAACGATGCATGGAAATACGGTCGAAAGCCGGTACAAGTATCGGCTGGATATCGAGGGCCAGCAAAGCCCAAACGACAGTTGTCATCCGCGCCAAAAGGATGCCCCCAGGTAGCAACTGTGGCCATTGATGCACAGGGAGAAAGCTCGGAACGATGGGTGTAAAGGTTCCGCGCTTTGGATTTTGGAGATGACGACATGTTATAAAAAGTCATCCGGGTACCGACAACAACAGTGTTCGGATCGTGAGGTTGCCTCCTCGAATCGAAAGACCACCGGCGTAGTCGGTAATGCCATCCCAGGAGAAGGCTAAAAGACCAAAGGATAGCAGTTCCCATTTTTCGTCCAAAAAGGGGTTGTCCGTGCTCACCATGGGAACCATCAAAAGTCACAAGTGAAGAAAGCGGTCGACCAGACTAAAAGGGAAGGAGAAGAAAACCATTCATCGGAACGGAACGTGAGTTGCAGGACACGTGAACGAGGGTCGAAATCCAGGGCAACCTGACTTTCTCTTCAGCTATAACCGCCAGGCAAACAGAAGCCAGGGGTGCCTCTATGTTGTACAAGGTTCATGCCAGACGAATGGTGTCCGAGGGGGTCTCGGGAGTGAGATCAAACTCGAAGGCGAAGGTACGGTGAACTCCTCGCAGGAGACAGCCTCATATGAGGCATAAGTCGACGATAAAGGGCCGCGCAGCCTAGTCGCGAACTCGAGGGGTACTCTAGTGAACCACCACTCCTGTAATATGGGAACTCCACGGCAGGAAGTAAAGACCGCTAGTTGTGGGCTGCCCGATATTCAAATAATAGACACTTATTGTAAAGGTTTGTCTGAGGAGGCTTTAAGAGCTGAAACTGCGCAGGCGCGGTGACATACCCCCACACTACTTATAACCGCGACGATGAAAAGACTTTATCACCACCCAAGCGAAAGCTCACGACCCATTAAAAAACCAAAGCATTAAGCCTGCCGGAGGAACATTTTATACCCACCCAATTCTATTGGAAAGTGCCCACAGTCACCGAAGTATGATACCCGGCGAAATTGAGAACACAGGAAAATCTGATCTGATCATACCTTTTGGCTGGTGGAATAAAGAACACCCCCTTACGAATATTGCGAACACAGCAAAATGTGTTTTCGAAGAAGCCAAGTGCCACGCTTATGTAGGAGACGAGGCATTGGCGGATTTGTTCGAGTGGGATGAAACTGTGGGTTACGACGAAGAAGCACAGTAAGTGGGTGGGAAGGATTGAATGAGAAGAAGAAGGGGGAGTACAACTGGAGACACTGCCAAAACTGTACTGGCAGTATAAGGAGCTTTTTGAAGAGAGCTAAGCTAAGATGTGGGCGCCTCGAAGAACCTTTGACCACGCAAACAATCTTAAGGAAGGGGCTGAGCCCCCTTTGGGTCCAATTTACCCAATGTCGGCACACCAGTTGAACCAACTGGACTAGTACATAAAAAGAATGCTGGCAGAAGGCAAAATAGTGCATAGCGAATTCCCTTATGGCGCTCCAATTCTCTTTGTTCCAAAGACGCATGGAAGTCTACGTCTATGTGTAGATTATAGGAACCTCAACAAATTGAGGATCGTGAAGAAATACCCCCTACCGCTCATGGATGAACTCTAAGACCCCTTTGCTGGAGCAAAGGTGTTCACGAAACTTGACCTGAAGGATGGATATCAACTTATTCGAATGAGGAAAGGCGATGAGCACAAAACTGCCTTTGGTACACGATATGGACAGTACGAATACAAGGTTATGCCTTTTGGGCTTGTTAATGCTCCCGCAACATTCCAGACAATGATGAACAAAATCCTAAGGGAATTCTTGGACCACGGAGTAGTCGTCTATCTGGACGATATCCTAATATACTTGGAAAACATGGACGACCATATCAAACTAGTCCAGAAAGTCCGCCACTGGCTCCAATAACATGACTTAGCGGTCCTGTGGACAAAGTCGGCGTTGCACCAGGAAGAAGTCGAATTCCTAGGATCTATTGTCAAAACTAGTGGAGTCACTATCAGTGAATGAAAGGTGAAAAGCGTTCAAAATTAGGCACACACTAGATCGGTTATTGAAGTACAAATTGTCATCAGATTTGCAAACCTTTATCCACGATTGATCAAAGATTTCTCGAAGGTATGCAAACCAATAACCGAAACATTGAAAGGGAGCCAGCAGGGTTTTCAATGGGGAAGAGAACAGGAGGAGGCATTTGAGGAGTTGAAAAAGAGGTTTACAACGGCCGCAATTTTATCGCATTTCTACCCAGGAAGAAGAACGGTGGTTGAGAGGGACGCAAGCGACTTCGTGCTCGGGTGTGTACTGTCACAGTGCCAAGGAAGACGGCTTCACCCGGTGGTTTTTCATTGGCCAAAATTCAACAGCGCGGAAAGAAATTACAAGATACATGACAAGGAATTACCCCCAATAATGGAAGCGTTCAAGGAATGGACAAGATACCTCTGGGGAGAAGAAGAGCCCGTGACGGTAGCCACGGACCACCAAAACCGATAGTCCTTTTTAACCAAAAAAGTCTGGAACCAACGGCAAATTCGATGGGAACAGGAGTTAACGGACTATAACTTCAAAATAGTCTACCGACCGGGGAGCAGGTGGGGGAAATCTGAAGCGTTAAGTAGACGGCCAGACTACCGTCCTGAGGAGCGTGTTCGTCACACTGAACAGTCAATTTTGAAAACAGAATACTTCCAAATTTCTGTAATTCATCATAAACGAAGTGCACAGACGCCCTGACCCCTGAAAAACGCGAACCCACAAGCCTCTGAATAATCAAACATTCGGACAAGGCCATAGTTCCAACAAAAGGGTCATGGTTTGCCGCCGGTCATGACATCTATGCCCTGACAGACGGATTGGTACCGGCCAAAGGACAGACAATGGTAGACACGGGTTTACCGATCGGATTGCCGGAAGGAACCTATGGAACGCTAGCCACAAGAAGTGGTATGGCTAGCAAGATGGGAATAGCAGTGGGCGGTGGTGTAATAGATGCGGATTACAACGGAGAAGTTAAGGTCATACTTTAAAATCATGTCGAAGCGGACAAGGTATTTAAGGCCGGAGATCGCATAGCGGAAGGCATAATAGAGAAGATTGCCAACGCCAATGCCACAGAGGTAGACGAATTGTAGACAACCGAGCCAGGGGAATTCGGTTTTGGGTCAAGTGATCTAAACCCCAAGTGATCGATTACAGCTAAAGAAGAAGCAGTCAGAATCTGCTTCCTTCACGCAGACACAAACAATAACCAATTCTTTAGCGCGGCGGATATCGGCTACCACCCTCAGTTTATGAAAGACAGAGAAATGTTATCAAAGGCTCACGTCAATGCAGCCCTGACCAGAACCATAAATGATGGATGTCTAGACTAGATTAGAATCGCTGGAAAGGAGGATGAGAGGTGGCAAGACCGAGGCCGTGAACTGGTTAGGTTAAGGGAAAAAGCAAAAAGAATGCCGCATGAATGGATCGAAAAGGACGGGTTACTATACTACAAGAATTGATTGTACATCCCGGAAGACAAATCCCTTCAGATCGAGATCGCCCAAGGCTGTCACGACTCATGCGTGGTGGGGCACTTCAGACAGGAAAAGACGATTGAGATAGTAACAAGGGATTTCTACTGGAAAGGACTTGCAGATTGGATCAGAGATTATGTACGATCCTGCGACGAATGTCGACACAGTAAACGCCCGTTGCATGCTAGGTAAGGATTACCTCAACCTCTAGAAATACCTAATGAGGCGTGGACCTCGATATCGACGAACTTCATCAGGCAATTACCAGAATCTGAGGGTAAGACCCAGATAATCGTAGTAGAAGACCGGTTCACAATGATGGCCCATGTGATCGGCCATCACGCAAATTCGACCACGAAAGATCTGGCCGACAGGTTCCTGCGGGAAGTCTGGAAACTTCACCGATTACCGACTGCGATTATAGCGGATATGGACGCGAAGTTTGCTGGCGAGTTTTCTGAATCATTGTGCAAAATGCTAGGAGTTACAAGATGCATGGCAACGGCATGCCACCTCAAACAGACGGACAAGCGGAGAGAACCAACCCACTCCTGGAAGGTTACTTACGAACATTTGTCAATTACGATCAGAACGACTGGTATCAACTATTGCCGTTACCCGAAAATGCCTATAATAACTCGGCAACCTATGCACACAAAATGACCCCATTCTTCACCAACTACTGCTTTCACCCACAGACGAAATAGATGAAAGAGAGAGAAGCTCATAACCCCGGAGCGACAATCTGTGCTAACTGGATGCAGGACATACATCGACAGGCGAAACAAACCTTAGAGAGTGCAGGGGAATTGATGAAAAAAGTATGACGACTGGAAAGCAAAAGAGCAACCCAACATCATGTCGGAGACTTGGTAATGTTGAAGGAGAAGAACATAGGGACCGAACGACCGTCGAAGATGTTGAGTCTGAAGCTGTATAGCCTGTTCAATGTCTTAAAAAAGAAAACAAGTCCGGCATACAGGCTAGAAAAATCGCCTAGGTGGAAAATTAATCCCGTCTTTCATTTTTCACTGTTGGAACCCTACCGAGCCTTGAACCGACCAAATCGCGAACAACCCCCACGAGATCCTGAAGACATTGATGGCGATATCGATTGGGAGGTAGAAAGGATTGTCAAGCATGAGATCATTTCCTACAGGCGAAAGGTTTGAGGACGGAATAAACCGATGAAAGAGCATTCGTATTTTGTGAAATGGAAAGGCTGCGCGGAGCCTCAGAATACTTGCGAGCCACCTGAAGGTATGAAAAACGCGCTGGAAGAGGTGGAGAGGTTTCATAGAGAAAACCCGGAGATGCCGGGCCCGGGAGAGGTCCAGTACCCCAAGAAAGGGTTTCTGTTGGTGGACAAGTAAACGCTCCTGGTTTTTACCCCTGCTATGTGGAGCTCGAGATGGAAGATAGATTGTATAATAGACGTAGAGTATTCAGGACGAACACTTCGAAGAGGGGAGCTCGCATTGGGTGCACGGATTCCCTGTAAGGATTTACAGGGCAAGGATAGCCTACCTTGACACGCTCGAATTTCGAAAGAAAAAGATATGACCCCCCTTGCCCCAGCGTTGGGACGGCGCATCATCAGAGGCCACCGGGGTAGTTGCCTCCCAACACCAAAGACCACACTTGATGGAACGGATCCTATAACACCGTATACATCGCGGCTGTCCATCCCACCGGATTCTGTTCGCAGGCTATATGAGGGGTGACCGTTGAGCACCTTATGCAAGTCGAAGCTGGTGAACCGAATGACGGCGCATACGGTTACAGACACTGGAAGACTGACAGTTGTAAGAGTGGGTTGAAAGTAACGGGACGCTGCACGAAAGTTAGTCCCCTCAGACCTACAAAGACGTGTAGCGTATGAAGGTGGTAACTATGCCCAGTAAGTGGATCGGGTGCATCCACAAAGGACAGGCTGATAAAGAATGGGGTCCGAGGGAAAAAACCCATAGGTACGATCCCGAGGATAAGTCGTGTAATACGGAAACACCAGAATACGCTATGTGGTTGCATGACGAATTCTCGACGCAACCAACCAAACAAGATTGGCCATCTTTTGTCAAGCGAGTTAGACTACCCTTGGTGAGCATGGGGGCAAGATAATTGGTAATCATTGTTGTCAACAAATAAACAAATGAGCTGAAACCTGACGTGGTCTCCACTCCATCAGGGATACCGGAAGCGCATACCGAGACGTTGGCCATGGGAGCGAAAGGTGTGCTTGAGGTTTTCAGGGTGTACGAGTGTTCGCATTCAGGTCAAGTTCGCAGAATTGTGAGCAAGATACTTAGTTAGTATAGAGTTAGCATGTATACCGCGATTGCTCAGACGCGGAATATAAATCTCCAAGCATCCTCGCTGCTATTAAACACAACAAGCACGGAGAAGAGACTTTATCAATATAATACCTTATAATCTTATCTTTACCAATACCTCGACTATCTACCCCGAAGTATATTATTATATCTAGCCTATATTACTCACTTCTTCTTAGCGAGTTCTCCCATATTAAGCGATTCAGGTCCTAGCTGTCGGAATACCCCACGCCGAACCTACCACCTAACAGCCATGACAGTGGGGAGAGGGTGTCTTTAAAGAGGCGGAAAGATTGGCCATTGCGGGGTTAATCTCCGGGGGAGAGCAGAGTACCCTTCTGTTGACCTGGTATTTTGTGTAGGACGAAAGCATGTCCAGGGGCTGGACGCAGGCTATCTCACCCAGGACATCGGAATGGGTACCGGCAAAACAGTTCATGCACCACATCTGGGCCTGGTGCCTGAAGGCGGACAGCTTCCTCGCCATGTGCGCGGTAGGGGTCAAGATGTCCTCTCCCTAAGTGAGGATGGGGAAGAGTCGTGATGACGCCAACCGATGGCCCAGGACACGGGGGAAGCCCATTCCTGGGGGGTATAGCATTTTGATAGTGACAAAGGCTGCCTGAGCCGTGGCTAGTCATTTGGTGCAATGTGGGGTACTGGAAAGTGAGGGCGTGAACCAGTATCCTAGCCACCTGAGCTCGTTCTTGGGCTTGAAGACGGAACCATCAAGGTGGATCGGGGCTGCCAAGGGTGGCTCCCTGTCCTTGTTCGTTCGCCAGTTGATCAGTTCTTCGTTCGGGATTCAGACACCCACTCCCATCATTGATCCTTTGCCTTTGAGTAGGGCGTATTGTTTTTGTAGCATCTGGATGTTGGGGCAATAGGATGCCAATGACGTTGTGAGAGCAAAGTCGTCCACTTAGGCCCGTGTGAGACGATAGGGGATTTTGAGATGGAGGCGATAAAGATATACGACAAACAGGAGGGCAGAGACAGTTGAGACCTGAGGGGTGCCCACCGCAACAGGTGCGAAGACTTTGAGACACCCCTGAAGGAGCAGGCGGCAGTATCTGCCTGTGAAGAAGGACCCTGTCCATGCCACTAAGTATGAGTTGACCCTCTTGGTGCTTAATATGTAGGAGAGAGTAGAGGGATTGTCGTTGTTGAAGCCCTACTGGATGTCCAAGAATAGTGTGGAAACCATTCTTTTGTCCATTTGCAGGGTCCTCATCTCGTGGGTGAGGATATTGCAAGTGTCCGCCACTGACAAGCCAGCCAGGGAGTCGCACTGGTGAGGATTGAGGAGGTCCGTTACTCTACCGATGCAGGAGAGGCCACTGTTCATAATCATTTCCATTATTATGGAGAATGTCTGAAGGACACAAATGACACGGAAGGAGGAGGGGGAGTCAGAGGATGGCTTACCTCGCTTGTCCAAGATGATGCCTGTGGCCCTTTTGAGGGAGGGAGGGTGGAAGTAGTAGGAGACCAGGGGGGAGTGAAGGTTGAATATGAGGTATGGGGCCGTTTTGTATATCCTTTTCCAGACAGATTTGGGGGTCGTGTCCATGCCCGGAGCTGACGATGGGGATGAACACCCTAAGGCTCTTTCGACCTCTGAGGCCAGTACCGCATGGTAATCATTAAACGGAAGGAGGAAGGTTGATGAAGTCCCAGCTGGTTTGCCGGGGAACAAGTGGTCGAGGAGGACTTGATTCAGCTCAAGTGGCATGCAGGCACCCAGGAGGTCCGGGAATCAAGGGGTGTGGGCAGCCAATGGCTAATGTTAGGTGGTAGCTTCGGCGTGAGGTATTCAAACAGCTAGGACCTGAATCATCTTGTATCTGAGCACTCGTTAAGAAGACACGAGTAATGCAAGCTGGATACAATGGAGGGCTTCAGTATAGATAGTTGAAGTGTTGGTAACGATCAAGTAGAAAAACTAATTATATTGATAAAATCTCTTCTGCGAGCTGGTTTGTATCTAATAGCAGGAAAGCTGCTGCAATATTTATATCCCAGGTCCGAGCAATCGCAGTATATATTCAATCTCGGTACTAAGTAAGTTTCTCGGTCATCATCCTGCAAACAGTGGCTGAGTGCAAACACGCGCGGCCCCTGAAAACTCTGTAGCACACATTCTTCCTCCCATGGTCAACTTATGGGTCTGAGCTACTGGTATTCCTGATGCTGTAGAGACCACGTCAGGTGTCAGCTCATCTGTTGATCGGTTGACAGCAATGATTACGAATTGTCTTGCCCCAGTGCTTCACGAGGGTAGTCTACCTTGCTAGACAGAACATGGGCATTCTTCGCTGGTTGGTTCAGTAGAGAATTTGGCATGTGACCGCATGGCGTATTTTTCTTTTCACAAATTACCGGACGTGTTCTCAGGATCGCACCTTTGGGTCTATTCCTGCAGACTCCATCTTTGACCCACATGTGTTTTGTGGATTCACCCGATCCTCTTACGGGGCATAGTTACCACCTTCATACGCCACGTGTCTTTGAGGGGAAGAGGCTCCTACCTGTCAGGTGGTAGCTGTGGCGTGAGGTATTCCGACAGCTAGGACCTGAATCGCTTTATATCAGAGAACTCGCTAGCAAGACGCGAGTAATGTAGGCTAGGCATAATAATATACTTCGGGGTAGATCGTCGAAGTATTCGTAATGATAAGATAAAAACAGATTATATTGATAAGATCTCCTCTCCTTGCTTGTTGTGTCTAATGGCAGCGAGGATGCTTCGATATTTATATTCCGCGTCGGAGCAATCGCCGTATACATGCTAACTCTATACTAACTAAGTATCTTGCTCACAATTCTGCGAACCTCACCTCAGTGCGAACACTCATAGACCCTGAAAACTCTCTATCACACCTTTTGCTCGCATAGCCAACTTATCCGTCAGAGCTTCTGTTATTCCTCATGGTGTGGAGACCACATCAGGTGTCAGCTCATCCGTTTATCCATTGACAACAATGATTACCAATTATCTTGCACCTGTGCTCACCCAGGGTAGTCTAACTCGCTGGACAGAAGATGGCCAATGTTCGTTGGTTGGTTCCGTCGAGAATTCGACATGCGACTGGATGTTGTATTCTGGCCTTCCGGCATTACACGACTTGTCCTCGGAATCATACCTATGGGCCTTTTCCCACGGACACCATCGGATACCAACCTGGCCGTTGTGGATGCACCCGATCGACTTACTGGGAATAGTTACCGCCTTCATACTCTACACGTCTTTGTAGGTACGAGGGGACTAACTTTGAAAAACGTCCCGTTACCTTCGACCCACTCCTCTGACCTCCTGTTTTCAAGTGTGTGTAACCTTATGCTCCGTCGTCCGATTCACCTGCCTCGACTTGCATAAGATGCCGGAAGGTCTCCCCACGTATACCGCGCGAGTAGGATCCGGCCGGACGGACGGCAGTGACGTATACGGCATTATAATATGTGTTCCACTGATAGTAGTCTTTGGTGTTGGGACGCAACTACCCAGGGGGCCACTGATGAGGCGCCCTCCCAACGCCGCAGCTGGAAGGGGTTCTTATCTTTTTCCTTCAAAGTTCGTGCATGTCTGGGTAGGGTAACTCTCCCCTGTAAATCCTTACGGGGAGTCCGTGCGCCCAACACTACCCGGTATGCAATGCATCCCGTTACCCTCGACCTGTCTTTCCCACTGTCGGTCTTCAAGTGTCTGAAATATTATGGGCCATCGTCCGATTCACTAGCTTCCACGAGAATATGGTGCCCCAAGCTGTCACCTCATATACTCTGCGAACATGATCCCGTCAGACCGACAGCCGCGACGTATAGGCAGTTATATGATCTGTCCCAATGGTACTGGTGTTTGGCGTTGGGCCGCCACTACCCATGCGGCCACCGATGACACGCCGTTCCAACACCGGGGGCGGAGGGGGGGCTCATTTGTATTCTTCAAAGTTGTTGCGCTTCAAGGTAGGGTAAATCTCCCCCTTAAATGCTTGCGGCGAGTCTGTGCACCTAACCGCGAATGTCTTGGCCGTCTAGACACTCGGTTGGGTCCCCCTCGCCAGGAACATGCACCAAGCATTTTTCTTTACCTTCTTGATTGCCTTGAAGTACAAGGATGGGGCAGCCCTGGCAGAGGCTAGCAGGGGGCCGTTGCAGCGATCACTCTTGGCGGACCTGAGGGCGGTGTTGGAGGCCTTTCAGAGCCTGGATAGGGACACTGACTACCAGCGCTATGACCGGTGCATGATTCGCTTGAGGGGGGAGTGAAGGGCTGGTAAGGCTGAAATCCTATTGAGGCTTGGATCAAACCATATCGTAAGGGAGCGTGTAGTCTGAAGAGGTGGGGGAGGCGGAATTGTTAGTAAGTTGATGGCAGCGTCCACCTGAACCCAGTGTTAGGCGCACGGACTGCGCGTGAAGATTTACAGGGCAAGGTTACCCTACCTTGATGCACACGAACTTCAAAGGAGAAAGATAACACCCCTCTCCAGCCCCGGCGTTGGCGCGGGGCATCATCACTGGCCACCTGGGGAGTTGTGTCTGAACACCCAAGGCCACTATCAAGGGAACACATCTTATAACACCGTATACGTCGCGGCCGGCCATCCGACCGGATCCTGTTCGCAGGATATATGCGGTGCGACCTTCAGGCACCATATGCAAGTGGGAGCAGGTGAATTGGACGACGGCGCATACGGTTACAGACACTTGAAGACAGACAGTTGGAAGAGTCGGTCACAGGTAACGAGACCTGTGGCATGAAAGTTAGTCCCCAGATTCCTACAAAGACGGGTAGAGTATCAAGGCGGTAACTATTCCCAGTAAGTGAATCAGGTGAATCCGCAGAGGTCAAGTTGGTAAAAGATGGAGTCCGAGGGAAGACGCCTATAGGTACGATCCCAAGGACAAGTCGTGTAATGCCGGAAGACCAGAATACGATATGCGGTTGGATGTCGAATTCTCGACGGAACCAAGCAAAGCAGAAAGGCCATCTTCTGTCCAGCGAGTTAGACTACCCTTGATGAGCACGGGGGCAAGATAACTCGTAATCATTGTTGTCAATGGATAAACGGATGAGCTGACACCTGACGTGGCTTCCACACCCTCAGGAATAACAGAAGCGCAGACCTATCAGTTGGCCATGGGAGCAAAGGTGTGGGAGAGAGTTTTCAGGGTCTACGAGTGTTCGCACTCAGGTGAAATTCGCAAAGTTGCGGGCAAGATACTTAGTTAGTATAGAGTTAGCATGTGTACCGCGATTGCGCAGACGCGGAATATAAATATCGAAGCATCTTCGTTGCTATTAGACACAACAACTAAGGAGAACAGATTGTATCAATATAATAAGTTATCTACACTTTTATATCGTTAACTATACTTCGACTATCTATACCCAGGTAAATTATTATATCTAGCCTACATTACTCGTGTCTTCTTAACGAGTTCGTTGATATAATTATGATTAAGGTCCTAGCCGTCATAATGCCTCACGCCGAAGCTACCATCTAACAGTATATTGATACTTCTCATTGTTACCGAGACGAATGTTTGGCAGAGACACTAATACTCACAAACTCAAACAACCTTTCGAACCAAGACTCTTGAGGACTATCTCAATAGACGAAGCCCTCACCCCTATACCCGAGTTAGGGACCCAAGAGCCCATCTACGAATCTTATTTCTGGTGGACAAACCCAGAAAACACTGGCACACTCGAAGATCTCACCGCACTCTACCAATACCAGTACGGTGAAAGCTTTACCTACAAAACCCCCTCGGAGAAATCAAACTCCATTTGGTACACCCAGTACGCAGAAAGCAACCAACACTCAAGTCCGTGTTTTGAGATACGGATACTTTCGGGAGGAAACAAAAGATAAGTTTCCCATTAAGAAATCGAAAAAAAGGCTTCAGACCCCAAAGCTCGGGAAGTCATGGAATGGCAAGGAGGGGAGGAAGGAAACAAAGACGGAGATGAGCTCTCCTCCGCCGCAGCCCCAAGTGTGGAGACAACCCTCACCCACCTAGCCCAGTCACACTCAGCCGACCGTACGCCGCGATCCGTTGTCTGACTGGGCTTTCAAGCCAAATATGGGCCACCGCGGAGAAGGTGTCACCGAACGCCAGAACCGACAACCGAATCCCTCATTGCCATCCCAATTCGGAGACTAGAACAAATCCTATGCCGATTCGACCCAAAGCTCACTGTTAGTCAACATAGGCAACATCTTGCATTTAGTTCCCTACCGACAAACATACTGCTCATGGCCCAAGAACTGGTAACCGTGAAAAATCAGTTGAAATCCGGGGTCCGGATAGTCGGTCGGGAACTCGCCCGAATAGATGAACAAGTACGACTTTTGAACTTGGAGTCTCAAAAGGTCCAGGACAGCTTCGCAACACAGGTCGCGGAACAACTGGGGGAGACAGACCAAAGACAAGCCAGACAGGAGGCTGAGACCTCACATCTGCACGAAGCCGTGCAAGGGACTGGCGAACAGGCCATGCATCGGTACCTACTCCTGGACCAGGAGATCGTTCGGATAAACGAGCAACACAAACGGGAGCTGGCAAATCACGAGATAAGTATTAATCTGGTGAGAGATGAACTACGACAGCACCAGAAGTATCGAGAAGCCCAAGATGGTGAGATCGCGGTGCTTAAAGCTCTGGTGGAACAGTCGATGGGGCAGGTCAAGGGAAAGGGCAAGGTGTCAGATCCGACACCAGAGGCTTCAGGGGTGGGTGGTGGAAGACCACCACCACCACCACGGCACGGAGCGACAGGAGGTCCCTGGAGAGGCGGGGGAGGAGACTCCGATGATGAGGGAGAAGGATGTGGAAGGAAGCCAGATGAGAGTAGGAAAGGAAGACACGACGAGAGACCCGCGCCCCAGCCAGAAGAAGACAACTATGAGACTCCGAAAACGATGAAAAGTTGAACCTGTTCTCACGGGTCGTGGCCAAGGGCTTTGGACAACGAACGAGAGTCCCAGCAGAACTCCCTGCCATGTTTCGAAATGAGAAACACCAAGATATACCGATGTGGCTATTAACATGTACGGATTATTTTCGTTGAAACAGTTGGCAAGGGGAAAATGAGGCACAACGAATCCGATACGCCATAAGCCGAATGGATAGGAACGAAGTCGCACCGTTTGTGTTAATCTTCCGACGACAAATGAATGGAGAAATAGGTTATAGGAGACAAGAAGGATACAAGTTCTGGCATGTCTTTGCAGAACAAGCCCTGCGCTGTTTCAGACCCACCCATGAAGAGGAAAAATCCCTACGAGAAATGGGATCGGTCAAATATCGCGGTGATGTGGCCAAATTCTGGATGGAGATGGAAAATTGAAATATCGATGCAAGAGTCACCGCGATAGCTTGAAGGAAAATGATTGCAGACGAACTCCCTTTCGAAGCATTACGACGACTCTCACACAGAGAATATGTCGACAATGGGGAATGGTTGGAAGCAGTCAGGACCGTAACCCGAGCAGAAGAAGATTTCAAAGAACCAAAGGATCTTCGAGGTGGTGGTCCCTCCACCGCGACATGAGGCGAGAAAACAAAGTTCGAGGATTCGCAGACAACGGTCCCCGCAACGCGTGTAAAAAAGCAATACGCGGCTAAGGAGAAGTCCCACTACCAGAAAAAGAAGGCTGGGGTGAGAAAGGTGAAAAAGGAAGGGTCGGTGGCACCGGTGGGGGAGGTTAGACACAAGGTGTGGGCAGAAGCTCACTAGGGCATCGATCAAAAGGTTGTCGATAAACGCACATCTGACAATGAATGCACGCGATGCGGAAGGAAAAACCAGACTTGGAAATACTGTCGAAAACCGATACAAGTGTCGGCTATATCTCGAGGGCAATCGAAGCCCAGACGCCAGTCCGCATTCGCACCGAAACGACGCCCCCGGGTAGCCACTGTGGCCGTTGATGGCCAGGGAGAAAGCGCGAAGCGAGCGGTCCAAAGGCCCCTGGCTTGGGCCTTTGAAGATGACTACATTTTATAAAAGGTCATCTAGGTACCGACAACAACGGTGTTCAGGTAGTGAGGTTGCCGCCTCGAATCGAAAGACCTGCAGCGTAGTCGGTGACGATATCCCACCGGAAGGCTAAAAGACCAAAAGAGAGCGTTTGCCATGTTACGACCAAAAATGGGTAGTCCGTGCTTACCACGGGAGTCATAAAAAATTACAAGTGAAGAAGGCGGTCGACGAGACCAAAAGGGAAAGAGAAGACTATCATTCCTCAGAACGGGACTTGAGTTGCACGACACACGAAGGAGAGTCGAAATCCAGGGTAACCTGACTTTCTCTCCTGGTAAAATGGCCAGGCAAACAGAATCTGGGGGCGGCTCTCTTGGGCACATGGTTCATGCGTGATGAATGATGTCGGAGTGGGTCTCGGGAGTGAGACCAAACTCGAAGGTGGAGGTACGCTGGGCTCGTCGCAAGGGACCGTCTCATATGAGGGATAAGTTGACGATAAAGGACAGCGCATCCTGGTCGCGAACTTGAGAGGTACTCTAGTGAACCACCACTCCTGTGATATGGGAACTCCTCGGCAGGAGGTAAAGACCGCTAGTAGTGGGCTGCCCGATATCAAAATATTAAGACACTTATTGTAAAAGTTTGTCTGAGCTGGCTTTAAGAGCCGAAACTGCGCAGGCCCGGTAACAATCCCCCACGCTATTTGTAACCACGCCGATGAAGAGATTTCATCAAACCCAGAGCGAATGCTCAAGACGCGTTAAAAACGTAAGCATTACCCCTGCCCAGAACGGATGGCGTTTTTTGAATTAAAAGGACCAAAACACGTGATAAGCGTACTCTTAGATTCCGGTTCAAATATCTTTCTCATGAACCAAAACACCGCAAGAGGGCTCGAAATCCCGACCGAAGCTAAGGATTCACCGGTAAAAATCACCACCTTCGATGGCGAAACCGCACCAACTGGAGCAATATTCTCACCCATCCTATTCTCCTCGAAATCAGTGCCAACGGCCACCGAAGCCTGATATCCTGCGAAATTGCGAATGCAGGATGATATCATTTAATCATACCCTTTGGGGGGTGGCATAACGAACACCCCCTCAAAAATATAGCTGACCCAAGGCAATGGGCCTTTGAAGAAACAAGGTGTCACGCTCATATAGAAGATGAAGCAGTGGCGGATAAGTTTGAATGGGATGAAACTGTGGCTTACGATGTGGAAGCACAGTATGTGGGACAGATAGAACGAGAGGAAGAAGGGGGAGTACAGTTGGAGTCGCTGCCAAAACCCTATTGGTAGTCTAAGGAGCTTTTTGAAGAGAAAAAGGCTAAGATGTTGGCGCTTCGAAGGACTTTTGATCACGCCATAAACTTTAAAGAAGGGGCCGAGGCCCCATGGGGTCCGATTTATCCAATATCGGCACACCAGTTGAACGAGCTGGATAAGTACCTCATGAAAATGATGGCTGAGGGCAAAATAGCTGACAGCGAATCCCCTTACAGTGCTCTGATCCTCTTCTTTCCGAAACCTGATAGAGTCTCCGGCTATGCGTAGATTATAGGAACCTCAATAAACTAACGATCCTGAACAAATACCCCTTACCACTCATGGATGAATTATGAGATCGCGTGGCAGGCGCAAAGGTATTTACGAAGCTCGATCTAAAAGATAGATACCATCTCATTCGAATGAGGATAGGCGATGAACACAAGACAGCCTTTCGTACACGATATGGATAGTACGAATACCAGGTCATGCCTTTCTGGCTTGTCAACGCCCCCGCGACGTTTCAGACAATGATGAACAAAATCCTGTGGGAATTCTTGGACCAGGGAGTAGTCGTCTATTTGGACGATATCCTGATATACTCCGAAAATGTGGAAGACTATACTAAGTTAGTCAAGAACGTCCTTGACCGACTGGAGTAACATGACTTAGCAGTCTCATTGAAGAAGTCGGTATTTCATCACGAAGAAGTCGAATTCCTAGGATACATTGTCAAGACGAGCGGCGTCACCATTCGTGATAGGAAAGTGAAAAGGGTTCAAAATTGGGCACATCCGAGATCGGCTAAAGAAGTTCAAATCTTCGTTGGATTCGCAAACTTCTATCGTCGGTTCAACAACGGTTTTTCAAAAGTTTGCAAGCCAATAACCGAAAGGTTGAAAGAAAACCCAAAAGATTTTCACTGGGGGAGAGAGCAGGAGGAGGCGTTTGAGGACTTGAAAAAGAGGTTTACAGAGGCACCAATTTTATCGCATTTGGACCACAGAAGAAAGACGGTGGTTGAGACGGACGCCAGCGACTTTGCGCTTGGATGCGTACTATCTCAGTACCAAGGGAGACGGCTTCACCCAGTAGCTTTCCATTATCGTAAATTAAACAGCGCTGAAAGTAATTACGAGATACATGACAAAGAACTACTCGCAATAATGGAAGCGTTCAAAGAATGGAAAAGATATCTATGGTGAGAAGAAGAGCCCGTGACGGTAGACACCAACCATGAAAATCTACAGTCCTTTTTGAACAAAAAGGTCTGGAACCAGCGGAAGATTCGATGGGCACAGGTGTTGACAAATTATAACTTCAAAATAGTCTATCGACCGGGAAGCAGGGGTAGGAAACCCGACGCGTTGAGCAGACGGCCGGAGTACCGTCCTGAGGAGGGAGGTCGTCATAGCGAACAGTCAGTTTTGAAAGACGAAGATTGTCAAATTTCGGTCATTCATCAAAAGCAAAGCAGGGAGAGGGCCCTCACCCCACAAAAACACAAACAAACAAGCCTACGAATAATCAAGCTTTCGGACAAGGCAATAATCCTAACAAAAGGATCAAGGTTTGCGGCTGGTCAGGACATCTATGCCCTGACAGACGGAGTGGTAACAGCAAAAGGACAGACTATGGTAGAAACGAGTATTGCAATAGGATTGCCGGAAGGGACCTATGGAAGCCTAGCCGCAAGAAGTGGTATGGCTAGCAAAATCGGCATCGCAGTGGGCCGTGGTGTAATAGATGCGGATTACACAGGAGAAGTTAAGGTTATACTTTGTAATCATGGAAAGGGAGACTGCGTATTCAAGGCAGGAGATCGGATAGCACAACTCATAATAGAAAAGGTTCCCAACGCCGACGGCCTGGAGGTAGACGACCTAGAGACACCCGAGCGAGGCAAATCGGGTTTTGGGTGAAGTGATCTAAACCCCAAGCGGTCGATCACGGCTAAAGAAGAAGGAGTCAAAACATGCTTCCTTCATGCAGACACAGACAATAATGAACTCTTTAGCGCGGCGGATATCGGCTATCACCCACGGTTGACGCAAGCAAGAGAAATGTTATCAAGCGCTGACGTCAATGCAGCCCTGACGCGAACAATGAGCGATGCATTTCTAGCCACGGTTAGGATGGCTGGAAACGAGGAGGAGAAGTGGCAGGACCGAGGCTGTGAACTGGTTATGTTAAGAGAAGGCGGAAAAAAGATCTCGGACAAACGGATAGAAAAGGACGGGTTACTATATTACAAAAATCGTTTGTACATCCCCGAGAACGAAGTCCTTCAAACCGAGATAGCCCAACGCTGTCACGACTCATTAGTAGTGGGGCACTTCGGACAGGAAAAGACGATTGAGATAGTAACAAGGGACTTTTACCGGAAAGGACTCGCAGATTGGATCAGAGATTATGTACGATCCGGCGACAAATGTCAACACAGTAAGTCCCCACGGCATGTTAAGTATGGATTACTTCAACCTTTAGAAGTACCCTATGCCGCCTGGTCCTCTATATCGACGGACTTCATCACACAATTACCGGAATCGCGGGGCAAGACCCAGATCATGCTAGTAGTAGACAGGTACACCAAGATGGCTCATTTTATCGGCCTCCACGAAAATGCGCCGGCAAAGGATGTTGCGGATACTTTCCTTCGGGAATTCTGGAAACTTCACGGATTACCGACCCAGACTATATCGGATATGGACGCGAAGCTTCCTGGAGAATTCTGGGCATCATTGTGCCAAATGCTAGGAGTTAAGAGAGGCATGTCAATGGCGTACCACCCTCAAACGGACGGACAAACGGAGAGAACCAACCAAGTGCTGGAAGGTTACTTACGAACATTTGTCAATTATGATCAAAAGGACTGGTATCAACTATTGCTGTTAGCAGAACATGCCTACAACAACTCGGCTACCAACGCAGACAAGATGACCCCATTCTTCGCCAACTATGGCTTTCATCCACAGACAGAATGGATGAAAGAAAGAGAAGCTCATAACCCCGGGGTGACAATGTATGCTCACTGGATGCAGGACATACATCGACAGGCGAAACACACCCTAAAAAATACAGGGGAATTGATGAAAAAATATTACGACCAGAACGCAACGGAACAACCTAGCTTCGAGGTCGGCGACTTGGTAATGTTGAATACAAAGAACATACGTACCAAATGACCATCGAAGAAGCTAAGTCCCAAACTGTACGGCCCTTTCAAAATCTTAGAGAAAAAAGGAAGTCGGGCATAGAAGTTGGAAATATCGCCACTGTGGAAAGTTCATCTGGTATTTGATGTTTCGCTGTTGGAACCTTACGGAGCCTCGGACCGACCAAGTCGTGGACAACCCCCACGAGATCCCGAAGACATGGAGGGAGATTTAGAATGGGAAGTGGAAAGGATAGTCAGGAGCGAGATCATTTCCTACAGGGGACAGGTTCGAGGAAGGAAGAAGCAGATGAAAGAGCTGCGGTATTTTGTGAAGTAGAAAGGCTACCCAGAGGATAAGAATACTGGGGAGCCACCTGAACATATGAAGAACGCGCAGGAAGAGGTGGAAAGGTTTCAAAGAGAGAATCCGGAGATGCCGGGTCAGTGACAGGTCGAGTGACATAAGAAAGGTTTTTCATCGGTGGACAAGTAAACGTCAGTGGATTGTACACCTATTATGTGGAGCTCGAGATGGGAAATAGATTGTACAAATAGACATAGTGTATTCGGGAAGAACACTGCGAAGAGGGGAGCTCGTGTTAGGCGTACGGACTCCCCGTGAGGATTTACAGCGCAAGGTTACCCTACCTTGACGCTCACGAACTTCGAAGGAAAAAGATTACACCCCCCTCCAGCCCCGGCGTTGGGACGGGGCCTTATCACTGGCCGCATGGGTAGTTGTGTCCCACCACCAAAGGTCACTCTCAATGGAACACATCTTATAACACCGTAGACGTCGCGGCCGGCCATCCGACCGGATCCTGTTCGCAGGGTATATGAGGGGAGACCTTCCGGCACCTTATGCCAGTGAGGGCAGGTGAATCGGGGGACGTCACATAAGGTTACAGACACTTGAAGACAGAGAGTTCAAAGAGTGGGTCAGAGGTAACGAGACGTTTCGCATGAAAGTTAGTCCCCACCTACCTACAAAGACGGGTAGACTATGAAGGCGGTAACTATGCCCAGTAAGTGGATCGGGTGAATCCGCAGAGGACAAGTTCGTAAAAGATGGAGTCAGAGGGAAGACCCCTATAGGTACGATCCCAATGACAAGAGGTGTAATGCCGGAAGACCAGAATACGATATGCGGTTGCATGTCGAATTCGCGACGGAAGCAACCAAAGAAGAAAGACCATCTTCTGTCCAGCGAGTTAGGGTACCCTTGATGAGCACGGGGGCAAGATAACTCGTAATCATTGTTGTCAATGGATAAACGGATTAGCTGACACCTTACTTGGCTTCCACACTATCAGGAATAACAGCAGCTCAGACCGATATGTTGGCCATGGGAGCAACAGGTCTGGGAGAGAGTTTTCAGGGTCTACGAGTGTTCGCACTCAGGTCAAGTTCGCAAAGTTGCGGGCAAGATACTTAGTTAGTATTGAGTCAGCATGTATACCGCCTTTGCGCAGACGCGGAATATACATATCGAAGCATCTTCGTTGCTATTAGACACAACAAGCACGGAGAAGAGATCTTATCAATATAATAACTTATCTAAACTTTTATATCATTAACTATACTCCGACTATCTATACCGAGGTAAATTATTATATCTAGCCTACATTACTCGTGTCTTCTTAACGAGTTCTCCGATGTAATTACGATTAAGGTCCTAGCTGTCGGAATATCTCACGCCGAAGCTACGACCTAACAGTGTGGAGGGTCACCAGAGCGGAGACTCTCTGGAGGTTGGTGTCAAACCATGTCCCGCGAGTGATCGAGGTCGGTAGGGGTGAGGTGTGGAGGAATAGCACGGGATTTGAGGGTTGCATCTCCCGGACCCCAGTCGGTCAGGGCCGAGTTGAGTGTTGGGGAAGGGGATCGAAAAAGGTCAGCACAAAACCGAGGCAAAATCGGGATGTGGTCGCAGCCGGTACAAGCCAAAGGGTCGCACCATTCCGAACTATAGGGTGCAAGTACAGGACATGCGAATGCCGGGTCAAAACCACCGGCCTGCCCACCAAGGACATGGCGAAGCGGGTATAAACCCGAGCGGTGTTCTGAAGGGAGTAGCCAAGCTCCCTGGCTCTGTCGAACTAGGGGACCCTGGTAGCCAGCTCATCTTCTTTGAACGTCCTAAGGGGGTCAGCGCTCGGGTGATGGATGTTCAGGTCGCGCAAGGTAAGAACGGGCATAGATAAGTTAGGAAAAATAAGGTCAGCCGGGACTGAACGTGTGTTGTTAGACCGGCCTTTGGTGCTGTAGGAGTTGATAATTATAAAGCAAACCATTGAAGAGTCGAAGAATCCGTTGGGTGTAAAAGGTTCGAGAGCCATTACATCATTTCTTCCAAAAAACTTAGGCAACAGAGTAATGGTGGACAAAAAGGTACTAAAAACATAAAAAGCACCGCGGGGTCTTCGCGGAATTCTCTCAAGGTGGCGAGAAACAGGTGTATAACTAGAAAGAAGGAAGCGGGTCCCTCTAAACCGGTGGGTCCTGGAGGGCGACAATCGAGGGCGTGATGGCCAGTTGGGAAACCGTGCCAAACAAGAAAAGAAACACATCCCAGCTCCCGAAGCAGTTGTGTTGAACAAGTGTAAAGGGTGCGGGTGGGGGTGTAGAGACCTGCTCCAGCCCCGGTTGTCGCTGGTTGTGGCGCATTATCGGGCCAGGCCCGGGTTCTGATGGGGGTCGGGTTAGGAACTAGTGGCCTCGCAGGAGGAGGGGCACCGGTACTGTGGGGACACCTTGAACGGGCCTGGATCATCGTTGTCCTTCTCGGGCGTGGCGTTTCCCTCTCGAAGGCCGACCGGAGTGAACGGGTAGGTGAAGGGGGAGGTGACGGGTTGTCATCATCGGTGGCCGTGTCCATCTGCTGACCACCGGGCGGCGGATGTAAGTTCTTTGGGTGAGGGGCGGGACGCGTGACAGTCTGAGGAGCCAGGCGGCTACGGCAGTCTTCGAAGAGGGCAGTGTGATCCCCAGCGCAGTTGGCGCAGCAGGGTGGCAAGCAAGAGCAAGAGCCAGGAGTAGCCTTAAGGTTGCGCCTGCAAGGGCAGGTTGGGTTTGGGCATTGGTGGTTTGAACGGGAGTGGTTGAGGGAGCAGAGTAGGCATACCGGGACAGCAGAGGGGCAGCGGGGCACGACGTGGCCAAAGCCCAAGCAATTCCGCATTGTGGATAACGGTTCAAGGAGTAAGCCCGCTCGATGGTCCTTGAGCGGGAGAAAAGTCTGATGGCTGTCCCCATTGTGGGGACGTCACCGGGGTTGACGGAGACGATGACCGAGGTGGCCGACTTACCGGCTCTTGACTAGGGGTCGGGATTGACAAACCTTGCCGAGAGAATCTGGACATTTTTTGAGTTGAGTATCGAGTCCGTGACGCTGGGAAACAGCTCCTCAGGGTCTCCGGGGAGGAACGCGAGTGGGAGGGAGTGGATTGCCAGCTGGACCTCGTTGGGGGCGAGGCGAAAGGGCAGCCAGGGAGAGTTACCCACTGGGAAAGAACGGTTGAGTCGGGCTCTGAGGGCGTCGACGTATGGTCCAAAGGCAGCCACGAGGGTCGTTGGGTAGGAGACGACAAGTGTGACCGAACCCCTATCGTTGACCTTAGCTGTGACGGCGACGGGGAGAGTGCAGTTTTCATCCTTGCGGATGCGGGCCGCAATGTCGGGAAAGGTGGCAGCGATCAGGGTGGACTCAGGGTGTTCAGTAGGGGTGGAACCAGGAGCGTAGAACCTTCTTTCAGCGATAGGAAGTGGCTTCGGCTTTTGAAGAGCAGGGACTGAGTTAATGACGGCCGCGACTTTTGAGGCTGTGGTGGAGTTCTTATTCATCATGGTCCCCTTGGGGACACTGGAAGAGGCAGCCTGGGTCTACGAGGGTTGGGGCTTGGGGCAGTCGGGGTCAAGATGGCCCAAGACGAAAGAGCAAGGGTCTGGGTATTTGCCGTCGTGGAAGGCACCGGCCTCCCAGGAGTCAGGGAACTTGATAGCATAGGCGCAGGCGTCTCCGCAGAAGACAGGTGCCACAGAGTCATAGCGGGGGATGTCCGGGTCGAAGCGCGTATTGTTGTTGGTCTTCGCAGGAGGCGGGGGGGGCAGGAGGTTTGGGGGCTGGATGCAAGGCTGCAGAGCCTGTAACCATACTGCCCGGAGGAATATTTTGCCCAGGTGGGCCCACGGTGGCAGCCAGAGTACGGGGGGCTGTGCTGATTCCGTGTGACAGATCACGAAGTGATGCGTGGATTGGGGAGAGTTTGCTGTCCAGCGCTGAGGATGTAGGCAGGGTGACCACGATGGATTGTATGGTGGCGAGCTGGGTAGTGATAGTGTCTAGTTGTTTGGTCATGGACCCAAGGGCATTAAGCGAGGAGCAGAGGAATGGGATGAGGATGGATTCGCCGTTGGATAGGCCGTTGACTTGCGTATGGTTGGGGATGGGGATTTGGTCAGGGGAGAAGCGTAGCCTGTCATGCGTTTCGTGAAGGAACTGGTGCAGGAGCAGAAGGTTGCAAGAAGGCTCTTCCGCTACAAAGAAGGGTCTCGAGGAGGGGAGGGAAGGGCACACCACTAGGATGTCTGGGAGGTTGTCCATCGTTCAGACAGGGGCTCAGGGAGACGAAGCCTGAGAAGGGGGGCAAAGAACCCGGCGAGGGGGCATCGTGCACTGAACGACGTGGAGTTGTGATTTCAAAGACTGGAGGTGTACAGGGCGCGGAGCATATGGGGCGATGTCCACTGGAGCCACAGATATGTCAAATGCCACCCTGGGCCCGCGGTTAGGATGTAGGTGTCACAAAATCGTGACCAAGCAAGGCAGATTTCACATGACTCATACTTATGAGTCATAAGGTATGTTGGATTTTACACTATGACGTTACTTGACTCATAGTTCTCACATGACTATGCACTTGCGAG
>Ga0307509_10002066_pt1 | contig 33074 bp, 42 predicted proteins | sample 10_EM_MG_FD_202245 | JGI IMG/M metagenome (GOLD analysis project Ga0307509, IMG submission 202245) | Populus trichocarpa ectomycorrhiza microbial communities from riparian zone in the Pacific Northwest, United States - 10_EM | ecosystem: Host-associated > Plants > Roots > Unclassified | place...
CCCCGCGCGCCCCCCCCGCGCCCCCCCGCCCCCCCCCCCCCCCCCGAGACTTTGACTTGACCGACTTGACAGTCGAGAATTGCAAGGAGGAATTGGATTTTTCTGTCGTTTTTGGAGTACATTTTGCAGAGTTGGTTAAGTGTGCTTTGGTAGATAGTTAAGTTAATCAGCATATAAAATCCGAAATCCGATAGTAGAATGAATGAAAACACAACACATACCCCAAAATCCTCACCATCCATCCATCCATCTATCCATCTAATCCACTCACATCCGAGCAATAGACAGGGCACACAACCACCTATATATACCCCACCACACCCAATCCAAATGCACTTACCCACCCACACACACCCACCCCACACCCTCCACCAGTACCCTACATCACAATCTCTGCCAGAATATAACAAAAGTGTGCATGTTGGAGAACGAACCTATGTAGAATACTTCCTTTGTCTGACATCTTGTAGTGCAGGGTTTGTGTGAAGGGTTGAATAGTAAGAGGGGCAAGGGGCAGTGGTGCAAGGAGGAGGAGGATGCACAGGGGCTTGGAGGGTACAGTGTGGGGAGTGTTGGGTTCTAGGTGGTAGGCAGAGAGAGTGGAGGTTGGAGGGGCAGGCAGCAGAGGGAGGAGGGGGTGTTGTGGAGGGGAGGTGCAGTGTGTGATATTTGGGTTTGATCCAAGTGGGCTAGTACTGTTTGTGGTGTGTAGGATATGATATCTTGAATTTGGTACGGTGGTACTCTACACCACGAATTGCTACCACTTATTTCGTGAGCACTAACTTAGGCAAGTGGAAAGGAAGACAATATCGATCGATCGTCTAAGGAAAGTGGAAAGCGATAAGATCAGAGAAGTGACTATGATACGAATCCACACGCAAGCAACGATTCAGCCATATTATGAGGAAATTCCGTTATGTCACTTCACAAGTATCACTCGGACTAAACAAAGCTCAGCTTAACTTTGGGATTTACTATGACCAAATGAATACTTCCGGCTGACTACGAAAAAAACAAGGCGGGCAAGGCGAGCAAGATTGTAATACCAATACGCTAATAAATACACAAGTTACACTCCTCCTCCTCCTCCTAAAGACTAGCCCCACCCAGACCCCCCACTTTCCTAAAGCCCAAACCCCACCCTACCCCCCTTCTCCCCCTCAAGCTCCGTCTCCTCCTCCTCCTCATCTTCCATCATCCTATCTCCGCTCCCCACCCCCAGCACCCTCGGGTCAATCATCCCCCCTCCCCCCGCTCCATCAGCTCCTCCAAAATCCTCCCCAAAAGCCTTCTCCCCACGCCCCCCTACCCCTCCAGCAGGTTGGCTCGGCGCCGCTGGTGCCACCTTAACCTTCTTCGGCCTGCCACGCCCCCTCTTCTTAACAACCCCATTCCCCGCCGCCGCCTCCTCCTTATTATTATTAACCTTCTCAATCTTCTCAACCTTTTTCGCCGGCGACGGCAGCGGCGGCGAACCCGGGGCTGCTGCATCCGAGGCTTTAATAACAGCGCGCTTGATCTGGTGAAACCTAGCGTTCGCTACGGCGGCGGACTTGTAGTTCATCTTCTGGGCGAGTTTTTCGAAGTCGATCTATATACATGCCCTGTATTAACACTTCCAGAGGATAAGGGAGGGGGGGGGGCAAGGGTAACTTTTGGCGAGCCTTCCATACACTCCAGGACTGCTAGGAGGAAGTCTTCCTTCCCCGCGCCGGTGGGTTTGCGACGAGTCTGGGGGGTTTTCGGAGGGGTTGGAGGGGGGCTAGGTTGCGACATGGGGCTTCGTGGCGGAGAGAGAGAGATAGGATGGAAAACGGGTGATATTTGGTGATTTTGAGTCAGAAAATGGGTTGTATTGTATTTTGATTCAGGATTGTGGTGGGGTTTGGAGAAGGAATTAGGGAGAATTGAGGGTGGATTATTGGGTTATTCTGGGGGTTATATATTTTTCTCAAGCTCGCTGGAAAAACATGGTGGTTCGGCGGGGTGTGGGGGGAGGGTATGAAGCTTGCTTGCAGGGTTGCAGTACAGAGATTAGATCTGGTTTACTATATCGTAGTTAAGCTTAATTCATATTCTGATGCCACCCTTAGAATGTCTTTTTCCTGGCTTGTCTTTTTCCCCCCCTATCTCCCATTCCGCCTCTGCGTACCGGGATATGATAGGCGGGGTCAGCGATGCAGGCACTCTACAGTATAACTTCCTATCTAAGATAGTCAGGGCACCCCGCAGCACAAACGCGCTCAGTCAGTAATCTAGAGAGAGAAGGCCCTTTTGATCAGTATCATACGTGTATTGGTACTAGTTGCGTGCCGCGAAATGATCTGCATTTCGAGTTCGTACCATGTACAACTATGCTTGGACTTCTAATGGGCATACATTTTCAAGCATGAAATCTATGTTCAAGTTACCCCCCTAAAGGTACACATTCCCAAACAGGATGTACGAAGAACGGGCACCATGGGCCTCCCTTTCTTTCTTTTTTTGTTCTTGTGGAAAAGTACATTCTGTATTGTTGTACAACCAGGACGTGTGGGGTGGGAATGTGCTCTCTATGAGTAATTCATTAGCACAGCAGTTAGCAATGTACCGTACAAGTGGCCATCACCGTGAGGCTTGATGTTGGGCTAGTACTTAATATGTTTCAAAAGAACGGTCTCGAACAATTCCGTCATGTTTTAAACCCAAGTCATAGTCAATCAACCAGAGCTCCTCCTCTAGATCCATCAACACTGCAGCAAGCACTCTTTCTGGTACAAATGATAGTAAAAAACAAAACAAAGAGGGGGGGAGTACAATTCCCAGTCCGATCCTAAGCTAAACCATTCCAAATCTCACACCACCACCACCATTGAGCCATCTCAGCATCAGAGACATCCCTCAAACCCTCAAACCTCATCCCACCCCAGCACATTTTGCCCCGATACAAGGGGCGGGAATTCAGCACCGAACACCCCCACTTTAGGCTCTCACCGGTTGTTGGGGATTTTTTGGCCGGTAAGCCGCTTCGGGGTGTGCTAAGCCTTATGCAGGGCCCTAGTACAAGGCACCATGGCCCCAAGAAACCAGTACTCGAGTACAAGCAATACCTCCTAGTAGACTATTATTCAAGTCTTCACAGGTCATTACATTATACTGTTTCAAGCATAATATCACGGGGATTATGAAACCGGTCAATGCCTACGGTACAGACCTCGAACTAAGCTATGCACGCTCCGTCCGCCAAAAACCCGTCGGTGTCTCATTGGCACATGCCGAATACCGAAACTGTGATCGGGATGTTCGCCGAGCATGTGACCGACCGACCGACTAACTAACTGCTGACTGCACTTAGCTTGCGCAATGGGTAAAATGGGTTAATTTGTTAGTAGCAAATTATGGGATGATGTAGGTGCACGTTCCGGAGGTGGCGACTGTGTTGTACTCGTATGAGATTGTTTCAGTAGTGAGGCCAGGGCGGCGTCGTGGATGGCGAGCGTGGAGATTGGCCACTATCCAAGGGGATTATGGGATAGAACCCTCGGGCAATGCGAAAAAGATATATGGTGGAGATCGTTACCGATATAAGGCTCGATTAGGATCATTAAAAAGGTTCCTTTCAGCACTCCTGTGAATACTATTGTAATGTCTTTACTACAAACCCCTCGATTCAGTAGTCCTTGGGTAGGGTGGTTGAGGTTGAGATCGACTTCACTTTGGGTGTGTTTCTTGGCACCGAGGAATGCGGAGATATGATAACACCCTTGGAACAACCAGAATTTACGGCATATTATCATGGATTTCGGAAGCTGGGATGGGCACCCACCTATAATATTCTTTTGTTCCTAAATTGTGTTCGTCCAGGCTGCCATCTAGGCTACCGTAATATAATACCAACAAGCTGGGCTCTTTGCATTGGTAGACGGGAGTGACGGCACAAGAGTGTATTAGGGTTGCTTAGGAAGCACTAGAACTGCAAGCGGGTTATCATTTCAGTAGCTCGGATCACATATCACAATTATCCCTACTTAAGTAAGTAAATCATCACCAAACGACAGAGAATCCTTAGTTAGACTTCAAGTTCTAGCATACCTATGTATTACTTTGACACGACCCGTTCTTAGTAATTCCCCAACCACTACCAGGTTATGTCCAATGCAAAAGTAGTAAAAGTTTCATCTAATCTTTTAGCACCTGATGATCACATTGTCATAAATAAATACTCCCATCAATCACGAGATAAAAATGCCTCTGCCAGATACCCATGAAAAAGATAATCCCACCTCAATTATTCACTGACTCACCCCGCTCACTCTCACTTGTTAAACCACCCACAATACTAATCTCCACCTCACCCAACCTTCGCACCAAATCCCTCACTACTCCTCCAATCTCCATTCCCGCTCACCACCTTCTGCCCAACGCCAACCGGGCTACCCTCACCCACACCCGTACCAGGCGCAGAATCCGTGCTCCTCTTCTTCTTCTTTCTTGGCGACTTCTTGACAACCTTGCTAGGGGAGTTGGCGGCAGCAGGCTCCTTCGTTGCTGTGCCAAAGAGCTCACTTCCGCTACTCCCGCCGCCGTCGCCACCACCCAGAATATAAGATGAGGAAGGGGAAGTATCAGGGGCAGGCTTGGATTGCCGGAACTTCCGGCGGAGACTGTAGAGCTTTTGATAAGCCGCCGAGGCGTTGCGGGTTAGAGTAGATTCTTTGGCCACTTGGTCGAAGTTTGTCTGGTATTCGTTCGTGGGTTGTTAGCAAATTGCTTGGCTGGAGAAATTAGTGGAGGACCTGGACTTGCTTTGCCGGGATTATGTTCTATGCAGAGCAGTAGAAATTCGATTATTTCTTCGTTTGTGGTTACGATTGGTGGCATTGTTTTGTTTTTTTAATAGACTATGAGATCGTGTCTCGTAAGGGTCATCTGATGGATCTGAGAAGGGAAGCTGAGCAAACGACAGAAATTGGGGGGGGGGGGAGCACGGGGCTTTGTATTATATTCTCTTTTCTGCCGGAATATCACACCTTAGGTTATTGCGGTACGTTGCGGTTGTGTTGGGTGGACACTTGCTGTTGTATGGAGATTGTGCTTTGATGCCGGGACGATTCATGGTTCATGATTCATGATTCTTCGGCCCAGGCTATGACATACCGATGCCGGACCCCACCCACCCGACCTGAATGGGTTGTACGAAACCAATAAAGTGATAAGTTAATCGGCTTACGGTACAGTGCGGTGCCGGTACTGTACCCGTACAGGCATATGTCAGGGAACTCCCGTGTCAATAGGTTACCGCGACTAAGATATTACAACTATCTACAGGAAGCCACCTCCCTCCCTGCGCCGAAGCAAAAGCCACTTTGTGACCCTTTCAACATTGCCCTTCATTAGCCCGATCCAACCAATCGCGAAGCCCCCTTTCTCTCCAGGCAAACTGCCGTCATCGGTATTTTCTTGAAATTTTTCAACAACGGATACTGTGCTGCACAGTACGCCCGGGGGTAATCTTAGGTTAGGGCAGGGCTTACGAGTAACTTATCACACTCGCATGCGCAGTACATGTCATGATCCGTGACGCGATCTTCAATTAGCCTCAGATGCAAAATCATTGAAATCTTCGGCCTTGTATCTCGCTGGCACTCCTCCGCAGGTATGATGCCTAGAAACAGGGATTAAAAGGAATGTTGGCAAAAAATCCGTGTGTGTCTGAGCGCTCATACAAGATATGAGGTACCCCCCTGTTTTTGAGCACATATGGTCTGGGGACAAGTGCCGTACCGTACTCGAATGTTGCAGTACGGCGTGGCAAGTCAACCGGTCCCGGGGAAAAATAGGTTGGCCGTTGTTTCAGAGGGGGGTGTGGACAAATCCACCTAAACAGGTGACTCCGGGCATTTTCACTTGTCTCATAACCAATCGATGGAGGGAAGCTTTGATCGATGCCCTTGATTCAGATTTACGATGGACTCAGTTTGCTACAGCAAAAAACTTGTGGTTTTTTATACCGGGTTGGTCAGGCCGATAGGTAGGGATTGGCTAAAGTAGGTTTGCCTGCTCTCTCATCGGTTTTGTTTGTTTTCTTTGCTTTTCTTGAGGGTTTTTTCCCCCTCCCTTCGTGGTTTGACTGTTGGAAAGAATGAGAAAATGGTTGGGTTGTGTGAGAGAAAAGGAGAGTAGTAGTAGTATATCCTTCCATTCGGCCTAGCTACCAATGCTATACTAATACTTAGAGTGCTTTCGTCTATAAGACGTGCACAAGTGAGGTACAATGAACTAAAAGGAATCACGACCACATGAGTTGACTAGAAGAGGAAATAAAGTTGCCCTGCCTGATGAACAATATGGACCTGATTACAAAGAATTGAGTGTAAATGTCTGCCATCAGGTCATCAGGTGTCTCCTTTTCTCTGAATTTCCCAACCTCCGTTGCGTCCGTGCTTCATTTGTTATAGATTTCTCCTAGGCCGAGTACACCATGTACCAATATCAAAAGTACAACTTATAACAATACCCAGCACCTCGGGCTGTGCGCTTCGAGAACATCGCATCTAACACACAGCTTGCAACCTCTCTCGGGTTCTTCACTTGCCCATTCACTACAGGACTCGACTTCCACCCTCAAACTCCTCCTCATTCCCTTCCTACCGCCCTCGGTAGCTGCTCTACCCATCTTCGTGATCCCGCTTTAGCTGCTAGCTAGCGCACTATTCAGTCACATGTCTTGCATTCAGGAAGCAAGCAGACAGCATCAAGTGCACCATGACTTAGATCCACAATCGGAGTTAAAAATAAATGAGAGATCAAGGCTGGTGAGCACGCAGGAGGATGGCGTCTCAGAGCGAGTGAGTGGCAGCGGCAATCACTAATCGCCTTCCTCCTCCTCTTCCTCCCTCCTTCTCGAACTTTACTATGATCATTCACACTCTACTGCACTCACTTCGGTCAATGAGCTTTTTCATAAAAACCGGCTGGAAGTCCCTCGTCCAGGTTAAATCTGGTTCCTCATCCAATCCGATTCTCCTCATATACAGAGTACACGAACCCCCCATCCACTACTGCACCGAACTGCGCAACAACATCGAGGGATTGCTGTCTTGTCCTATTGTTTTTTTCCCCTTAAATATTCTACTATACCGATCTCGCTGGCTGTGCCGCGCGTATATAAATCGAGCGAATCGGGGGATCTACTGCTGATTTAACGATCCTTCTTGGACCCAACGAACAAGCAGACGAAAAAAAGCAAGATAAGGGAACAATAATTTGAGTTGGTGTCAACCATGGCATCCAGTGATGACTACAAATTCCTACTAAGCTGTTTGATGAACAATTCTGGGAAGGTACGTCTATTCTGTCCTCCTCCCCCTCATTTTCCCCCTACATCCACAAATCTACAGCCATAGCACTTACCACTACTACATCTCCTCGACATTCTACAGATCGATTTCGAAGCTGTGGCCAGAGAAACTGGGTATACAAATCCGCGCTCCGCATCCAATAGGCTAGCTGCCATAAAAAAGAATCATGCCGCCGCTATGGCCGCCGCCACCGCCTCTGGCGCGAGTTCTTTAATGGCATCTAGTTCCAGAGAGCAACCGCTAGCTGCGCCTGCTGCACCTCCGCCACAAGCTCAAAGCGCCGCTGAGAAGGCCGCTGCAAAGCGCCGTGTGAACAAGAAAGCCAAGGTGGCCAAGAGAGGGCGCGAGGGGGGAAGTGGGGATGACGCGGGCCCGGAGGATAAGGGCTCTAAGAAAAGGAAGGAAAATACAGGTGGGGATGATGATACTTAGCTTTTTGCCAAGTGAGGTTGGGGAGGAACGGGCGGCGAGACCTGTTGTTGTGGGTGGCGGTGGGGGTAGTAGTGGTTGGGACGGGAAAATTATTCTAGATCGAGAGATTTTTTTGGTGGGGTTCTCTGGTGAAACGCGGTACGTACAAGTACATTTGCACTTATTAGGTTATGTCTATTGTGGGTTTTTGTTTTACGTACCCGAGTACCGGTATTCCGTTTGTTCAGCTCCAGTAATATAAATTATCCAATTGCTTTTCAACAATCTACCTTACTATCACAAGTACAGTACTGTAAGGTAACTCGAGGGCTGAGTAAGAGAGTAACAGAACACGAACTAAAAGTTGTTGAAGTCACCGGTAATCACCCCGCCGGAAGCTATGATGCGATACTTAACTTAGCACATGGCGTCTCCGAAGGACCAATTTATTCCTAGCCACCTACTTAACCCACCCAAGCTCACTTACACAGTTCAGCTCTCCTCTCTTCTATAGATCGTGCGCCGACATCCCCCGATACCAAGCCATCTGCAATCCAAATAAGACATTCACCTCGTCGCGTCCGTGTAGAAAGTCTAGAACACAGCCAGGGGAATACTGTACTTCTTTCCTTGGTTGGGTGGTCGTGTAACAATAGCCGCACCCCCAGATACTGATTGCCAGATACAACTACTTGGATGGGACGAAGGCACATGACAACCTAGATCCCCCAAGCAAGGTGCAACTAGCAATCTACTCGTAGTAAGGAAATTAGCAAGAGGCGAGCGGCAAGGAAGTAAAGTAGAAGAAAAGAGAGGCTTGCCCGAAGAAGTAGAAATAAACTAAGCAAAAAAGGAAAAATACCCGTATGGCACCAGCGGATGGATGGATTGCCGGAAGTGCAGAATTCTGTTTGTTCAGTAAGGTAAAACTTCGCACTATGTATTATACTCAGACATACGAGCACATAGCCTAAGGCAGAGTAGAATAGCATCAGACAAGTGGGTTACCAAGGCGGCAATAGAAACAGACAACCCATTCACATTTTCGTCTCGCCCTGCTCGCGCACTTCCGATGAAAGGAAGGAAAAGACATCCGCGCCTCATCACACATGTATGGGTTACAGTCGATATGTAGTTGAATAGGTTCGCTCATTGTACTGCGCATGCATGACTAAGGTTACTCGTAACAATGCTCTTCACACACTACCGCTTATATCATCTGTAGTGTAATAAAGAAGAGAGTAACTCCGGGGAGAGGAACAAAGGCAAACTTCCTCGGAATGCGAAATGTGACATCTGCATCAGTCCGCCAGCTAATATTTTCCCTCTCCCATGATACCCTCACTTTTCTCAGACAGCTTCCCATTGCTCATTGAAACCTGGGTGGGCGATTGACTGAACAAGCACTTCTCCGTCGGCATCGAGGTTCCGACCCATAATACATCTATCCATTCATTGATTACCGACCCCACCTATTTGCCTTTCAGCTGCTCACCCACTCTACAACCTGTAACAGATTCCTTCACTCCTCCATCCCCGCCGCTATGGTATCCCTGGCACAACAATGGCGGAGATAAGGAAGGGGAAAAAATGCATCAAGCATTCCTTGATGACAGTCAGAACAAGCAAAGAAACAGAAAGAAACAGTAAAGAAAGAAGTAAAGAAAGAAAGAAGAAAGAAAATAACATGAAAAATCTAGATGGAAAAAAAAAGCCAGAGGGAAAGAAAAAACCTCAGCACAATCCCCAAATGACAATTTGTTTATTGTATATCACGCAAAACCAGTCCGCCAGATAATTTCCAAGATCCTAAACCTCCCCACCGCTTTCCCTCAATTCACAAGCCCTTCCTCTGATATACCTGCTTATTCTTCTTACTTCCGTGGAGTTGTCATTTTTTCATTTTTTCATTTTTCCCTCTGAAAAAAGGGGGAAGGGGAAGGGGAAGGGGAATAAGAAGGACATTGTTTGGCTCGATTGGATCAGATTGAAGGGTTTCGGGATGCCTATGCAATGGAATGACCAAGCGGACGCTAGGGTATGTTTCCCCCCCGAGAATCCTAGGTTGTTTGTGGCGGTTTTTGTTTTGGGGTTTTCATTTATCCTACTCCCAGGAGGTAACTGTTCGTGTGTTGTATACTGCGCATGGCACACACACCCTCTACATTGATAAAGAGGGGCAAGGGGTTAGAGAGTGGGCAGAAAAGCAAGAGCAAGGCTGACATGGCATCTATGGCGCGGCGGTTTGTGGTGCATGGTGCGTGCTTGCTACAGCTATTCGCCAATGTACTAAAGCATCACGTTGTCAAACTTGATTACCAGCGACTGGCTCAAGCCATGGGAGACAGTTAGTCACTCTCGCCCCTTCTTATTCACTCTCTTAACAGCCTTCACAGACGTGACAGCAAAAGCAATATCCCACCGGATCGCCAAGATCAAAGAAAAGGCTCAAGCACACCATAATAGATGGGACCCGTATATCAGACTCGTAGCCCCCACCAAACGTGTTGCAAGTCTGAAGCCTGCACCGATGGGCAGGCTCAGCAAGGAGGGGGACGACGACGAGGGGAAGGAATTCGTTGATCTGAAGAGCGAAGGCGAACAGCTGTTTGCTGCTGACCTTGGAGGTGTGAATGATGGAAGCGGGGTTGTGGTGGGTGGCCAAATGCTTAGCTTTGACCAGAGTGGTGGTGGTGGCGAGGTTGGGGACGCGGTTGTTGCCGTGGCAGATCGTGGTGGTGGTGGTGGTGGTGGTGGTGGTGATTGTGGGAATTATTTGCTTAGAGCAGATGGACAGGGGCGCTGGCCCGTCCCTGCCAGTGGGTTTGAGGTTTACGGAATGCACGAGCCGGCTGAGAGAGTGGTGGGCAAAGATGAGGCTGGGATTCGGCTCCCCTGTGCAGCACCGTTCTCCTACCCTTCTGCTGACGACGACGATCTTCCTCAGTATGGGGGTGAGAGTGATAGTAGAGGGGAAGCGGGGAGCTTCTGTGACGAAGGTACAGTTTGCGAGAATAGTGCTTGAACGCTAGTCTGATCCTACTTTTTTTCTTATACCCTTCTGTTCCTCCTTGCTTCTCTGGTGATTCAACTGTTTTTCCTCTCTCTTTCTGTAAGGTATTTTTTATTTCCCTCTTATTTCCTTTCATTTTTCTTTTCATCGAGAGTTTTTTTTCTTTTTTTCGTTTTTCATATCTTATTCGCAATAAGTACTGTGCTTTGGTACGGTATCTTCTGTCGCAGCTTATCTCTATTTCCTCTGTGTGATATTCCCGCGGGACTTACGCCAAATTTAGGCTAGCCAACCCTACGGGAGAGTTGTAGCCTGTAATTTGTGATTGCAGTCTCAATTCGAAACAATTTCTACCTTCTAGAAATCGCTCCATCACCGATAGTCACTCGCGCGATTGGCGGTATATACAAGCCGCTGATACTGTGTAACGATCGGGTCGGTCTATTTGCTGCCAACCATCTACTGTACCCCATATACAGCCTTCCCACTTCGCTCTGTGGCAGAACTAACTGAACAGGGGGCTGCGGAGGTATTGTACTTGTGAGTACTTGCGCCTAGATTTCCCTCCCTAGCCCCTCACCGCAACCTAGACGCGAGCAGGGCAAGGCCAAGAGACCATCGCCATGGGGAGAAACAGCATTGTGACTAGTAGCGTTCTCCACCGTAGTCGTAATCGTCCTCAAATTCTTTGAAATGATTCTAGCTCTGGTGGAAGAATGTGGTAGTACTTCTGCAGCCCGCTGTCGACACAATAGAAAACTAGGCTTTGCTCAGCTGGAATTTTGCACTGGGATTATCCCAACTCCATTCCGCCCATACATACTTGTCCCAGGCCATAAGTACCCGAAAATGGAGGGGGATCATTCCTATGGGGGCACAGACACGCACGGATGTTTTGCCATATATTTCTTTAATCCCTGTTTTCGGGTACTTATGGCCTGGGACAAGTACCACAGCTTTGGTAGAGCACCTACTAAGACATAATGGCCAGAGGTGCTCAATGTACGATACCAAATGGGCGACTCCATGACACATGAATCACACTGAGTTGTATTTAAAATGGGAGGATCTGAAAACGAGACGGGGCTTTTTTTTCACCAGTGAGTTACAGTACAACAACAATTATATTTTCACGTAGTTATTGCTAGATACAAGCGTGCCCGTACTAGGTAGATGTGGAAAATTGTGGGCTTCTTCTGTCATGTATTTCTGGAGAAGTTGGGGGAGTAGCGTGTAGTGTTTTTGGGGCATTAATATGCTCGGGGGCATAAGTACTGGATAGCGGGCATACGATGGAGGGTGATACTCGAGTTGTGGTTGCTCCAAAGAGTGCCTCTTGTGTAGCCGATCGCCTCGAGAAAGAATGCGCTTTGGTAACAAATTGACACCGCGGTCTACGGTGTTGAGTCTTATGGACTAGTATGGTGATAAAACCACAGATACCCAAGTCGTGGATTCTAGAACCGATATTGCGCTGCGGCATACGGTACAAGATTTGGCCGATATCGATTGAGGTACCCGGTATGGAATGCCGGTACCAGAACAGTTGTCTGGATTCAGTGTGGGTGCTCAGATAACCAGCCATCTAATCCCTGCCCCCCGCGCCCGGCTATGTGTAAATAACGGTGCCATTATTATTATTAAACAACTCCATACCACCCATAATAATATCTAAAGTCTACTGTACCACCCACTCTGCCACACCACCCCAAGCACGGCTTTAGAGCCTACCAAACCCGCCAGTGACGTACCGGTCCAGGAGCACGAACGACCCAAACACAAGGATCAATGATTTGTATGGCAAATTGGCTGTGTGGATCTGAGCGCCCAAATCACAATCTCATCCCCTTCCTACGGAACCCAAATGTTCGGGTATCGCACTCGTACGGTCCTCGTACACACTCGAGTACTCGAGTACCCGAACCTCATTTGTGGGCATTGCTGCCCGCACTTGGTTTCTCATATCACAATTCCCCACCCACACGATCCCCCTTCTTCCACAAGGTTCAGAAGGAAGATGCAAAAAAAGAGAAACAAACAAGAGCTGGGACATCCACTGGTTACGATTAGGTTACTGGTGCACTTGCTTCCAGTAAGCGATTCAAAATCATCAACTAATCACCGCAGCAGCGCATATCCCGGTTTCCCACTGGTAATCGTCGGCACAACTAAATCCCCACCCCCCCACTCCCCAGGTATGCGAGATGAACAATGGACGGACGGGTGCGTTCTGAATATCACATTATGTGACCCCTGCTTCGCTTGCCTTCTTGCCCTTCCTCCTTCCCTTCCTTTCGTGCTGAAGAACTGACGGCGCGAGCATGATACAAAGCCACAATCCTGTCAGTTTCCGCCGGACCGGAATTGCGTGCAACCGGAGTTAATGTTAACACGGTACTACAAAAACATCATGTTATTCCGCCCTACACTTTCCCCAACATTCTTTTCCTCCGCCAAGCCAACAGCCAAGGAATCACGTCTCGTCACTCAGTGTGCTGCAAAGAGAGCGCAAGAGTTTACCATACGGTACTTGTGATAAAGCATTCCACGGCATAAGCCACCCATCCCAATACTAGCCACTATCACAATTTTGACTAAAGTTCAACCAATTGAATCGCTCAAACCTACATATCTTCCTATGTCGTGGAATAAGTTGCATGCTTGTACAAGCCACTAATGTCTCACACCTAGATGCGGTACCGGCGATATGCGCTGCAAGTAGGGTCCCGATATCGCCCAAATACAGCACCTCGATGGCCGGCAAAGGCTTATTTTGGGCACATCGCGCTAGGGGCGTCAGTGGTACCGTACAGTGCAGTATTGTAGCACCAGCAGAATCATCAACAGCTGTCACGTTTTTTCCCCTTCGCACTCGATAAGAGGATCCCAATGTCTAGGATTTCCGATCGGGGGTGCTTGTCCCAGGTAAGAAGTCCCCGAAAACAGGGGGGGTACATTTGTATTGGCGCTCAAGCACGTTCGGATTTTGTTATCGTGTATTCCTTTGATCCCTGTTTCCGGGGTATCATACTTACCTGGGACAAGTATTGAGGGGTTTAGACCTTTTCTTTCTTTCTTTTTTCTATCCTGTGGTCTGCTGATGGGTTTGTACCAGCCAATAGATGGATCGACTGAGTACTATGATATGAGGTAGTTGTTTGGGGGAGGGAGAGATGAGTTGTTGCTGTGCGGATCTGAGACTTTGGGATACTCTAGGGGGGGGGGTTATGCCCTATCGGAGGGGGGGGGGGGCTCGAGAGCTCACTGGTGAGGTATCATAGGTGGGGTAGTGAGTGCGAGATCGCATTGTATCTTGTATGTAAGGGGTGGAACAGAGATGTAGAAGATTGGAAGGAACGAGAGAGGAAGTGGAGGGTCGGGTACGTTTCCTACAATATATCGATCGGGAGGGGAGTGGGAAGGGGATCTGAGACTCTTTTTTTTGCGCTTATGCTGATGTGATGTGATTTCTATCTTGCAGTTCTTGCTTGCTTGCCCGGAGTTGCGGGTACCATGTCAGTAAGACACCGGCAGTACTTCAGTATTATGCTAGAGGTCGGGATAAAGTGTTCGCCCACACCGAAGTAGCTTGCAAGCCAAAAAATCCTTAAAGAAAAACTGGCGAGATCCTAAAGTGGGGTGTTCGATCGCTAAACGTCTGCCTCTTGTATAAGGCCGGTATTGTACTAGTACGTTATGTGTGCGCATCCGGATGATCGTGGGTGCGCTGAATACGAGATTGCTGGACTTGGCCATGGTCTAACCTGACCTGGTGTGGCCCCCCTCTACTGGTCTTACTTGTAGACTCTTTACTGCAGAAGATATGACTTGCACCATAACCCACACCTACCAGCACTGACACTTATCCTTCTCTAGCAAGCCTTGACTTGAGTGCACGGTAGTAAGGCGAAAGCAAGTCTACCCCCCCGCTTCTCGTAATACCGAAGCGTTTCTAGAGGGACCGCTGTTTCGTGCCGGCAAAACTTGGCCTCGTCGCTCGACTTCTAGGTGGTACGCAATACACCGTAGCAATTCTTTTTAAAAACGCTTCGACACTACGAACACTGTAGTTTTTTAAGCATAATAATCTACTGGTAAGTCAATTACTGATGGAAGCGCCTTTCTGCAGAATAATACTCGATAAAAGAAAAATTTGAAGGTTCTAACTACACTGAAATCATCTTATGGGGAAACCCTTACACATTATAACGCCGGATAGTAGTTACCCATCCAGTAGGCTCTCGATACAAGAAGCTTGGATACAAGCACGATTAGCTGAACCTTGACATATGGAGAAGAACCTGGTGGCATATATCACCAAGTTTCGTAGAAAACCAGCCAAATCCGCCAACATTGACCTTACCAACTATCTGGAAACCCATAAGGCGCCTGAGGGGCCACTCTGCTAGCCACTGTGTCATAGATAAAAGCTGTACATTGTCAGCAAGCCAGTCTCCTTCCAAATGATCTTAAGCCCAAGTAAAAAGATAGCCAAGAATGCAGGAGGGAGGAGAGGAAACTCAACTCGTCGTCATCAAGCCGAATAACCCCCTCATCGTCAACCCTCTCCGTCTTAATAATCCTCTCATCATCGCTAATCCCTTCAACCTTAAACCTTTTCCCATTAACCACAATTGTCTCTCCTTCCTCATCTCGGTACTCATCATCTTCTAAATCATCCTCCCTCCTAACAAATTCTTCATGCACCCGCTTCGCCGTCGCCTTATTCACGTTATTTAGTGCGGGGTTCCGCCCTCGCGCGGAACCGTTTGGAAGTATGGATTTGCGAAGTTTACTGTACTGTTGTCTTCTTAATGTTAGCTAAGCCTGAGGGAGGTTGAGTATCAAGGAAGGAGGGGGGGGGGGAGCACACCTGATTGCATCAGGAGTATACCCCGCTCCCATTCTCTCTGCTATTTCATCCCACGGCATACGGGTTGGGCGCGAGGGTGCTAGAAACTCGATTACTGTAATGAGCAGGAGGGAGCGGTCTGCGTCGGTCCAGTGTGGCATGATGGTTTGCTGGAGCTTGTTTGGTGAAGGAGGGATCAAGGGTTGATATAGTTCTCAGGAAGACGCGGGCTGGAGAATATCGAGGGCCATTTGTGGGCAACTTGACGTTCCGCGAAGGTTGTGAGAATGTGGCGGAATTTTTGGCGGGGCTGGAGAGAAGGAAAGGGGGTTGCGGTGTGGGGTATTTCAACTTGTATCTTAGTTGCGATTGTACGGATATCTATATTGTACTGTATCAGTACGATGCCGGATGTGGTGGCTCCCCGAGAACCCCACGATCGCAAGTTTCCCAGAGGGGTAGAAGGAGGCTTGAGCGTAAGTGATAAGCTATGATACAGGCTGTAGGGACTAGACATCAATCTAGGGACAAGGGACAACCTCGTACTTGTACAATTGTTTGTGCAGGTACCTGTTGCTAGGCATTCGATGGTGAACTCACCGGCTTTTGTTGCATGTTTTCCCTGTTCAGCGGTCCCGGTCGTGTTCAGTCTTCTTATTGATACCATGACACTGACAATGACCAGTGATGTATGGACCTGTTATTTTTTTGTTCCTCAGAACCGTACGGCTACCGCTCACTTTCAAAGAAAAAATAAATAAGTCTCCCGATGCTGATAATAGCTTGTTGAGGGGCTCGAGACTATTCGACCATTCGTGGTATTTAATTCGGCCTCAGTCTCTGTAAATCCTACATGTCACGTCCTACCCAAAACTTACATCGTTACACATTTACCGAACAATACCTATCACATCCAGATCCTCCGATGCCACCTAAAGCCGCCGATAAGGACAATTCCAAGTTCCTTTACTCTGTCCTCAAACAGATCAACACCAAAGGCGTAGTCTTCCACCTTCCCTCAGCTACTCCCCCCTCCATTCTCATAGACTGACTAAATATTACCAGATAAACTGGGAACAGGTCGCCCAGGAAAACGACATACCAACCGCGAACGCCGCATCCATGAGGTGGTACAGGTACCAAGTGTCCATCAGTCCTGACGGGAAGACACCCCCAAGGAAGAAAGTTGAAGGTAATGACTGCCCTGAGACTGGTGAAGGAGAGGGTGCTGGGGCGAAGAAGAAGAGACCAAGGAAGAGAAAGGCTGTTGAGCCCCTAGAGGGGGAAGGAGGTAAGTTACTTTCTACGTAATCTTTTTGGGTAGTGGTGCACTGAATTGACCTTTGAAGAGTAGGCTAAAAGAAGGTGTCCGAACGGCTGGTATGCATGGGCAACAGAGCAGAGGGGTAAGAAGGGAAGGAAGGAAGAAATGATATCGGTATTCGCAATTAGTGTATTCAAGTGTGGACTAGGAACGAAATTTGTTACACCTACCGGTATCCTATCCTACTTTGTGTTTTGTCGTGCCCCACGAAATCCAATCACCCCCCGCCCCCATGCAAATAAATTGTCTCGACCGAGGTTTTCTCCCGAAAAAATGATGGATACACTCCCCCACCGATCCTTGCGGAAGCTCTAGCTCTCGTAGAGGTTTATGTAAGGCTCATATGGTACGTTTAGCCTAAGTAAAAGCTACCCTCGCAGTTGTCGAAGATTTTGTCCATGTTCAACGTTTATGAAGAGATACCGTATTTACTCGTATAATCCACTATCTCCGTATGCAAGACTATCTCTGTCAACCCCTGCCTCAGCCCACTCTAAGTTTAGTTTGACAGGTTAACAGAATTGCGAATACCAGTTAGCGAGATCCAGCACGCTCAGCACACTCAGGCTTGACCGTGTGAGGAAAACACTAACCCTTCTTGGGGGGTTTTGTCTCTGATCATGGAGATAGCCTTGCATACGGAGATAGTGGATTATACGAGTAAATACGGTATTATCGTAGGGATGCACCGAGTGCGCAAGTAAAGCTGATATAATCCCGGGGATGTAGCAGTGATTTTAGAAAAGCCATGGGACACTCCGAGGGAATGGGAGACGGAGTCAGAGGAAGTTGGGGATCAGTATCTGTAGGCTCACGCGAGTCATCCCACATTTCCCTGCCATTACCGCTATTCTAATACTTCTACCTGTAGACCCACCGTGCCCTGAGCGAGGTGGTGCCCTCAGCGAGGCACGGTAGAGTTGCTGTGGCGGAACCGGTGTTTAGTAAGAGTCCTCCTTGGACTATGAGCGCCGCGTCTCGCTGAGGGCACCACCTCGCTCAGGGCACGGTGGGTCTATTCTAGGTCCTCACCACCACCACATCACATCTAGGACCTTGAGAACTTGGCTAAGCATAGATTCAAAATTCTCTAGCCAACTAAAAAGTGTATGATGAGAAAAAAGTGCTTCAACAATAAACCTGAATTCGCTCTCCATGCATGTGTCGGTGCTGTATATAACCCCACCCGGAACAAAAAGGACAACCCCTTAACATCAATAGCAAAGTAGGAGTGAAAAAAACAAAACAAAAAAATAAAAATAATCGACCTAACTCCCTCCATCGGTGTATCGCACCCCATTCAATTCTTCTTAACCCTAAAAGTGTTCAGGCCCTCTGTGGGCATGCCCTTGCTGCGTTGATGGGCCTCCCATTCTTTCTGAGTCTCTTCGACTGTCTTCTTCTTCCCTTCCTCCTTCTCTTTCCCCCTACCTGCTGAACCTTCTGACTCTTCGCCTTCTTGGCCAGGTAATGTTAGTGGTTTGGTACTGTTAAAGTAGGTGGCGAGAGGAAACACTACCAGACTTTGGATTCAGGAGCTTTCCGATTTCCATTCTTCGCGGCGAGGGATGGTGGTGGATGTAGATGACAATATCGAGCGTAGTCTGTGATACGAGACTATTACAATCAGCAAAATCCCCTCAAGCTCCCCAATGAGAAATCGCCCTTTCGTTCCAACTTGCCTGGCTGGTCACTCAGTAGCCTACTCTTTCACGCTCAAGTAGATTGGTTTTCCCCGGCAGCGATTTCTATCTTCTGCTTCCCTCCAGCAGATGAGCCTCAAGCAGGGAACGACATGAAATTTATACCCCTCAATTCTACACCACACCCTTCCCATCCCATTCATTCAGCCCATTCATTCGGCCATTGATTGGGAGGCCTGCACCCATCCGCTTGACGGTAATCTCTTCCTTTCGTTCCACCTCTCTCGGGTTCTCCTCCCAGGACTGGCCCCTTTCTCCCAACCCTCGACCTCCATCTCTCGCACATGTCGAAGTCAATGCAATGACCCGCCTACGGAAAGGATTCGTTTGTAGTGGAGATTGCCGAGCGAGTGGTCCGGGTGGTGTGATTCGGTTGTGAGCCTGTCGACTTTTTTAGGGCGATCGTGCAGGTGATATTTCCGGAAAATAGCGGAGGGGCGAGGGGTGGGCTTTTCTTTTTCTTTCTTTCTACTACTTTCATATGGGAAATTTATGAGTTTGTGATTTGGCGGTGGTGGTGGGTGGGGTTTATAGCCGGCTTGTTTGGGGTTTGCTCGCCGGTGGGTACAGTACTGTAACCAGTGGACGGGCTTTGGGTTTTATTTTTAACTCGCCCAAGTTTGATTATTTTTCATATGGTACGGTAGATAGATAGTGGATGAAAGGGTTGTAAGAATGAATGATAGAGGGATGGATGGATGAATAGATAGATAAATGCGGGTAGTTGCTCCATCTGATCTGATCTGGTACGATCTAAGAGGATCGATCGAGCCATACTATGAGCGCTGGAATTGGGGGTGAAATGGGAAAGTGCAGTTCAGGAGATTGTTTAGGATCTTGGACGGAAAGCTTGATTTACGAGTACAGGTAGATTTTGGTTGATGCCGAAAATTGGTACTACAGAGACTGCAGGAAGAGGAAGTATTGTAAGGTTAATTTTACCTTTTCCGGAATTCATATGTGTCCCGTTAAGTTCATCCCGGAATACTGGTACTGAAATACAGTAGTGATACTTCGCATATACTTAGACATAGTTATATGACATCACAGAGCAATGCTTGCATATTTCTTAGTCCTCCCTTAATTAGTTCCTTCCTTCTGCCCTTCTCCTTCTCCCTCTGAATTGCGCTTCCCGGCCCCGGCCTCTCTCCTAGAAGGTTCACCAACCCACCCCTCTACCCTAAATATCCCAAAAGCTGGGGGGGCAGGCGTAGAGCTACCATCTTCTACACCTTCCTTAGCGACAACCGGAGAGGTGTCTGGGCGCCTCCTTCTTTTCCTCGCAGGCCCCTGTTCCTTGCTAGCATCTCCTAGTAAGTAATCGTTTCTCCCGCTGGAGCCTTTCTTGCCGTTATCCTGAACATTCTTACGGCTCCGGGGAGTGGTTTGCGTAGATCTCGGTGATGATGAAGTAGCGCCGGCGGAGGCGGTTCCGACAGTACTACGGAGTTTAGCAATTCTTTCGCTAATTGCCCGAGCGGTAGGAACCTCCCGCCCATCTTTAGCTATTTGTAATTAGTAACTACGAATGCAGAAAGATAAGAAGGTTATGCATACGCCAGGCTTCTCTGTTTTCGGAGTTTTATTAGTTGAGTCAGGCCCTTGTATGCAGACTATTCATGGAAACATAAGCGAGAGATAGTCAATGATTACATACTGAATCTTTTGTGGCCTAACACTCACTTCATGGCTCGCAATGAGCTTTATGAAAAGCTATTATTGCTCTAAGATTAGTACTAGAATAGCAGTAGCTGAATAGGCTGAATCCTCTCTCTCTAGGTCGCAATACCATTCTCCACTGGATATCCGGGGTTCGCGGCCTTGAAATGCGGACCCAGCATTCGGTATGTCAATGGAAAGGAGAAGTACCAGCTGATCATTCTCCACAGTCCACCTCATAGCCCCAAAGCGCTGCTCGCCCTCTTTTCTCTCTTTAAGAGTCGTTTTCGCTATCCAGGAGTGAAGAGTTCTGCTGGTGGAAAGCTCTTTGGGGGCAAGCAAGAGGGGAGTTCACTTGTGGGAAAATATCCTGCACTTAAGTGAAGAATACAGACAAGGAGGTAGTCTGGAAGTAATGAGTGGGGCAGAAATAATATAGAGCGCTCAAGGCGTTATCAATTTCACCACTGGGATCACTCCCCTCAGTATATTCAAAGAAAGCTCTGACCATACACGGTCAATGCGGAGTACCCGGACTGGATTGGTGGCCCTGGTAGCAACTACTGTAAGTGCTGTTATCAGTTGTCTTAATCACTTTCCTTTTTAGTCCAGTTGAAGGTTTTGTACAATTATTGTACTATTGTACGAGCACTTTGCGTACAATGCCATATACTATACAGTTTTACGACCCCTGGTGTGATGTAATGTTGCCTTCCGTAGTCTAGACTGGCTTGATTTAGTTCTTGTACTATACCCCCAGTACAGTACCCGAAACCACCAAACCTATTAACAGTCAATGCCGCAACCAACCAAATGTAATCACGTACAGAGATACACTATCACACGGGCACACCTTGCTCAGATCTCCCCCCCACTTTCTGTTTCACCCACTCTTTTGTACGTCAACCTCTATTTTATAACTCCTGCACACCTTTTATGCGCCTCCAAACACAAAGTTTGTCGGTGTTTCGTTTTCGCTCCTTTTTTAAGGCTGGGCTCTGAACAATGAGTTTGTGCTGTAACCTATTTCGATGTGACCTGTACAGTTATCAATTCGTGTGAAGAACGTATAAGGGGAAAGAAGTGGAATGCAAGTGGGTGTGGAGAAAAGGGATGATGAAAATGAACCATCAAACCAGAGGTACATCCCAAATACTTCACTGTAGAACTTCCAGCCCACAATAGCTTTTATAAGTGTTCGAGAACATCCCATTCCTCCAAAGTCCCACTACTCCAACAACCCGTTCCATGCCCAAACCGTCCCCGGATCTCCTAATCCAGCCTCACCTAAATCTGCTCGTAAATAGCTTCAATCTCCGGAGCGCTCTTCGGTACTTCCCGCATCCTCTAACACTATTGCTAGGCTCATCATAACAGATCGCTTGCTAGGTCACAACATGCGTTGGACCCCCGAAGCAGATCTCCGGCTCTTCGGCCTTACCCTCTCTCTCCACCAAGTCCAGGTGAACTACGGGCAGCTGGCAGAGGCATTCGGAGAAGGCGTCACAGCGAAGGCTCTTGTCCATCGATTCGACAAGATCAGACGCTCCGGTGATAGCGCTACCGCCAAAGAGGGGGGAGGAGGGGGTGATGGAGGCGCAGGAACTGCAGAAAGCTTGGTTGGGACGCCGAAAAAGCGGAAGAAGCAGAAGGTTGCGGAGGGCGGCATTACAAAGAAGAAGAGGGGGGATTAGGGGGGCTTGACTTTACGTCCGTATACCGTATACAGCATGTATTGTTACTATTTGGAAAGAAGGGTGCGATTCCATCAGCAGCCGGGAGTTTATATATTAGTTGTTACCTGTGCACCCGGAAATAGGCCCGGAGGAGTAATTGTGATATAAAGAACCAGATCCCGCCATGCTCAGGACGTACTGGCCTATAAACTACTATATATACCCGTGATCCAAGCATCTCGATAGCCCAAGCTGCGAGAGATATATGCTCGGTCACTAAATCCTACCCGATTCAACCACCGCCTTACTATTTGCCCACTCTCGAAACAAGGTGCCCCCAAAAAAACATCTGCACAGCATCCCCCAAGGATACCTCGAGCTAACACTGCCCAGCAATGGTCGTCTGGACAGCCGAAAACTGCCAAAGGCTCCTGGCCGCACTAGTGAGCGCGCACCCGGAACTTAAATTCGTTGGCAACCCTCTCACTTCACATTGAATCTCCCAAAAACCCACTGACACCGAAAGCAGGACTACAGCAAGATAGCTGTTCTCTTTGGCCAAGGGGCTACCTACGACAGTATTGTCCACCGTTTCCGCCACATCAAGGCAGAGGCAAAGGCTCTCCGTGCGCAAGCCAAGCCCGGCGCTACTCCACCCAGCCCACCTCGCAAGCGAAAGTCTACAGCTCCAAGTACCCCAAGGAAAGTCGCAAAGCCCCTCAGAAACACCTATTCAGGGACAGCAGATAGTGAAATGGAAGAAATGGCTAGTAACTGAGTATAACAATAATATCTTTTTGTGATTAGGAAAGGAAAGGAAATCTATGCGAAATGGAAGAATATATACCTGCACTCCTCCGTAGATTGAAAGCAAAAAAGGAATCCTACATGGTCCTCCGGCTAGCAACCCCCCTTCCCTTTCCCTCTTCAAAAGATTTCCACTAAGGAACACACAATATTCACCATCCGTAACCACCAGAAGCGTGAATAGCCCAAGAAGCCGTAAATAAAGCAAACACAACACCTCATGAATGAGAACCTTCTCTCTTCTCCCTCCAATTCCCTTCATCATCCAAATTCCGCCCTGCTGGTGTCTTCATACTCCTGATATCGACATCTCAATAGAGGCAAAAAGTTCAGAATGTATGACGCTTTATTTCATTGACGGGATTTGTTGAATACGTTACATGGTTTCATGCCTTCTTGGGATGTTCGAGTGACTTACTGACATAGGGGCGGGGTCGGGGATGAATGTAGGTCTCAAAATGCTAGACCTCCTCCGGCTGGCAGGATGCCTAAAGTTGTTAGTATCTACCTCATCCCCCAATTTGTTCTCTCTTACCCTTGCTTTTCCTTCCCCGGTGAAACTGATCTAAACTAAACTATCTTAAATAGGTCTGGACCTCCGAAAATGACCGCAAAGTGCCCTCTCCCCGATCCCCGACCACAAGCTATCACTGACAAACAAACGAACTACTCAGCTCCTAATCCGCCTAATAGAACGCTCCGCAAAATCATACGACACAGTAGAGCTAGCAAAGCTCTTCCCAGGTGCCACGCCCAAGGCAATAGAAGAACGAATAGCAAAGCTCAAACGCGAGGCAAAAGCGATGGACAACCCATCCGCCACCACATCCTCCGGCAAGAACCGAAAACGCGGTACCACCGCAGCAACAGCCGCTGCTGTCGCCGGCGGCTCCGGTGTGGGAAGCGCTGGGGGGAAAAAGAGATCGAAGACTACTGCCACTGCTCCTCCACTGTTTGTTCCTGTAGTTGGTGGGGGTAATAACGATGACGAAGAGGAGGACAAGAAGAGGCTTGCTGAGGGGATTGTTTCTGCGGATGTCGGCGGGGTTGGGATTCTGGCTAGGGCCACAGAATCCATGGAGGAGGGAGGTGAAGCCGAGGCGCAAGTGGGAATCGGCCCTACTTCACCAGGAATCGGGATTGACATAGGTTTGGCCGATGTGGGTCTCGTCAAGCTAGACCCGTGGGTTAAAGAGGAGCTGGCAGTGCGCATGCAGGAGCCGTATATCGACGACAACCCGGCGGGGCTGGTTGGAGGGCTGATCGCGCAGCCGGAAGAGAATTGGCCGATTAAACCTGAGATGGTGGAGTAACCTCTCCAGGGTAGTTATCTTAGATATATTTCCCCCATTCCTGGGCAAGCTAGACGTTAGATCAGGTTTGATTTTGGATATCCCTTTCATGTTTTTTTTTCTTTCACATTCATTGGTTATGGCCAGAGGTTGGGGCACGGGGAGGACTAGCCTCAGGAGCAGTTTTTGAGTGTCAGGTCGCAATCCCACGGTGTTTAACTCGGCGCAGATTCAGTATGTGGAAGTTTTGCTCTTTTCCGTTTTTCATGGGGAAATTTTCGGCCTCTATTCTTGAAAACACAATAATATTATGGTGGTCGTACTTACACCTAAGCGTATCGGGGCCATGTGATAAATGCGCCTGCATTGATTAGGGTGATAGCAAGTATCGAGGTAGACATCCGTCAAAGCCATACTTACAGAACTATAAGAGCGCATGTGCATGTGCACAGTGCACCACACTTGGGTTGGCAGCGCAGTCGCTAGATCCCTCTAGACTCCGTGGTTCCCTTCAAGCCCAAGCGGCATGGCACAATCACCGAGTGACACTCTATGTACATCTATGGCGCAAAACTTAGAAAATCACTACCAGTGATAAACCCTAGCACAATCAACACTCACCACCCGCCCTACCCCGCAGTGCCATCCACGTGACTCCGACTTAGTAGAATCTCACACAAGTTTCCCACGATCTACAGCACTCCATACCCGGAAAGGTAAAGCAATACGAAGCAAACACTGCACAAACCATCCCTGCGTCTCCCCAAGGACCAATCCCCGCTCACCACACCATACACAGTCTGTCCCACAAACCCTACCCCCCCGAACCCCCAATCTACTGAGCCTCCTCATTTGTCGAACTACAAAACAGCCATCTCAGCCCAAACCCCACGCCCAAGCTCCCCACCAGCTCTCCCACAGCTAACTCCATCCCCCCACACTCTCCACAGGCTCTTATCTAAAGCAAACCCCGAGAAAACATAACCTACTACTTTCCCGGGGGGGGGATCGCACTGATGAAGTGGGATGGTAAGACCCCTCGGCCACCCAGCTTACTTCCCGTCCTCAACAAAAGAGCTCAGCTAACAAATCTATGGCAACACCGCAGCATCAGCAGACCAACACCTCCTCCTAGCAATCCTAAACGCACACAAAGTGACCGTAGATCACGCGAAGGTCGCAGGAATGATTGGGTGTACGCCAAGAGCTTGCGAGGAGCGGTTAAAGAAGCTAAGAAAGCTAGGGAAGGGGTGGGCACTTGGGGACTCTGGGGGGACGGATGGTGAACGGGGAGGAGGTGGCAAGAATGTGAACGGGAAGAAGAGGAAGAGGGGGACAGAAGAGGGGCGGGACGTAGAAAGGGGTGACAAGGGCCGAGAACCTCTAGAGGATGTCCCAGACCCGACGCAGGAAAAAGAGGAAAGCACTGCTGCTACTGCTACCGATATCCCCGTGGTAAAGGAGAATGCAGCACCCAAAGCCGGAGTACGAAACCAGAACCTACACAGCGAACATAAAGAATTCATTCCCGCACTTCTTCCAGCTTCACCAATAAAACCGGATCCTAGCACCTCGCCCCCCACACACCACCGATCATGAAGCAGCGACAAATGAAAGCTTGTCAAAGGCTTCAAACTTGCTTAACACACAGCCGAACCCTCGGAGCGAATCTCTGAAAGCGGCTGAGGATGAGGGAAAGCCCGAGTGGATGAGGCAGGGTGACGAAGGCAGCCGAGAGGGTTTAATCCGAAAGTGGTTTAGACACTAGACCTGCTCTCGAGGTCTAGCCTCCTATCTCACTACAGAGGTTACTCGGGGTTATTTGTAGTTAGTGATAAGGGATAAAAAATCAGTACTACGTCCCGGTATATCTCCCCTACAAACTCCCAGGGTTTTCCTTATCATCAGGTTTTACTATTCCGTCGCGGCTTAAAAGGTGTACTTCGTCTCATGGGTTCTCACTCGGAGACTTCAGACGTGTCAGTCCTGGGAAAGTAACCGCGGGCTCTCTTGACCAGACAAAGCCATAAGCTTCGGTGACACTAAAACCGATATCTTGAGGGTACAAAAGAGAGACCAAAGTCTAGTACCCGAGTATCATACCATCAGCCCAGTACCCCTAAACTCCTGTCTAAGCACTGTATTTTATTTTATTTTCAAACTAGCGAACCCAACCCTCAATCATAACTCACCCTCACTCACCCGAGACTCGAAATTAATATGGCGGATATATCAACCGGAATGGAACATCATATTTATTCCACCCAACCTAGCCCGTTGGAAAAAAATATACAGAGAGAATAACACCGTTTAGAACAAAACAAACTGGAAGAATGAAGAAAGGAAAAAATAGTTAGGATATTTTGAGATGTCCCAACACCCTTTTTATTTAGTGAAAGAGAATTATTTTTCATTTTCCATGACTGCCCAACCGTTTAGTTCTCGGTAATGTTACCGCGCTCAGAAACGTACAGACCGTCCAAGAACTAGACCGCAAACCTCTCATGAGCGATTATTTATGTGGATAGGAAATTGGGGTCGCAAACCTTTCGAATGTCCTTGTTTCTAACTCTGCAGATTTGTTGGATATCAGCAGCAGACTGGGAGACGTTTTCGAGAGAGTTCCCAGTCAAGACAATTTCATCCTTGACGTTCGAGCTGGTTTCAACCTCGACACCTGGGTGCATAGTTACGCGGCGAACAATCTTCTCGCCAATGAAGTTGCTAAAAAGTAGAATGTTAGATTAATGATCATCTGTAAGCCATACGAAGGAGGTCTGGCTTGGACCGGGGGGGCCGGGATAGTCATCGTAGATGTAACAATCCACCCATTCCAGCACCCTCCCCTGCAAGATCTATGCCATCCTCCTTTACACAAATTCACGATTTGACCCACCGAATCTCAATCTCCCCGAGCCCAGTCTCCTTGTTCTTCTCGATGTTGACGTTGATGGGGAAATGGGCGTAGACGTAGCGCATCTTGTACTTGTAACCCTTCGTAACACCAACAACCATGTTGTGAATGAGCGATCTGACAGTACGGAGAGCAGCAACGTTCTTGCGGTTTCCGTGATGGAGTGAAATCAAGATGGTGTTGTCGCTCTTCGCGGGCTTCTCGAAAGAGACCGCAAGGTGCTTGAGGTCCTTCTTAAGCTCGCCCCGGGGGCCTTTTACGGTCACGATGCGAGAACGGATGCTCACATCGACTAATGACAAGAGAAGTCGGAAGTCAGTATTCGTTCTCCTCCAATTGCTATCCTCCCACAAGAGCAAGAATTCCCCATTTATTTATTTCTTCCGCTCCCGTCGCCATTTTTTTCTCACTTCCCCAACTTTCATTGTGGTCTCGGAAACAAGAAAAAAATCAAGAGAAATAAACTCACCGCCCTCAGGAATGGTGAGAGATTCCTGGCTGTGAATGTACTTCATCGTGTCGGTGCAATTATTGGTTGAGGGTAGTTTGACGCTTAAGGATGCTGTCTGTCGTCGTCTGGTCCAGGTGCTGTCGAAATTTTAGTATAGTTTGGCCTGTGCGTGTGGGGGTAAAGCGTTGCTTCAGGAAACTGAAGTCACACCTTGCCTTAGGTCTCAGCCCTACTCACTGGCTGTCACTCGATCTTGGGGTCAATAGTTGTTCTCCGAGTATGTATCATCACTCCCTTGAACATGCACCCGGGCACGCTGATCGCTCGTGCCGAAATCCCAGAGGGCTCTCCAAACCCGTCTTTAAATTCTAAGCAAAATCCCCAGCTCAATCGGGGACTTCACAGCAAAAGTAGCGCTCGGCGCTAATACTATGGTCGAGTACTTTGGGGGCTCATTGAAAACCGGAAAACCATTTCTGCCGATCCCGCATGGCCCCATGGAGACAATAGTGACGCCTTCCGATCCTACTAACGCCCCTGGGTTCCTTGAAGGAAGGAAGGCCCACCCTGGGTGATTTTTTCCTCTCAGCTCGGTTATCCGGTTTAAGAGTTGTTTTACAAGGGTATATAGGGTGAGTGCAGCTACAACTGCACTGGAGTGGTAGTAGCAACGAAAACGACCCAAAGGTCCATGGTACAGAAATTGCGGATCCTTCTATTAATACCGGTGGCCTTCTGTCGGAAACAATGGCCACTGTCGGTGTTCGGGCATGGTCTCGGTCACATTTGTGGTATCGGTACTCCAACTCTTTATTATTGTACAATGTGGCCTAATAGATGCGGGCATGAGGTTGGCCTATAGAGAGGACCCTAATTGCTAATTATTTCAGATGGAGTTTATTAAAAATATCATACTAGTGTAGTAGCCTTTTTGAAAGATGAAGAGCTGTAGAAGGAAGTCCCACTAGGTGAACGGTTATATGGTAGTAAATTTACAGACATGGGAACCTGATCGATCCCAATTTAAGGGTATGGTTTTCCAAAAGCAGAGATGAGCCCGCAGCACATGTTACTCTTGCTAGCTTTTTGGGCTCGGAAATATCGCCAAGGCAGTACCTCAGCGAGTTTTCATATCGTACAGAGACTGCTCTAGAGACGCAATGTTCCTTAGAATGGTATAAACTCTCCCACTGATCCAAAACGCGGAGAGTGTTGTGAGGACGATCATGACAACAATCGGTAACAAGGATTCGGGAAGGGCGTTAAGAATGAAGGGATCGAGAGCTAAGACTTGTTATTGAGTGGGCTTCGGCAGTATAGTGGAAACATACTTATTTCAACTCTAACAGGATCTGGGGTTTCCATGCGATGTTTTTCGTGCGTGTAATAACTTGCTTTGGCTCGTATATCTAGGTATAGAACGGAACGGGGAGCTGCGGAAGGACTAGATAGCTCGTTGATAGGGCCAAATGGCTTATGGCGGGTAGCATAAGCTGTCATATTTGCTAGAAGTGAGGGCTTGTCGAGTAGTTGTGATGCTGTGTAGATATTTAGGGTGAGATCGGTCGGTGACTAGAAGAGCACCAGCAATTAGTCAGTGAGTTCACAGCATCGTAGTGGGAACGTGGTAAGCAAAGTTGTAACATAAAGTTTCGTAGGGAGGGTACCGTTGCAGCCCAACATATCCGAGCTTCATATCTCTTTCCTTGCTCAAGGTGATCGAGCACAGCCCAATGACTCTCGCCAGAACCTATGAAAGAAGTATCTAAGGTAACATGTAGCTCATGGCATGTGCCTTCGCAGCTAGATGAAGGGCTGAGTCTTAGGAGTCCTGGGTGCAGAGCCTCAAATCCGGCAGATTGCAGAGAATTTGCACCATTGAATAGTAGGTCCTGTGAATTCGGGGGAGCAACGAATATTTCTTTCTCAACGTTTCCTAATACAGCAGTTGAGAAAAGGACGGGAAAAAGAAATCGAGCAGGAAACATTTTGAATGAATTATCTGGCTGCTCAAAGGGTATTGGGTTTACAAGGAGGTAGGTAAGTTGGTGGGCTCTCGTCCCTTTAGAGTCGAATTCCGCCCAAAACTCGGCATATTGGCAGCAACAAAATAAGAGACCACAAGTGCCATTGGGGCTTCGCTAAGCCGCAATAGGTTAGAGGTGGCCCCTGCCTGACAAACTGAACCCTCGACGCGCAAAAAACAACACACACCCATCCACCCACAGACCGCGCCCGCCCTCCCTTCTCCTTCTTTTTCTACCACCTCTCGCCATCTCTTCTTCCTTTTCTTCTCCATCTCCTCTATCACGCCTTTAACGAGTCACCTAATTCACCCCTATTCCTCTTCATCTATTCTCAGAAATCCATTATGAGAGAAGTTATCTCCCTTAACGGTGGGCTTCCCCCCGCACTTCGTTATCCCCCTGTTATTCCTTCTCAAAGTTTATTGAAGGATAACCCCTGAATTTTCCGGAAGTCGGTTGCTGATGAGAAATTCGATACAGTCGGCCAGGCTGGTGTTCAGATTGCCAATTCCTGCTGGGAGGTAAGCACATTTACAGTCTTTTCTTAGGTTTTGCTTTTTCTGCGTTTGATATCACAATACTAAAATTTATATAATTTATAGTTGTACTGCCTTGAGCACGGTATTCAGGTATTTGAAACTACCCTTAGTCTTATCGTTCCCTTCAAATATTAGGAAGGACGCTGGGAGTTGGTGAAGCTTGTTCGCAGAAGCTGACGGTACTTTCTTAGCCTGATGGATACCTCACCGAGGAACGTCAGAAGGGACCCCAAGACACTGGGTTCAGCACCTTCTTCTCCGAGACTGGTATGTTAATAGTTGCTGAGTTCAAAGCAATTAGAGGCCGATTCTTATCTGTCGGGGGGAGATTGATCTAACTGCTTTTGCTACTAGGCCAGGGGAAATACGTTCCACGCACTATCTATGTTGATTTGGAGCCGAATGTCGTCGATGAAGTAAGGACGGGTACCTATCGAAGCCTTTTCCACCCCGAGCAGATGATCACCGGAAAGGAAGATGCTTCCAATAACTGTATGTCTTATTTTCACGAGTTCGTTCTGGTGGCAATTACTGATGTCGTATGCTAGATGCCCGTGGTCACTACACTGTCGGAAAAGAGTTGATTGATCAAGTGCTGGACAAGATTCGCCGCGTTGCTGGTTGGTACAATTAAATGTCCTATTGAAGAATTCCGCTGACCACTTTTTAGATAATTGCTCGGGACTACAAGGATTCCTTGTCTTCCACTCTTTCGGCGGTGGCACTGGGTCTGGTTTCGGAGCTTTGCTGATGGAGCGTCTGTCCGTCGATTATGGCAAGAAGTGCAAACTCGAATTTTCGGTTTATCCAGCTCCTCAAGTATCCACTTCAGTCGTTGAGCCTTACAACTCTATCTTGACAACTCATACTACCCTTGAGCACTCCGATTGTTCATTTATGGTAGACAACGAAGCTATTTATGACATATGCCGTAGAAACTTGGATATCGAGCGACCTAACTACGAGAATTTGAATAGGTTGATTGCTCAAGGTAAATATGCTGATTCCATAGGTATATTAAATATTCGCTAACTTCTATAGTTGTCTCTAGTATCACTGCTTCTCTCCGTTTCGACGGTTCCCTCAATGTCGATTTGAACGAGTTCCAGACCAATCTTGTTCCTTATCCTCGTATCCACTTCCCTCTGGTCTCATACGCTCCTGTCATCTCGGCAGCCAGAGCCTCGCATGAAGCCAACTCTGTCCAGGAGATTTCCAATTCTTGCTTTGAACCTCACAATCAGATGGTCAAGTGTGATCCTCGTAATGGAAAGTACATGGCTACTTGTCTACTCTATCGTGGTGATGTTGTGCCTAAGGAGGTTCATGCCGCTGTTGCCAGCATCAAGACTAAGAGGACTATTCAATTCGTCGATTGGTGTCCGACCGGCTTCAAGATTGGTATTTGCTATCAACCACCTCAGCTGGTTCCTAACGGTGATTTGGCGAAAGTCAATAGGGCTGTGTAAGTCACAAATCTTTGCTAAATTTTCTAGCATTTTCTAACATGAGATTTAGTTGCATGTTGTCCAACACCACTGCCATTGCTGAGGCCTGGAGTGCTTTGAGCAACAAATTTGATCTCATGTATAGCAAGCGTGCTTTCGTTCACTGGTACGTTGGGGAGGGTATGGAGGAGGGTGAATTCTCCGAGGCTAGAGAAGACTTGGCTGCACTTGGTGAGTTAACCCCTTAGATTTGTGTCGAAGTAACGTGACGACTGACAAATTTTACAGAGAGGGATTACGAGGAAGTTGCCACAGACTCTCTTGGCGAGGACGCCGAAGAGGCCGAGTACTAATCGACTCATTCGTTGTGTGGGAGGGGAAGCTAGCTAGAGAAAAGGACATGCGTTTAAACTTGCAGAGCATTAATATATCCGGATGATGGGGGGTTTCATGCCGTTGCCGTTCCAACATGGAAGTTGTTTTGAATTCCCTACCTACCCTGGAGTGTTGATTGAATTTTCCCAGTCTAAAACCGTGCTTCCTTTTGATCATTCTGTTTTTTAAACCTACATTCTTGTGCGTTCTTATGATTGTCTCTCTGCCTTGGGAAAAAATTGTGTGAGGTTTTCTTTTTGAGGTGCGGGGGGATATGTATGACATGTACTATGTTAGTACCTTCTTTACAGTCTTTAATTTGACGCTTTTTTTTCCATCGTTCCCTTATTAGTGAGGTTTAAGTTGGATGCATATGAGTTATGGCACCCATTCCTTGATAGAGGGTATGCTACGTAAAGATTTGGGTATGCATGTGAAATCTCCTGATGCACCTTAGTCATGATTCATCGAGCAACATGACGCTTCCAATGGTATTGCGCTTAGTTGAGGTACTAGCCCATCGGATCCCAGCTCCCTGGAGCTTTGTAGAACTCTTATCTTCGGCGGCCTCCTTTGGACGCTTGTTTTGTTTTTGTTTTCTTTGGAGATCTAGGCTTGTTTTAGGCCGTTATCATGACTGATCGAGCCTAAGTAAGATGCCATCGTGCCGCTGAAGCTTTGCGGAGGTGTAGGGCTATCATTGGGGAAGAAACGCTTGGGTGCTTCGTGTTGCTGTGGGGCAACCGTTTGTGCAGGCTGGGTGGTATGTATGATAGACCACTGTTGTCCTATACCTGCAGCTTCATATAGCTTCTGCTACATTTGAATTGGCAGGGCTCGCAGAGCACACTCGTGTCTGTACAGTTCTCATAGCACCCAAGGTATATGTGGCGGCGTCATGGCAGCAGCAAGGGCGCACCACACTTGCTGGTTATTGAGATTTACAATAGTCGCTGCCTACATGGCCACTTGTGGTTTCAATTAGCTAGCGAATGCCAGCCAGTTACCGGTAGGTATTAACTTATACGAGTATCGCTGGGAGAAAAAAAAATATGAATTTTGAGCAACAAATCCTCAGGTATCACATATCCTTGCTGCCAAGCCACGACCGCATACCGCAAAAACTCGAATAATTGAACCGTGTGCTATGTCGTTGAGAATTCCCTACTCTAGAATAGGGGCGAAAAACACAGCAAAAAACCAGCTGCTCAGCCCCTCTGGGGGCCATAAAAAAACAAAA
>Ga0307509_10002068_pt1 | contig 33072 bp, 25 predicted proteins | sample 10_EM_MG_FD_202245 | JGI IMG/M metagenome (GOLD analysis project Ga0307509, IMG submission 202245) | Populus trichocarpa ectomycorrhiza microbial communities from riparian zone in the Pacific Northwest, United States - 10_EM | ecosystem: Host-associated > Plants > Roots > Unclassified | place...
CCTTCGAGCTGGATCAACAGCGTCGCGTACGACACCACGGAGCGTGCGGTGTCGTGGACGTCCTTCGTCGTCTGCGGCGCGTCGCGCAGCTCGGTCTGGAGCCGGCGCTCGGCATCCTCCGCGGCGATGCGAACGTGGCGCGCGAACTGGTAGCCATCGCTCGCGTCCTCGGCGGCGGTGAAATAGCTCCAGATCTTGTACCCGCCGTACGCCACGCCGATCAGGAGCAACCCCGTGCCGACGTAGACGAGCGCGCGCCGCACGCCGTTGCTCGCGTTGGTGGCGCGCGCGATCCACGCGAGGCCACCGCGCATCCCGCGCACCACGCCGTGATTGCCCGCGCCGTTGAGCAGCCGGCGAGCCTGACCGATCGTCGGCCCGACCCGGCCGACCCAGGTCGTGAACGCCATGCCCCACTGGCGAAGCAGCGTGGTCATGGGGCCGCTGCCGGGGCCGGCGAGCGCGGTCGCGAACGCGCCCATCGCCCGGTAGAGCTGGCCGCCGAGCGCGGCGGCGCGACCGAACAGCCCCCAGAAATACGGGTTCACCGTCGTCGTGGTCGCCGTGGTGGTCGTGGTCGTCGCAGAACCACTGCCCTCGCCGGGCGGACTCTCGTCCTCGATGATCTGATCCGTGTCGGGCGAGTATAGCGACGCCACCGACGTCTCGCTGCCGCACCCCGCCTCGTCGAGCATGGCGTCGGTGTGAGAGGTGAACAGGATCGTCGTGCAGTAGAGATCCTTGAAGTCCTGATCGAACGTGTAAAAGCTGTCGTCGCCGGAACCGGAGCCGGCCCCCGATCCGGCGAGCTCGATCGCATCGGGCTTGGTCGCGCATCCGGACGCGAGCACGAAGAGCAGGAGGGCGCTCGCAAGCACCCGTCGCAAGAACATTCGCATGGCAATCCCCTTTCACGGGTTGCCTGGTGCAACTCGCGTGACCAGCTCGCGTGCGAGGAGGTACGTGCACTTGCGCGCGCGGGGTGTCGATCGCGAAGCAACGACCGTCGCGCGCCGCGCAACACACGATCAGGTCACGTGCAGTGGACGAACTGGGCTTCGAACACGCCGGCGCCGTTGCACACGTACACCGGCGGACAGCAGCTGGCGCCGTAGGTACACCGCAGCCCTCTCGGCGCGCAGGGGCGATTGATGTTCGGCTCGGTGGCGGGGCAAGCCTTGGGCTGGGACCGGGGCGCGCAGGCCGGCGCGACCGGGCGCGCCTCGCGGTGGGACGCCGGCGCGGGAGCCGGCGCGCGCCGCTCGTGCTTGGTCGACGAGCAGGCAAGAGCGACCGCGAGCAGGCAGCACTTCCACATCCGCACGAGCCTACCCGAGTGCGCTGCCGTCGGGCGCTCCTGCTGTGCGTCGCGTATGCTGCGCCGGTGCGGCTGATCGATCACACGGCGATCTCGGAACCGTTCGTCTGGATGCATGGGCGCTCGCCCGAGGCGCCGGGGCTCTCCGACGAGCTCGCCGCGCCGCCGGCGTGGCCCGGCGAGATCGCCCTCGTCTCGATCCTCCGCCGCGATCTGGGCGGGCGCGGGACGATCGCGCACGTCTTTCCCGACCTGCCCGATGCCGCGCCGCTCGTGCGCTACCGCGCCGGCCGCTGGTGCATGTGGGATCCGACCGGCGCCCTCGTCCATGCCAGCGACGCGCTCGATCTCGACTGGTGCAGCGCCGGCTGGGTCGAGCTCGCGATCACGCCGACCGGGTACCGGGTCGCGCGCCAGGACGGCGCCGCGTGCGACGGCGTCACCGGCGACGAGGTCGGCGTGATGCTCTCGATCTCTCCGGCGCTCTGGCTCGTGATCCTCCACGACGGCAGCGCGAATACCGCCGCCGACATCGTGCGCGTCGAGCCCGACGTCGCGGCGATCGCGCGCGTCGCGTACGTCGATCCGGAGGCGAGCTGCGTGCAGTCGCCCGACGGTCGCGAGCTCGCCTGCGCGATCTGGGATGGAGAAGGCCCCGGTTACAGCGTGGTCGAGCTCGCGACCGGCGCGGTGACCACCCACCACACCGGCGACCGCATGCCGCGCCTCGCGTACGAGCCGACCGGCCGGCTCGACGTCGCGTGACGCGGGTCGCGACACCATCCGACGCATGAGAGGGATCAGGCATCACTCCGCGCGCTTCGGATGGTTGGCGAGCGCGACGAGCTCGCGGGCGAACGGTGCAGCGTGTTGCGCGTGGACGGCCCATAGCTCGGAGCGCAGCCGTAGCCAGGCGAGCTTCCGGAATACGATCTCGTCGCCCACCGCGCTGCGCTGGCTCGCCGGCAGGAGCGCGATCCCAGCGCCCGCCCCGACCATCGCGGTCGCGCTCGTGTAGTCGCCGACCTCGAGCACCGTGCGCGGTTGGAACCCCGCCGCGGCGCAAGCGAGGAGCCAACGATCGCGCGCGCGTTCGCCGGCGCGCACCGCGATCCACGGAGCAGCACCGAGCACGCTCGCGGTGAGCGCGACCCTGGCAAGCCGAGAGCCCCGCGCGACCGCCAGGCGATACGGCTGATCGAGCACGCGCTTGGCGACGAGTCCCTTGGTCTGCCCGATCCCGTGGATCAGGGCGACATCGAGCTCGCCGGCGTGGAGCGCGGCGACCTGGCGCTCTGTCGCCGCGTGCCGCAGCTCGATCTCGAGCGTCGGGTGGCGTGCGCGCATCGCGCGGAGCGCGGCCGGCAGCACGCCCGTCGTGATGGCAGTGTGGAGAAAGCCGATCACGAGCTTCGGCGGCGCGGTCGCGCGGCTATCGCGCACGAACGCGTCCGCGCGCGCGAGCAGATCGCGGGCGGGCTCGAGCAACCGCTTGCCATCTGCCGTGAGCGCGATGGCACGGCCGACCCGCGCGAACAGGCTCATCCCCAGAAGCTCTTCGAGCTGGCGGATCTGTCGACTGAGCGGTGACTGCGAGATGTGCAGCCGCTGCGCTGCACGACCGACATGCTCCGTCTCGGCGACGGCGACGAAGTAGCGAAGCAAGCGCAGATCGATCATGTCCTGGTCGGTCTCGATCTTGCGCCATCAATGTCTTTGACGCAACGGTCGACCTTCGCGACAGTCCGGCCATGACCTGGCTCGGTACCCGGCGCGCGACTGCCGCCGCGATCGTGATCTCGCTCGCGCTCGCGGCGTGCTCCCTCCGCCTCGGCTTCATCACCGACGACTACGCGTTCCGCGCAAAGCTCGCGCACGACCACGCTCCCGCCGAGCTCTTCACGTTCCAGACCGGAGATCCCACGACCAACGCCGCGCTCGTCCGGATCGGCCGCCTCCCGTGGTGGGCGGCGCCCGACCTCGAGATCCACTTCTTGCGCCCGCTCACCGGAGAGCTGTTCGCCGCCGAAGCTGCGATCTTCGACGACGCCGCCGTCGGCTATCACGCCGTCGCACTCGGGCTCCTCGCGCTGCTCTACCTCGGCATCGCCGTGCTCTATCGGACGGTTCTCCCCCGCCCGACTGCAACCGTCGCGCTACTCGTGTTCGGGCTCGCCGGCGCGCACACCGAGGCCTACGCGTGGCTCGCCGCGAATCACGCGCTGCTCGGCGCGCTCGCGGGAGTCTGGGCGCTCGCGCTGTACGTCCGTGCGCCGGGTCGATGGCGCTGGCTCACGCTCGTGCCGCTCGCGCTCGGGCTCGCGGCGAGCGAGACCACACTCGGGGTCGTGCCGTTGTGGTGCGGGCTCGCATGGTCGCGCCGGCGCCTCGACGGCATCGCGCCGGTCGTCGTCGGCGTCGCCTACCTCGCGATCTACGTCGCGCTCGGTGCCGGCACGCGCGGTAGCGGCGGCTATCACGACCCGCTCTCCGATCCGGTCGGGTTCGCCTCGCTCGTCGGGACTCGCCTCCCGATCCTCCTCGGTGACGCCGCACTCGCGATCCCGTCCGGGCTCGCGATGCTCGGCCACGTTCCGGTGCTCGCCCTCGCCGGCCTCCTCGCGGTCGCGTTCGTCGGATACGCCGGCCGCGCGCTGCCGCGCCCGCTGCTCTGGTTCGTCCTCGGCGGGGTGCTCGCGGTCCTGCCCGGCGTGGCCGGCTATCCGACCGGCCGCGTGCTCCTCGTGCCCGACATCGCGTTCGCCGCCGCACTCGGCGCCATCCTGATGGCTCGCCCCGTGCGCGTGCCCGCGATCGCGATCGTGATCGCGGTCGCCCATCTGCTCGTCGCGCCGCTGTTCGGCCTCCACGAGCTCCGCGCGCTCGCTCGCCGCGGAGACGTCAGCGACCGCGCCGCCGCGGAGGTCGCGGCGCTCGTCGCTCCCGGCAGCCGCGCGATCCTGATCGCGTCGGCGGATCCGTACGTGTTCCTGTACCCGCGCGGCGTCCTCGCCGCGACGCACCCCGGCGTCGTGACGTGCTGGTCGGTGCTGTCCGCCGCGCGGTCGCGGCACCGCCTCACCCGCACCGGCGAGCGCACGTTCACGCTCGAGCTCCTCGACCAGCCGATCGCGGCCGGGTTCGACGGCCTGTTTCGCAGCGCCGACCGCCCGTTCCACGCCGGCGACAGGTTCGAGCAGTGCGGCGCCACGATCGCGGTTGCCGCGCTCGACCCGCGCGGCCTGCCGACCCGCCTCGACGTCGCGTACCAACGAGACCTCGCGGACCCGAAGCTCGCGTTCCTCGTCGAGCGCGACCACCGGCTCGAACGCTTCACGTTCCCCGAGCCCGGCAGCTCGGTCGAGCTGCCGTGAACCGGTGCGGGCTGGCTAAGCGCGAACCGCCGCCTGCTCGGCTACCGCATTTGACGGGCATCCGCTTCTTCCACTTGCCTCGCGGTGCCTTGCACGTACCGCCGATCCGGATCGCGTGCACATCCCAGAGCTCGAGACGGAATTGCGCGAGCTCGGCGGCCTTGACCCGATCCAGATCGACGGCGCGACACCCTCACGGGATCACGATGTCCGCGAGATCGAGCCCGCCCGGGTACCAGTAGCTCGTGTACTGACCGTAGCCGTACACGCTGACGCCGAAGTGAACCGTGCTGGTCGCGGTGTGGTTCCCTGTCGCGGTGGGCACCAGCTGGTAGCGCTCCACGCCCTGCCCCGAGGCGCCGATCGGATGGCCGATGGTCACCGGCACGCCGTCGACCATGACCTGGGTCCCGACCGCCGCCGTCAAGTTCACGTAGGCGACCTCGTAGTTGAGCGGAGCGTGGAATAGATACGAGCGGCGATACTGATCGAGCGGCACCGCGAGCGCGAGCGCCGGGTCGCCCGTGTTGCCGCCCGCTTCCTGGCCCTCCATGTATTGCGCGACGAGGATGCGGTGGTCGCCCGTGACGACCAAGTCGCCGAGGTGGCGAGAGATATCGATGAAGTCGCCGGGCGCGGCCAAGCTCGTGGCCACGGCCGGCAGCGGTGGATCGAACGTGAGCGACGTACTCGCCTGCGCGGCGATGATGCGAATGACCTGCTCCTTCCCGTCCGGGAGCAGCGGCACGGCCGGGTTCGTGACGGCGTACGTCGTCGACAGCGTCGCGATCGGAAACATCGTCTCCTCGATGTGATCGCAGTACGGCGTGTCGAGTGGAACGAACGTGCACTCGTGTCCGCTGATCACCTGTACGGGCTTGTTCGCCGAGACCAGCGAGCCGGTCAGGTCGTCCGCGCCGCCGTCGTAGACGGGTCCATCGAGTTGGAGCACGTCGCCGCGCGAGAGCACGACGTCCTGCGGCACGCCCGCCACGAACGGCGGCGCCCCGCCGCCGCCCTGCGCATTGCTGCGCGTCGTGATCGTCACGGTGGTGTTGTCCTCGGTCGCGGTGACGGCGAGGAAGCCCGGCGCGTTGAAGCTGTTCGTGGGGTACGAGGCGACGACATAGTCACCGTCGAGCGCGGCGACCGGTAGCAGTAGCGACGCGTCGTTCGACTCCGAGTATTCGGCGCCGCTCACGTACTGGAGCGGGTTGAACTGATAGACGGTGACCGGCGCGGTCGTGGTCACGTGATAGGCACCGCCGTGCACGAGTGCCGAACCGAAATAGAGCACGGAGATCCACGGCAGCGTCTGTACCGCGACATCGCCCGGCGCGACCACGAGCGAGATCGACGCAGTGAGGCCGCCGCCGTCGATCGTCGCGGTCACGTTGCTAGTCCCGCCGTTCGAGATGGTGATCGCGAACTGGAACGCGCTCTCGTCGACGGCGTTCGTCGTCACTGTCGGGTAGTACTCGCAGCCGATGTAGCTCTTCGCCATGGCCGCGGTCGCGCACGCGTCGACGCAGATACCGCCGTTGCACGTCAGGTTCTGCGCCGCGTCGCACATCTCGTCGGTGTACGTCGAGCCATCGGCCGCGCACGTGCGCGTGTGCGTATCGTCGATGCACTCGACCGAGCCCGGCACGCACAGGACGCAGCCGTGCGCGGGATCGCAGAGCTCCGCGCAGTGCTCGCCGACCGCGAAGTTGCCATCGACGCACACGAGCCGATCGCTCCCATCGCACGCGGTCTGCCCCGCCGTGCACGGCGGCCCCAGGTCGCCGTCCGGCGGCGCCTCCGTCGGCCGAGGAGGCGGCCCACACGCTGCAACCAAGATCACCCAGGCGGCGACGCGCATGCGGGCGACGTTACCGCCGCTGGAATCACACCACCAGCTATGCGCGCGCATCGGTGGCTGTCGCATGCGGGCGTCAACCGGCGGAACGTTCGGCCCGCTCGCGACACTTCCTGACATGAAGGACCTGCGGTGCAGCACCTGCCGTCAGGTCGATCGCGATCGCGTCGCGCTACTCGCCTCGCTCACCGCGCGGCGATCACGCGATCCGCGATCGACCTAGTCATGGCCGTACTCGCACACGTGATAGGCGTGACAGCTGGTCGTCTTGATCGCGCACCGCTGCGCGACGTCGATGTTCAGCTCGAGAGGGATCACGGTGTCGCGGCGAAACGAGCTCGGAATCACCATGCAGGTCTCGACCGTCGTGGCGTAGTCGACAAGCAGCTTTTCGCACTTGGTCTCCATCGTCGCGAACGCCTCGCACATCGCGCGCGAGCCCAGCGCGGGTAGGATCATCACGGAACCAGACGGTGTGATCGGGTAGGAACCACAGGAGATGGTCGTGGACCGCATTCCACACGTGCGCGCGTGCGGTGATGCATCGCCGAAGCCGAAAAGGACCGCCGGAGGCCGAAGATCGATCTCTGTCCGGAAGCGAGCCTAAGAAACCCAGATGCTTGGTGACCCCAAAGGGACTTGAACCCTTGTTTTCGGCGTGAGAGGCCGACGTCCTAACCGCTAGACTATGGGGCCAGATTTTCAGGTCGAAGCCGGCACCTTGTACCGCACTTCTTCGTTCGGGGACTAGGATTCGAACCTAGATAGCAAGAGTCAGAGTCTTGCGTCCTGCCATTAGACGATCCCCGAATGTGGGAGCGACTTTCTAACGGCCGCGCCGCGTTTCGTCAAGTGGGCGTGCGAGGGACGAAGGAGATCACGGTCTTCCCGCTCGTGCGCAGGATGTGGATCGCGAGCCAGGGCGTCGATGCGGTCTGCGACAGGAACCGAACGAGCTCGACGCCGCGGGTCCGCGTGGGGCCGATCTGGGTGACCGCGATGCCGCGATGATCGAGCTCCTTTGCGAGGAAGTCGGTCGTGTCGCGCAGGCCGCGGGTCGAGACGAGCTGGCCGGTGTCGTCCTTGCGGGTGCCGGGAGGGAGCCGGACATCGGGCTCGGCCGATGCGACGCCGGCGGCCAGGACGAACATGACAGCGAGGTAACACGGCCGCATCTATGGTAAGGATATCAAATGCGTGGCCCGATTGGCATCGTGTTGGCTCTGTCTCTAACGGTGGCTTGTAGCAAGAAGGCGGAGCCACCTCCGGCGGCGACCGGATCGGGATCGGGCTCGGCGACTAGCGGATCGGCGATGGCCGGGTCCGGAGCGGGCTCCGACCAGATGCAGGCCGGCTCCGGCTCCGGATCGGGCTCTGCGATGGCGGCCGGATCGGGCGAAGGCTCGGGCTCGGGTACCGAGGTGTCGATGAGCCATCGCGCGGGCAATTGCCCGAGCACGGTGCTGAACGCGAAGACGACCGACAAGCTGGTCGGCAAGGCGGTCGTCGTCACGATCACGTCGGACGACAAGGACGCGATCGCCGCGATCCAGAAGCGGACCGACGAGCTGCTGAAAGAAAAGGCCGCGGCGCATCCGACGACGGGCGCTACGCACGATCAAAAGGGCAGCCACGGTGGCGGCACCGGGCTGTGTCCTGTCTACGTCCCGGAGGGCGCGACCGCGACCGCGAAGCCCGACAAGAAGGGCGTGGTCGTCACGATCACACCCGCGGATCACGCCGACGATCTGAAGAAGGACATCGACGGCCGGATCGAGCGCGCTGCGATGTGGGTGAAGGACAACATCAAGCCCGCGAGCGAGGGCGATCAGGGTGGTGTCGGTGGGGGCAAGGGCGACCACGGCTCGAACCACTCCGGCAAGGGCGACGGCAAGGGCAAGCAGCGCGGCAGCGGCACGGGCGGCGGCGGCGGCAAGGGCACCGGCGGTGGCGGCGGTAAAGGCACCGGTTCCGCGAAGTAACGAGCGGGTCGCGACTCAGAAGCGGAGCGCGCGGATCCGCGCGACGATCGGCGCGAGCAGCTCGCGGGTGAGCGCGCGCAGCAGGTCCGACTCGCCGACGACGCCCGCGACGGCCGGACCGAACGTGTAGTAGGCCTCGACGCCGAGCTCCCCCAGCGCGGTGGTCTGAAGAACCGCGTCGCGGAAGTGGCGAAGGAGCTCGACGTCGTTCGCCATCACCGAGCCGTACGCCGCGGACGCGACGAAGCAGGCGTCGACCGCACCCGCCGTCCGCATCGCGGTCGTGACCTTCACGACGGCGAGCCCGCCCGTGTTGCGACAGTCGTCGTACGCGCGGATCCCGACCCAGTAGTCGGTCTCGGGCAAGAGGCCGGTGATCGTGAACGTCTCGAGCGCACCGGGCGACGCCGATGGGACATGCGTCGCGACCGGCGACGAATCCGCGAAGTTGGCTTCGGTGATCGGTTCGCCCGCGCGGACGCGCACGTCGTAGCCGGTGACCTGGGTGCGCGCCGCGCCGATGCTCGGCGCGACGAACGACAGCGTGAGCTCGGTGGTCGCCGCGTCGACGGCCGTGACTTGCTCCGGCGGGCCCGGCAGCTCGGTGACCGGCTTCAAGATCGTCGCGACGCGCACCCGGTACATGTCGCCGCCCGCGGAGACGAGCTCGAGCCGCTGCGCGCCGCTGCCGGGCGTGTCGATCGTGATCGTGTCGTCCGGCGGCCGGACCGTGCCGTCCTTGCCATCGGGGTCGCCGTAGCCGGCGTAGAGCGCCGTCGAGGCGGAGGTCGCTCCCGCCGCGATCGTGAAAGGTACGCGATAGACGATCGACGGTTGACCTCGGAACGGCTGGCCGTACGTGCTCCAGGCGATGCCGGGCGGCGACGGATACGTGGCGTCGTCGTAGGTCGGGTTGAAGTCGTATTCCTGCGCGGTCTCGACCCAGATCACGTAGTCGCCGGGCGGCAGCGAGGATGGCACCGGCCACGGCGCGTGCGAGCTCGTGCCGCCGACGGGTGTCGGTTGCGACACCGCGTCGAACGGATCGAGCGTCTTGAACATCGCGACCGAGGGCGAGTCGCTCGCCGCGCGGATCAGATCCGCGCGCGGCGGATAGAGCGACGTCGCCGTCGTCGAGAACTTGCCCTTGTCGGTGTACGCGGCCGTCGCGCAGGTCCCGGTGTCCCAGCCGGCCTCGCCGGGCATCCGCGGCCGGCAGAAGTGCAGCTCGTGCGAGCTCTGATCGAACGGATGGCTGAGATCGTTCTCGCCGCAGCTCACGTACTCCGCGCCGGTCACGCCGAAGCAGTAGTCGGGATCCTCCGAGACGTCGTTCTGGAACACGACGGCGGGGAACGTCATGCCGTGGCGGTGCGACCACACCGGGAACGTCGTCGTCCGCCGGCCGTACGGCCACAGCGCGGCGCTGTTGAAGTCGAACCGCCCGGGCCGGTTGCCGAGGCCGAACGAGCCGATCTGCTGCGTGACGTAGATCGTGTCGAGGTACTGGCCGGTCGCCGTTTCGATCCACGCGACGATCTGGAGCTTGTCGACGGGCGTGAACTGGACGTCGACGCAGCGCTGATCATCCGCGCGAGCGAGCGTTGGAACGAGGAGCGCGACCCAGACGAACCGTCGCATCGGCGCAGCTTCGCACGACCCGCGTGGGTTTCGCCTCAGAACGTGACGCGGCCTGGCTGGCCGTTGCCACCGCTCGAACCGTCGCTGCCGTTCGAGCCGGAGCTGCCGCTCGAACCGGCAGAGCAGCCCGGATCGTCGACGACGGTGTTGCCATCGGAGTCCGTATGCGTGGTCGCGGAGCGCGCGCTGCCTCCGGAGCCACCCGAGCCACCGGAACCCCCTCGCCCGCCGCTGCCTCCGGCGCCGCCCCAGCTCCCGATCGCGCCGCGCAGCTCGTGCTCCAGCGCGGTGCACGAGCCGTAGCTGCATGCGAGCTGGACCGCGACGTTGCCACCGTCACCACCATCGCCACCGTCGTCGCCGGGACCGCCATTGCCACCGTCGCCGCCGTTGCCGCACTCGCCGCCGGAGCTGCCGCTCGAGCCCGAGCTGCCATCCGAGCCGGCAGAACCGCCGCCGCCCTGACTGCCGGCGCGAAATGCGGCGACGTCGCGGCGCTCGAGGATCGCGAGGAAGTCGCGGCCTTCGAAGTTGACGTCGAGCCGCACGCGCTCGCCGCGCATGTCGCCCGCGCGGACCGTGAGGTCCGGGCCGCGCGCGCCGGTACCACCGACGAACACGAGGTTCTCGGGGCGCTCGAACTTCAGGTACCACGCGAGCGTCGCGGCCGGCTTGCCCGCGATCGCGACCGGAATCGCGAACCCCTCGCGATCGGCGATCGGCAGGAGGTCGACGATCCGGGTGTTGTCGAGCACGTGGACCGCGCCGCGGGCGTCGAGCGTCACGAACTTCCCCGAGACCGCGAGATCCTTCACCGCGAGACACGGCGACGGATCGAGCTCCTTCGCCGGGGCACACACCGTGACTGGCCGCGAGATGCCCGCGACCTCGGCGAGCAGCGCGCCACGCAGCGGCAGCTCGGGCACGACCGAGGTCTTGCCGCGATCCTGCGCGACCAGCGTCGCCGTTTGCAGCCACACGTGCTGGCGCACGATCACGTCGCGCCGCACCGTCTGCTTCGGATCGAACCACGCCTTCGCGACCGGATGCTCCGCGATCGCGATCGGGTTGTTGCCGTCGGCCAGCAGCCTCGCCTCGAGCGCCGGGCCCGCCTCGCGGACCTCGGGGAACGGCGACAGCGCGATGTGGATCCGCGCGATCCGCCGGCGCGCCTCGTCGCGCATCGCCGCCGCCGGCAACCGCGTGGCGAGCTTGTCCAAGGTCAGCTCGTTGCCCGCGGCCGCCAGCGCATCGAGCGCCGATGCGTCGACCGGCCGGCCCTGCCACGACCCCATCTCGAGCTCCGCCGCCTCGACGAGCTCGCGCACGAACCGCTTGCCGATCGGCCCGAGCTCGCGATCGCGCAGGCGCGCGAGCAACGCACTCACCGTCGCCGGATGTGCCTCGATCCCGGCCGCGCGTCCGACGTAGAGCTTCTGCAGCATCGACATTCGCTCGACCCGCGCCGGATCGGTCTCGAGCTCCGTCGTCAGCAGGTCGTCGTAGGCGCCGAGCATCGCATCGACGAGGAACGCCTGCTCGCTCTCCGGCAACTCGGCCACGAGCGTCTTCACGCACCGCTTCCACACCGCCGGCTGGATCGCACCGTCGCGAAATCCCGCGACCAGCGCGGCGCGAGTTGGCGGCGTGAGCCGCACCAGGTGCGCCCCGCCGTTCGCGTGGAGGTCGCAGACCTGCGCGCTGGCATCCGGTTGCCCGAGGTACGCGACCAGCGCGTCGCCGGAGTCGTACGCCACCGCTTCCGCGGCCGTGATCGGCATCCGGAACCTCGGCGAACCACCACAACCGACGATCACCGCCGCGCTCGCGATCAGCTTCCACATGTCACTTCTCCTCGACGTGAACGACCAGGTGAAAGCGATACGTGCTCGGCTCGCGCCTCACGACCACCGGCACCGCGAGCTCGAGCGTTCGGCGGTCGTACGCACGCGCCGCGTCGCCCTGGGGGAATGCGACCGGCACCAGCTCTGCCTGCGCGCTCGTCCCCGGCAGGATCCACCCGAGGTCGCTCGCCGGATGCAGGACCGTCTGCGTGCCGTCGCCGCGATCGAGCCGGATCTTGCTCCAGCCGACCTGGATCACCTCGTCGGTCTTGTTCGTCAGCTCCAGCCGGATCGCGTCGCCGTCGACCCGGACCTGCGCCCGCACGACCGCGTCCTCGAACGCGTCGCCCGGTCCCTCGGCGAGCTGGACGTGATAGCCGTACGTCGCCGAGAAACAGCCCGCCAGCCCCGCGAGCACCAGGTATCGCCACATGATCCTCTTATGCGCACGTTATTCACGTCGCGCCGCGCCCTTAAGAGAACGACATGTTCGGACTTCGCAGCACTTCTTCACGACCGGGCGCTAGAACGCGCCGCTGACCGCGAGGCCCGCGCGATCGCCAGTCGCGATCGGCGCGACGACGGTCGTCCGGACCTTCTCGTGGTCGGCCGCGAAGTACAGGTACGCGCCGAGCCCGACCGCGGCGACGCCACCGACGAACATGCCGGTGCCCGCGTAGCGCGTGATGCTCGCGGCGTGGTTCGCGGCGGCGTAGTCGCGCGCGGCGACCGCGTCGTCGTAGCGGCCGCGCTCGTAGAGCGAGAAGAGGTTCGCGCCGCCGACCAGCGCGACGCCGCCGGCAAACAGCCCGAGCGCGAGGCGGCGCTGCGGCTTGCCGGGATCGAGGACGACGTCGCGCGCGATCTCCGGGCCCGTCGTCGCGGTCGGCGAGCGCGGCGCGTCGGGCGCTGGATCGCGGACGCCGAATGGATCGGCGAACGCGGAGCCGGACAGCACGAGCACGAGGCCGAGACACGCAGCGGTGCGCATGCGGCGACCATAGCCACAGGCGGTGCCGCGATGCCAGCACACGACGTGCAACCGCGCGCTCGTCGAGGGGTCTGGATCGGGTGCGCGCGCTCGTGGTGGTCGCCCTCGTCGGCTGTGCCTCGCCGGAGCCACGCCCGCGGCATGCGCCCCACGCGCCCCTCGCGAAGCCGGCCCGGTCCCTGCCCGGCGCGCCGACTCCGTTCGTCGTCCTCGACCCGAGCGTGAAGGTCGTCCCGCTCCTCAGCGCCGATGCACCGAGCTACCGCTATGGCATCCTCGACCGCGACGCGTGCGAGGCCGAGCTGATCCGCCGCGGCGTCGCGTTCGACCCGGGCACGGCCGCCGGCGTCGATGCGCCGATCCGCCTGCGCGGCGCGCTCCACGGCGTCACGCTCCACCCGATCGTGGGCAAGCGCTACCAGGTGTTCGACTGCCGGCTCGCGCTCGCGCTCGACGACTTTGCCGCGATCGTCGCGGCCCACGACGTCACCGAGATCACGTACGCGTACGCGTATCGCCCGCAAAGCGAGTACGGCTGCACCGCGCGCTACCGCGGTCTCCAGCACTGCGGCGCGCTCGCGGTCGACGTCCGCGAGTTCGCGCATCGCGACGGCACCCGGCTCGCCGTCGCCCGCGACTTCCACGGCAAGCTCGGGCTCGGCACCTGCGCGGTGGGCGTCGGACCTACCGTGCGCTCGGCCAAGGCCGACGAGCTCTGGAGCTTCGTGTGCGACGCCGCCGAGCGCGCGCTGTTCAACGTGATGCTGACGCCCAACTACAACCGCGAGCACGAGAATCACTTCCACCTCGAGATCACGCCCGAGGCGGGATGGATGATGGTGCACTGACGGAATAGCGGGCGCCGATGTCGCGTTGCGCCGCATGGAGGGACCCATGTTGCGCATCATCACGCTCGTCCTCGTCCTCGCAGCATCGTCGTCGGCATTCGCAGATCCGGGCACGCCGCTCGAGCGCGACGATCTGCGCCGCGCCTTGAAGGAGCAGCGCAAGATCAATCTCGCCCGGTTTCACGACTACCGCCGCCACAAGGTCTATCCGCACAACACGTACCGGCCCGGCCTCTTGAACGTCTGGAAAGACGAGAACGACCATCTCTGCGCGGTCGCCACCCTGGTTCACCTCGATGGCAAGGACGCACTCGTCGACCAGATCGCGGCCTCCGAGAATTTCGTCAAGACCGCCGACCTCACCGGCGGCCCGCTGGTCGACTGGATGCTGACCTCGGGTTTCACCCAGGAAGAGATCGTGATGATCCAGGCGCCGACCGACGAGGACATCGCGCAGGAGGAGCGTGCGCGCCGGCGCGAGGAGCGCCGCGATCAGGCCCGCCTCGCGAAGCTCTACAAGTCGGTCGAGACCACGCTCGCGACCGAGCGCGTGGCCGACGCCGGGCTCGAGCTCGCCACGGCCCGTCTCGCGGAGCGGCCGGAGCTCGCGGCCGCGCTACTGGCGAAGTTCCCCGCGCGCTGATCCGATCACGTGCAGCACCTCGAAGCGCTCGACCGACAATAACGACTGCTCGTCGAACACGAGCCCGTGGCGCTCGGCCTGAAGGGTGAAGCACTCGACGTGGCTCGCGTGCCAGTCGGCACGCGTCAGATCGCCTTCGCCCTCACCCGCCGCGGTGGCCTCGTCGACGTCGGAGAACGGGATCTCGCGAACCTCGATCGAACGCAGGGCCAGCCGCGGGTAGCCGAATCCGTCGGTGACGATGCTGAGCCCGCCCTCGTACGCGAGTGGGATGCCGGCGCGCTTGGACCCTTCGATCCAGCCCATCGTGACGCGCTTCTCGCCGCACGCGACGAGGTGCGCGAGCTGCGACGCCATCTCGCGGTCGCTCTCGCCGAACGACCACACGTCGATCTTGCGGTGCGCCGGCCGCCAGCCGCCGAGCAGGAGCGCGACGTACAGCTCCCACAGCTCGTCGTCGGTCTCTGCCAGCGTCAGCCAGCGCGAGGTCGCCGGTGCCGCGGCGCGATCGATCACGAACGCGAAATCACGGCCGCCGCGCGGGTTCGGGCGTGACCCGGCCGGTGCGGGGAGCTCGAGCGGCATCGCGGCCTCGAGCGCGCTCAGCGGGCGCAGCCCGACCATCGGGACATCCGGCAGGTCGGCAAGGATGTTGTGGGTGCGATCGAGGATGAGGGCGCGCATGCCGCCGAGCGTACTACCGGCGGGCTCCGGCGCCCGGATCTCGAGCGGATCAGGAGAGTTACGAGGCGTGCGCGCGCTACCCGCGCGGTACCTCAAGCGCGGGGGCTCCCTGGACGAACCAGCTCTCGTGGACCTGGACCAACGAGACCTGCTGTCGATCGCCAAGGGTATCCGTACGAGGTCGCGGCCGTCGGTGCCGAGGACGTTCGTCCTGTTCGCCGCGTACAACCCGAGCGTGAGCACGATGCGCGATCAGCAGACCGTCAAGATCCCTCGCATGGTGTGAGCTAGGGCCCGTTGTGGGTGGCTTGATTGAAGCTGCGCCACAGCGCCTGGGTCGAGCCACGGAACGCGCCGAACACGCCGGCGTTCGTCGCGGTGCCGAGGTCGTGATACGGCGAGCTGACCGCGAAGTCGATGCGCGCGTTGTTGACCACGCTCTGCGCGCCGCGATCGAAGTTACCGACCGCGAGCGCGTGACCGAAGTTGTCGCTCGCGCTCGGTATCACGTTCGTCACGACCTTAGCCGCAACGTGCGTCAGGTACAGCGCGACCTGCCCCGCGCCGGTCTTCCCCGAGACGGTCTTGTTCGGAGTGCCGACCATCATGTCGAGGTTGCCGTCGCCATCGAGGTCCGCCATCGCGACCGACTCGCCGAAGCTGTCGCCCGAGAAGTTCGACTGACCGGCGATCTGGCTCTGGTCGTACTCCATGTGCTCGTCCGGCGCGTAGCCGGTGCCCGACGGGAACGGCAGGTACATGAATGCACGCCCCCCACCGAACCTACCGGGTGCGCCGACGGCGAGCGACGCGCTACCGGTCCCCGTCTTCGCGTAGAACAGCGAGTAGCCGAATCGATCGCCGCCGCCCCAGGTGCCGACGATCGTCAGCGGCGTGCCGGCGGTCATCGCCGCGCTGTGGCCGAGGTAGATCGCGACGTTGCCGTGCGCGACGCCGACCGCTGGTGCGCCGACCGCGAGATCCGCGATGCCGTCCTGGTTGATGTCGCCGGCGGCGAGCGCGTAGCCGAACATGCCGCCCGCGATCGAGATGCCCTCGTCGGAGGGGTGGAAGTTCTCCTTGAACGTGAAGGTGTTCGTGCTCCAGCCGACGATCGACACCATGCCGCGCGAGCCGCTGACGCCGCTCTCGTACTCCCACGGTGCGCCGATCGCGAGGTAGTTCTTCGAGCCGCCGTACAGCTTGCCGATCGCGAGCGAGGTCCCGAACATGTCGCCGCTCTCGGACACGCCGGCGCCCGTGCTGGCCTGCGTGATCTGGGCGCCGAGCGGGATCGGTCCACCGCGACCGCCCTGATAGACGTAGACCGCGCCGCCCTGCGCGCTCCCGCCGAGCGGCGCGCCGACCGCGAGGTCCGCGATGCCGTCACCGTCGAGGTCACCGGCGGCGAGCGCCATGCCGAAGTCATCGTTCGAGTGCGTCGTGACGCCGAACTGCGACTCCTTCAGCACCATCCACGCGACGAGGCCGTTCATCGTGCCCTTGTAGAGGAACACCGCGCCACCGTGGCCAGAGGACGGCTGCTCGCCCATCGCCCCGACCGCGAGGTCGTCGTAACCATCGCCGTCGAAGTCGGCCGAGACCATCGCCGTGCCGAGCATGTCGTTCGTCTCGTTCGCGCCGAGCGCGGGCTCGTACCAGGTGTACGCGCCGTTGATGTCCTCGAGGCTCCACTCCTGCGACTGGCCGATCAGCGTGCCGCGCAGCGTGGTGCCGTTGTACGTGCCCCACACCGGCGCGGTCGCCGGGCTCGCGCCGCCGAACAGCAGCGGCGGGCAGATGATGTTGTTCGCGGCGTCGTAGGTCGCGAACGAGTAGCTCGAGTACTGCATGATCGAGTCGATGTCGTACGGCGTGACCTCGTTCGCCGCGATCTGGGAGTACTGCGACGTCATGCTCGCAGGGGTGACGCACGTCGAGTAGTAGTTGACGAAGCTCGCGCGGTCCTGACGCTTTTGCTCGTGCATGAAGCCGAGCGCGTGACCCGTCTCGTGCCAGACGTCGGGGTTGTGGAAGCCGTGGACGAGATCGATCGTCCAGCCGCTGTGGCCGACGCCACCGACGGTCTGGTTGCCCGTCGTCGTGTCCCAGAACCGGTAGTCGATGTACTTCGCAGGTTTGGTGGCCGCGTTGCATTCGAACCGCTGGAAGTCGAGCGGCGTGATGTCCTCGAGGTCACCCAACATCTGGACGAGCCGGGTCTGGTCCGCGGAACCGATGCCGAAGTGCGAATCTTGCGCCGGCGTGACGATGCAGTACGGCACCACATTGTTCGCCCATTCGCCGAGGGCATCGGGGGTCGAGAGGTACGGTGTGGTGACGAGCGCGGGTCCGATCGCGAAGTCATCCTCGATGTACTTCATGCCGTCCTTCGCGACCCAGGGGATCTCGATCGTCTCGCCGTGGCGAACGACGCGTTCGATGCCGGTGGCACCGTCGGGGAGCAAGTTGGAATCCTCGGCGCCGGGCGCCTGACCGTCTTCATCCGCGGCACAGCCCGCGAAGGCGAGCAGCGCGGAACACAACGCAAAACCAGAGAGCTTCATGGCGCGTCAACGCCGGCAGCTTCGGATCTTCCCTAGTTCTCGATCCGGAAGCCGGGCACGAGCGATGCGGCGAGCGCGTCGGGGTCTGCGACCTCGTGTCCGCGCATCCAGGCCTCGGCCGCCGCGGCGAGCTGACGGCCGGTCTCGCCACCGAGGGCGCGGCCGCGAATCAGCTCGCACGCGTGTGCGTGCAGCACCATGTCGACCGCGCGAAACGCCGTCGCGGCCGTGCTCAGCGTGGCGACCGCACCTTCGCGATCGCCGCGCCGCATCGCGATGCCGGCATCGAGCGTGGCCGCGAACGCGCGGGGCCAGCCGGTGTCGAGGCGAGCGAGCTCGCGGGCGAGCTTCGCCGCGCGGTCGAGGTGCGCGCGCTCGCCGGCGAGGATCAGCGCGCGCCCCAGCGAGAACCGGGTCTGGATCCCGACCATGCACATCCGCATCAGCAGCGAGGCGGACAGCTGGGCGCGCACGCCTGCCCACGCCGCGATCGCCGCCGCGCCGTCGCCGCGATACAGCGCGATCTCGACGCGCGCCTGCGTGTCGGTCCAGTGCTGGAGGTGCCATCCCGCGCGCGACCATTTCGCGATGGCATCCGCGCGCTCGCCATCGGCGCGATCCGGATCGCCGTGGATCAGATGCAACCGCGGTATCACGTACGTGCGGAGCGACACGGCGGTATAGAGATCACCGACCGCCTCGGCGTCGCCGACCGCCTGCGGCGCGCGATACGCGAGCTCGCCGAGCTCGCCTGCCATGTACTGCGCGGGGAGCAGCCACCACGCGTACATCGAGCCGACCTCCCACGCGACGTCGGTCTGGGCCTCGCGGAAGAGCCCGATCGTTGTCTTCGAGTGATCGATCGCGTCGCACCAGCGGCCCTCGCACTCTGCGGCGATCGCGAGCGTCGCCGCGGCCCATGCGCGCGCGTGCGGATGCGCGATCCGATCGGCGATCGCCTTCGCCGTCGCGCTCAGCTCGACGGCGCGGCGGCGCGCGGTCGGTCCGCCTTCCATCGATCGCACGATCGACTCCCACGCGATCGCGCGCGACACGCGATACGGCTCGCCCGCGTCGAGCGCGAGCAGGAGGTGCTGGGCCTGGAACGTCGCGGCGCGGACCATATCGACGCCGCCGAGGCCGTTGCCGACCGACCAGCACAGATCGATGCGGTGAAGCTGCGCGGCGGGAAGCGAGTCGGCCTTGCGCTCCTCGAACGCGAGGCCGCGCCACTTGAGCCGCGCGCGCCGGGCGAGCAACGTCACGAGCGCCGAGCGCGGCGAGCCCGGCAAGCGGAGTGCGAGGTGGCGGAGCGCGGGCTCGAGCTGGGCGATGCCTTCGTCGACGAGACCGGAGCGTAAGAACTGCTCGGCCGAGCGGGTGCGCAGCCGGACCTGGTCATCGCCGGTGGCGGCCTCGGCCGCGTCGCGGAACGCCGCGGCCGCCGCTGCGCCCCGCCCCGCGCTCGCGAGCGCCTCGGCATAGCGCACCGCGAAGTGCGGGCGGCGGGCGGCGGGTGCGAGCTGGAGCGCGAGCTGATAGAGATCGACCGCGCGATCGAACGCGAGCTTGTGCTCGGCGAGCTCGGCCGCGCGCTCGGCATAGTGGAGCGTCTGCGCGTCGTCGCCGGCGGCGCGGTACTGGACGACGATCGCCTCGGGATCCGGCACCGGCTCGTGTTCGAGGGCCTCGGCGATCGCGCGATGGGTCGCGACCGGGTCGGCGAGGTGCGCGAGCGCGGTCTCGCGGACACGATCGTGGAAGCACTCGACGAGGTCGTCGTCGCCATCGCCGCGCGACCGCACGAACCGCGCGGCGCGCAGGAGGATCAGCTCGTCGAGTGCGCCCTGCGACGCCACGCGCGCGACCCGCAACGTGATCGGTCCACCCGACGCGGCGACGACATCGAGCAGCCGCCGCGCGCGCTCCGGCAGCGCCTCGATCCGCTGAGCGAGCACCTTGTCGAGCGACAGGTTCCCGACGTGGATCCCGCTCGTCACCGTCCGGGCGAGCTCGTGGACGAAGAACGGCACGCCCCCCGACTCGCTCGCGACCCGATGCGCCTCTGGCGAGCCCGGCCCGAGCAGCGTCGAGGCGAGCAGCTCCGCATCGAACGTCCCGAGCGGCTGGATCGCGAGCTCGACCCAGTGATGGCGCCCGCGCACCGCCGCGACCATCTCGGCGGCCGCGTCCTCGATCCGGTAGCCGAGCACCATCAACATGGCCGGCGGATCGGGCGGCGCGACCAGCTCGCGGAACAGCACGGCGCTGTCGGCGTCGCCCCACTGGAGGTCGTCGATCCACACGACGAGCGGGTGCCGCTTCGCGAGCGCGCCGAGTAGCTCGCGCAGGGCGGCCGCGGCGCGCCGCCGGATCTCGTTCGGATCGAGTCCGACCGGGAGTCGCGCGACGGCGAACGAGTCGAGCCGCGACAGGACCGGGAAGACGCGGGCGAGCGCGGCGGCGTGGGCCGGCAGGAGCGCGTCGACCTCGGTCTTCGGCAGGCCGCGGAGGTGCTGGGTCAGCGCGTCGACGAGACTGTCGAGCGCCTTGAACGGCACCGACTCGCGCTCGAAGCAGCGGCCCGCGAGGACGACCGTGTCGCGCTCGACGTCCTCGACGAACCGGCGGACCAGCGCGCTCTTGCCGACGCCCGACGGACCCTGGACGTGGACGACCACGCCGCCCGCGATCGCGCGCTTCGCGGCCTGCTTCAGCGCGGCGAGCTCCGTCGTCCGGCCGACGAACACGGTCTCGCCGGCGAACGCGGGGACCTGGGTCCGCGTGCGGGTACGGCCGACGACGCTGATCACCTCGCCGAACGTCGGCCGCTCGGCGGGCTCCTTGCGGACGAGCGCATGACAGAGATCCGCGAGGTCGGCCGGCAGGTCGCGATCGTGGGTCCGTGGATCGGGGCCATCCTCGTGGACCTTGCGCCACAGCACCTCGCGCGCGGGGCCCTCGAACGGCAGCTTGCCGGTCAGCGCCTCGAACAGCATCGCGCCGACGGAGTACCAGTCCGACGCGGGCGCGATCGCGAGGCCCTCGGCCTGCTCGGGCGACATGTACCCCGGTGTGCCGACGACGACCTCGTCCATGCTGGTGTGCAACCCCTCGCGGCCCAGCGGCGCGGCGAGGCCGTAGTCGAGGACGCGCAGCCGTGCATCGCGGCCGATCATCACGTTCGATGGCTTGAGGTCGCGATGCAGCACGTGGTGGCGGTGCAGCGCGTGGACCGCTTCGGCGAGCTGGGCGAGGCAGGAGCGCAGGCGCTCCTCGTCGTAGGCGGCGGCGTAGCTCGGCGTGATCACGTCGGGCGGCCGGTCCGACTTCCAGCGCCGGGTCTCCTCGCTATCGTCGGGGATCACGGCGAGCCCGGGGAGGTCGCCGCGGATCCAGGCCCGGAAGTCGACGCCGTCGATGAACTCCATCGTCATGTACCAGTGGCCGTCGACGGAGAACAGCTCCTTCAGGGCGAGCACGTTGGGATGCGCGATGTCGGCGGCGCTCCGGAACTCCTGCTTGAACCGGTACAGCGCGTCGCCGTCGAGGACGTGCAGCTGCTTCACCGCGATCCGCTGCTTGTGGTCGACGTCCTCGGCCTCGTAGACCGTACCGAACGCGCCTGCGCCCAGCCGGCGAACGAGCTGAAAGCGTCCTCCGAGCACCCGGCTCAGTGGGTCCACCGCGACTGACACCAGCTCCCAGTGTATCACCTCCGGCGAAATTCCGAGCCCGGCGCTTGCACGCCGCCGGGAAGCGAGCCGACGATGCGCTCCATGGGAATCCAGGACGAGACGGCGGACGAGGAGCACGAGCACGACCACAACGGTCACGACCACGATCATGATCACGACGATGACGGCGAGGCGGTCGTCGCCGTGATCATCAAGAACCAGGAGAAGATCCTGGCGAACCAGAAGAAGATCGAGGGTAACCAGAAGGTGCTCGCGCAGCTGCTCGCCGGTCAGAAGACGATCCAGGCGAACCAGAAGGCGATCCTCGCGAACCAGAAGTCGATCCAGGGCAACCAGAAGAAGCTCGATCAGGTGCTCGCCAACCAGGCCAAGATCGCCGCGAACCAGAAGAAGCTCGATCAGGTGCTCGCCAACCAGAAGGCGATCCAGGCGAACCAGAAGAAGATCCTCGCGAAGAAGTAGCGATGGATCTGCTCGAGCGTGCTCGCACGCTCGCGGCGTGCCCGCTGTTCGAGAATCTCGCGCCGGCGGTGGTCATTCGACTCGCCGAACGAGCGCGAGCCGTCGAGCTCGAGCGCGGCGAGCGCCGCACCACCGCCGACGACGTGTGGGTCGTGGCCACGGGCTCGCTCGCGGTCGCGGTCGAACAAGCCGCGACCACCGAGGCGCTCGCCACCGTCAGCGTCGTCCGCAAGCGCGGCGCGGGGGCCTTGCCCGGCAACGCGCTCGGCCTCGTCCGCGTGGTCCGGCCCGCGACGCCGGTCGTCGAGGTCGTCGCCGAGGTCGCCTGCGTCCTCGTGGGCCTCGCGGTCGACGACGTTCGCGACGTGCTCGAGGAAGATCCGGCGGCACTCGCCGCGATCGCCGACCGGCTCGCCGCGCTCCTCCTCGAGGACACCGCGTGAACCAGCGCGCGTTCCGGCTCGGGGTCGTGATGATCCTGCTCGCGAGCCTCGTCGCCGTCGCGCTGCGCTCGTACGCGGAGGCGACGTTCCTGAAGGCGTACGGACCGGCGCAGATGCCGTGGCTGTTGATCGCGACGGCCGCCGGGTTCGCGGTCGCGACGCTCGGCTACGACGCACTCACCCGGTTCGCGCACCCCGGCCTGATCGACGTCGGGCTCCTGATCCTGCTCGGTGGGATCGCGGCGGCTTCGCCCGCGTTACTCGAAGCGAACGTACCCGCTGCGGCGATCGTCGTCGGGCTGACCGCGGCGGCGCAGGTCTCGAGCCTCGCGCTGTGGAACCGGGTCGCGGCCGCGGTCGCCGGGCGAGACGCGCGACGGATGCTCCCGCGCGCCGGCGCGGCGGTGACCCTCGGCGGCGCGATCGCGGGTCTCGGTGCCGGTATCGTGATCCCGCGGACCGGGTTGCCGTTCGTGCCGCACGCGTGCGCCGCGGTGACCGTGATCGTGCTCGCCGTGTGCGTCGCGCAGGAGCGCGCGCTCGTCGCGGCCGGCGCACCGGGCGGCGTGCCCGGCGGGCCCGGGATGCCCCGCGCCACGGCGACGGCAGCACCGGTCGTCACGCTGTCCCAGGTCCAGCGCGCGCTACTCGCCGCGATGATCACGGTCGCGCTGCTCGAGGCGATCGTGACGACCGTGATCGACCTCCAGTTCCTCGCGAACGTGAAGACGCGCTACGCCGATCACCTCGCGGTCGCGCTCGCGCTGTTCTACGGCGGCACGAACGCGATCCTGTTCGTGCTCCAGATCACCGCAGTCCCGCGGATCCTCGTCACCCGCAGCCTGCCGTTCACGGCCGCGATCCACCCCGCCCTCGTGATCCTGTCGTACCTCGGGTTCGCCGCGTCGCCGGGGTTCGTCGGGATCGCGGGAACGCGCACCGCCGATCAGGTCCTTCGGCTCGCGACGTCACGAACGTCGCAGGAGCTCGCGCTGTCGGCGCTGCCTCCCGGCCCCCGCGCGCGCTGGAAGGTGCTGCTGCGCGGCCTCATCTATCCGGCGAGCGCCGCCGCGACCGCGTACGTCCTCTTGCTGCTCGGGCCCGCGATCCTGCGCGAGCCTGCAAAGGTCGCCGGCGTCGCGATCGCGGTCGCGGCGGTGTGGGCGATCGCCGCGCGCACCGCGGCGACCCGGTTCCAGCGCGCGCTCGCGGCGCCGCTCGGCATCCAGCAGGTCCGCCGCGAGGATCCCACCCGGATCGATCTCGAGACCCTCGAGCGCTGGACCCACGCCGCCGGGGCCGACACCGCAGGCGCCGCGCTCGCCCGCGCCGCACTTCACCGCGCACGCGTCGACCCATCCGACCTCGCCGATCACCTCCGCCACGACGACGCCGAGGTCCGCGCCGCGATGTTCGAGCAACTCGCGCGCACGCCGGTCCCCGCACTGCGCGCGGAGCTGCGTGCCGCGATCGCGATCGAGGACGACGATCGCGCGCTCGGCCTCGGCATCAAGGCGCTCACGCTCGCCGGCGACGACTCCGGAATCACCCGCGGCAAGGAGCGCGCCGGCCTCGCCCAGGGCCTCGACGATCTGACCCGCGCCGCCGCGCTCGTCCTGGCGCCTGGCGACGTCGCGCACGAGCTACCGGGCGTGCTCGCACGCGATCCGGCGTGGGCCGTCGCGATCCTGCGCGCACGCCGCGCCGACCTCGACGCCGCCACGCTCGGCGCGCTGCTCGACACCGCGACCGCGACCGGCCGCGCCGGCGCGCTGCTCGCGATCGTCCGCGTCGGCACCGCCGCGAACCTCGCCGCGCTCGCGACCGCGCTCGAGGCGGGCGACCCCGACGCGATCGCGGCGATCGCCTCGATCGGCGATCTCGGCGGCGACCTCGATCCCGCCGGCCTCGCGCTCGTCGCCGCCCTGCCCGACTGGTCCGCGCTCGCACGCGCCGCGACCGCACGCGCGCTCGCCGGTGCGCCCGCCGGTGCATCCGTGATCGGCGCGCTCGTCGCGGATCGCGATCCCGAGGTCGCGCACGCTGCGCTGCGCACCGCGCTCGCGTTCGCCCGCGGTGGCACGTCGCTCCCCGCCGATCGGATCGCGGCGGCGTTCGAGACCGCGCTCGTCGCGCTCGCCGCGCACCTCGACGCGCGCGACGGCGCGACCGCCGCGTGGACCGCCTGCGCACGCGCCGAGCTCGAGATCGCGACCCGGCGCTCGGTCGCGCGCCTGCTGTGGGCCTCCGCCGTCGAGGCCGCCGCCGCGGGCCGCGACCCCGCACCCGTCGCCGCGACGGCGCGTCGACTCGTCGGCGGCAGCGAGGCCGATCGCAAGCGCGCGCTCGACGTCATGCAGGAGCTCCACGCACGCCCGCAGATCCTCGAGGCGATCGAGCGCTGGCTCCGCCCGCCGGTGCCATCCGCCGCCCCACCTGCGCTCGCCGAGCACGACGCCTGGCTCGCGCGGCTCCTCGCCGGCGAGCTCGTCACCGTCGAGCCGCTGCTCGTCGCGCTCCGCAAGCCGGCGCTGTTCGCCTCGATCGCCGGCCCGGCGCTCGCCGATGTCGCCTCGCGCGCGGTCATGCGGACGATCGAGGGCGCGCTGTTCGATGTCGGAGCCGCGGGCGACGCGATGTTCGTCGTCACCCGCGGCGCCCTGCTCGCTCGCCGCGACGGCACGCCCGATCGCCGGATCGAAGCCGGCGCCGTGGTCGGCGAGCTCGCCGTCCTCACCCGCGCGCCGCGCGCCGCGAGCGTGATCGCCGCCGACGGTGGCGCCGATGTCCTCGCGATCGATCGCGCCGCGTTCGCCGCCGCCTCGCGCCGCGCACCGGAGCTCGTGCTCGGCCTGTCGGCGACGCTCGCCGGCTGGCTCGCGCCGAACCGACCCGACGTGCTCTAGACCCCGTGCGCGAGGATCGTGAACGTGTCGCCGGCGTCGGGGGTCGAGTTGTTGTTCGTGTCGGTCCAGCCGAACACGTACCAGCTGTCGGGATAGCTGGTCTTGTGCGGCAGGATCTCGTGCGCGTAGTAGTACGCGGCGGCCGTCGTGCCGCGGCCGCCGCTGCACGCGCCGTAGCCGACGAGGTTGAGCGTGCCGCTGACCGAATCGGTCACGAGCTCGGTCACGAACTGATCGGCGTGCGCGCCGCAGCTCGCCGCGGGCATCGAGGCGACCGGGGTCGTCGAGGTCCGGGTCATCCAGTTGTAGTTGATGCCGTCGGGCGCGCTGAAATAGACCTTGGTCGCGAGCTGGGTGTTCTCGAGCCACTTGATCGGCTTGTTCGCGAACGGGCCGCCGCCGAACACGTAGGTGACGCCGGAGCCGGCGAGCGGTGCGCCGGTGGTCTGGTCGACGAGCGAGGCGTCGGTCTGGTTCGCGGTGTGGACCATCACGGTCGACGGGCAGTTGTCGGTGATCGTCGATGCCATGAGATCGGCAGCGGTCTGGTCGGCGGCGATGCCGTCGTGGATCACGTAGACCGTCGTGTTCGCGCAGAAGTTCGGATAGGTCGGTGCGTTGCACTGCGTGCCGTCGCAGAACTCGCCCTGGGCGCAGCTGTTGCCGCACGTGCCGCAGTTCGCGAGCGTCGTGGTGTCGAGGCAAACGTGATTGCAGCAGCTCTCGTTGAGGCCGCAGTCGTTGTTGCCGTCGCAACCGGCGACGCAGACGTTGTCGGTGCGGCAGTACTGGCCGTGCGGGCACGAGTCGTCGCCGGGGATGCACTCGACGCAATCGCCGGTCACCGGGTCGAGGACGGTGCCGCCGGCGCACATCGGGTCGCCGGAGCCGGACCCGGTCCCGTCGGGATCGGACATGTGAGCGCCGCAGGCGGCGGTGACGACGAGGGCGAGCAGGAACAACGTGCGCATCTGGTAAGCGCGCGCACGAGCAAGTCAGAGGCCATCGCAACTCCGCATCGCGGTTGAACGGCCGTCGCGGTCTTGCGTTGCCTGGCAACCGCACCAGCCACTCAGAACTCGAAGTAGATGAACTTCACGAGCTTCGGATGACTCAATTCGCGCAGGATCATCGCAGCGCCCGCGAGGGCGAGGCCCTGGATGATCGGTGGCTGGGCGCAGAACCGATCGCGCAGCCAGCGAAACGTTCCGTCGGCCCAGAAGTGAGCCGCGAGGCCGATGAGGAGCGCGGCCTGGACCAGCGGGGTGACGTTCGCGTGGCCGGGGGAGTACGACGCGAGCTGGCGAAGTACCGCGAGCGCGCCGTCGAACGTCTGTGCGCGGAAGAAGATCCACGCGAGGCAGACGTAGTGGAACGTGAGCACCATCGCGAGGACACGCCGTCCGATCGCGAGGAGCGGCGGGCGCGATTCCTCGAGCTCGCCCGCGAGCGAGAGCAGCCACGCGGCGACGACGAGCGACGCCCACAGCGCCGGTCCTCCGCGGTACAGCGCCGGCAGCACTCCGCAGGCGACCGTGCAGGCGGCGACCCGGAACCACAACACCCGCTCCGGGTTCGGCCGCGGCGGCACCACCGGCGTCATCTCGGCGTGGGACAGCCAGGCGGTCGCGACGGCCCACAGCGGCGTCAGCGTCATCCACCCGAACGCCAGCATGTTCCAGGTATCGGTCCAGTTCGCGAGCTCGAGCGCGGCGACGCCGCCCGCCGCGAGCCCGGCGCAAGCGAGCATCATCTTTCCCGCGGCCCGGCGATTCTTCGCGACTGCGCGCTGGAAGAACCGCGTGATCGCGAGCCCGAACCCGTGGAGCCCACCCCACACCACGAACGTCCAGTTCGCGCCGTGCCACAGCCCGCCGAGCAACATCGTGAGCGAGAGGTTGACGTAGGTCCGCCACTCCGCGCCGCGACTGCCGCCGAGCGTGACGTAGAGATAGTCGCGCAACCACGTCGACAGGCTGATGTGCCAGCGCCGCCAGAACTCCTGGAGGTTCGCGCTGCGATACGGCGTGCGAAAGTTCTCCGGCAGGTCGAAGCCGAGCACCTGCGCCGAACCGATCGCGATGTCGGAGTACGCGCTGAAGTCGAGGTAGATCTGGAACGCCCAGGCGTAGACCCCGGCGAGCACCTCGAGCGTCGTGAAGTGGCCGGGCTTTTCGAACACGCGATCGACGATCGCGAGCCCGAGCGTGTCGGCGAGCGCGATCTTCTTGAACAGGCCGACGACGATCCGGTAGATGCCGACCGTCGCCTGCTCCAGCCGGAGCACCGGCAGGTCTGCGAGCTGCGGCAAGAGCTCTTGCGCGCGCACGATCGGCCCAGCGACGAGCTGCGGGAAGAACAGCACGAACGTCGCGAACTGGATCGGCGAGCGCGTCGCGCGCAGCTGCTTGCGATAGACGTCGATCGTGTACGACAGCGACTGGAACGTATGGAACGAGATGCCCGCGGGCAACAGCAGCGGATGCGCGGCGACGTGCGCGAAGAACGCGTACTTGAAATAGAACAGGATGCCGAGGTTCGAGCACAGGCTGACGACGACGAGCGCCTTGCGCGTGGCGTGCGACCGGGCGTTCTCGATCCAGATCGCGAGGTAGTAATCGAGAACGATCGTGCCGAGCAGGAGCGCGAGGAGGTACTTGTACGGCCCGGGCCGCTCGAGCGCCCACGCCTGATAGAACAGGCTCGACGCGACGAACAGGATGATCACGCGGCCGAGCGTCCGGTGACGATCGATCTGCGCCGCGCCGACGCCGATGCCGAGCACCGCGAGCACGAGCAAGTGGCCGTAGCCGGCGATCGCCGCCGAGGTCTCGGCGATCGAGTCGCGCTCCCACGCGATCCACACGGTCAGCCCGGTCGCGGCAACCGCGACGACCATCCCGCGCGCGACCCAGCGCTGACCGCGCTCCGAGCCGAGCCAGTCGCCGGTGCGCATGCCCGCCGCGATCGCGGCGCCGAGCACGCCGAGCCCGACGAGCCAGTGGAGGACGAGCTCGCTCGACCACGCGAGCGCGTGTTCGCCGTACGCGTTCGCGGCGAGCCGGTAGAGCACGTTGCCGAGCGGGTCCCACAGGAGGTCCGGATCCTTCGCGACCAGCACGAACACCAGATCGCCGAGGAGGACCATCAGCGCGACGCGCGCCCACTTGCCCCAGCCGCCGCTCATCCGCGCGACGGCGTAGAGGAAGAACACCGCGATCAGGAAGACCGGGTAGTCCGGGTTCGAGAACAGCATCTAGGCCCGATGCCGGCTCGAGGGTTGCGTGCGGCGTACACGTCCACGTGCCACGTGCACGTGCACGATCGTCCGCGGTGCATCGTGAAGGCCTTCGACTCGAAGCCACGACGAGTCGGGACGCTCCGAGATCGCGGCAGGATCCGGGCGGCGCGCATCGTGTACGTGCACGTGCACGTGACACGTGACACGTGCACGGCTCAGCCGAGCGTTCGACGAGAACAGCATCTAGGGCGCGACCGGACCGGGGAGCAGCGCGTCGGGAGGCACCGCGACCGGCGGCGCGGTCATCGGCCGAGCCGGCGGCAAGTGCTGCGCCGCGCGCCACTCGGCGTAGCCCCCGAGGAGGGCACCCGACAGCGCATCGGCCCAGCGCTGGTAGCCGATGTCGGTGAAGTGGACGCGGTCCTTGTATGCGACCTTCGGCTCGGCCTGGGCCCACCCGGCCATGCGATCGGCGCCGCCCATCGCCGCGAACGTGTCGAAGAACGCCACGTGGTTGCGGGTCGCCGCCGCGTGCTCGACGGAGATGATCTCCGGAAGGATCGCCGGCGTGCGCCACTCGCACTCCGGGATCACGGGCGGTGGTTCCGCCGAGCCGGTGCCTTTCGGGGGAGTCCCTTTGGCCGGCTTCATCCGATCGCACGCCTTGCCGGCCTCGCGCACGCCCATGTCGGGCGGCCCGAGGATCAGGATCGATGCGGTCGGTGCCGCCGCGCGGATCCGCAGGATCGTCTCGTCGTAGTAGCGCGCGAGATCCTCGAGCACGAGATCCGGATCGTCGGCCTCGTTCGTGCCGTACTGGAGCACGACGAGCTTCGGATCGCGGGTCGCGAGCTGCTCGCCGATGATCGACCAGTCCCACGAGCGCAGGCTGCCGAGCCGGCGCCCGACGACACCGAGCGAGTCGATGATCACCCCGGGCTTCGCACGCTCCATCACGACGCCGAACAGATCCAGGACACCGCCGCCGCCGTGCTCGAGCGTGAGCTTGTGCGGGCCGTCGTCGACGTTGATCACCTGGCGCGCCGGGTGGGGTGGCTCGATCGCGGTGGTCTTGGTCGCGAGCTGCTGCCACGGCTTGTCGTCGACGCGGTAGCGCAGGACGCCGTGATCCGGCGCCGCGTAATACAGGATCTCGAACTGACCGACGCTCTTGCCCGCGGGACACTCCGCGCAGGTCTCGACCCACAGATCGGCGCCCTTCCCTTTTCCCGTCACGCGCATGCCGTCGATCCCGAACGGCTCGGAGTCGCCGCGCGCACCGCCGACCATCGCGTGCCAGTCGCCCTGCTTGCCGTAGTGAACGTCGCGCTGGTAGTAGTGCCGCGTCGGCACCTTGCCCGCGCCGACGAGGCCGCGCCCGGCGTCGCCGAACCGCGCCTGCCACGTCACGCGCAGCCGCGACGTCATCGAGTCGCCCGCGGTGTGCGAATCGCCGAAGAACTCCATCGCGACCCGACCGCCGACGTCGCCGCGATCCGCGACCGCGAGCCCGGTGAACAGGGCGTCGAGCGTGCCCGCCGGTGCGTCGAGGAAACCCTGGGTCGCCGGCATCAGCGGCTCGGCCGCCGAGCCCGGCGTCGCGTTCACCGCCGCACCGTCGCTGCCGGTCGCGACCGGTGCCGGCTGATGGAGGTTCTTGCCGCGGTCGCCATCGCAGCTGCTGCACCCGACGAGCACGGCCGCGGCGATCGCGAACGTGGCTTCAGCGAGGCGCATACTTGCCGTATCCCGTCACGAGCGCGTCGTAGAGTGCATCGGCCATCTTGTCGGCGCCCTTCTTCGAGAGGTGCTGGAAGTCGCTCGACACGAGGCCGTGCTTGAACCACTTCGCGGCGGAGCCCTTGCCGCCCATCCAGGCGTAGGTCGAGTAGAACGCACAGCCCTGCGCGGCCGCCGCCTTCTTCTGAGCCTCGACGAGGACCGGCATCACCGGACGGGACTCGTAGCCGTCGTCCTTGGCCTCGGCCTGATCGGTCGGCGAGATCACGAGGCAGCTCCCGTCGGGCCGGGCCTTGCGGATCACCTCGAGGACCTTCTCGTAGTGCGCCTGATAGTTCTTGGTGTCCTGATCCTTCGGCCCGAGCCACTCGGCCTCGTTCGCGCCGATCATGATCAGGATCAGATCCGCGGCGCGATGCCCGAGCTCGGCCTGCCAGTGATCCGGCGTGTTGTTCGCGAAGCTCTTCACGTTGCTACTCACGACGCCGAGGTTGTCGACGACCGCGCCACTCGCGTTCTCGAGATCGATCCCGAAGAACCGCACGCGATGCTCGGTCTTGATCTCGACCGCCGACGCGCCGGCCGCGATCGTCGCGCTCGCCCACTTGGCCTCGCGATCGCCGCTGGTGTCGACCTTCACGAGCTCGCTGCCGTCGGCCATCACCGTCGCGGTGCCCCCCTTCGGCGTCGCGAGGTAGTACAGCTCGACGCTCGTGACCTTGCCGGTCGCGAGCTTGATCGTGGAGCGGCCACCTTCGGTCTCCGCGCTCGAGCCGCCGACGCCGTACAAGCCATCGGGGAGCTGCATGAGCGAGATCGAGTGCGGGTACCAGGTGCCAGTGAACGAGCGCTTGATCGAGTTGTTCTCGTTGAACTTGTGCGGCGGCACGACGTAGACGTAGCCGGGCCCGCCGTCGCCGAGCTCGCCCTGCAACCGCTCGCGCAGGCGATGCGCCATCTGATCGTCCGCGACGACCGAGTCGCCGTACCAAGACACCCGCACGGCGCGACCGAGCTTCTTCTGCTTCTCGCCGGCGACCGCGCGGTAGTAGCCGTCCATCGCCCACTGCTTGCACTTCGCCGGCTCGGCGCCGAGCGGCTCGATGCACGCATCGTTCAGCGCGGCGACGTCGTGGCTCCCCGCGGCGGGTGGCGGCAGCTTCGCCGGCTCCGGCTCGGCCTCGGCGACCTGGGTCGGTGGTGCGAACGCGGGGCCGGCGGGCTTCGCGGCCGGATCCTCGCGCTTCACGCTGAGCCGATTCGCGAGCGCCTTCACGTTGCCGTCGAACACGATCAGACCGGCGACGAGGAACGCTCCGAACCACAGCAAAGTCGGAGTGATCGTCCAGCTGCGATCCGGCACGGCCATTCCGAGTTGAAGGTATTCGAACAGGTCGTGGAGTCAAGGTTATGCTCCGGCCGTGGCCGTCGAGAGCGACAAGTCGGAGGTAGACGACAGCGCGCTGGCGCGGACGGCGACACTCGCCGCGTCGCAGCCGCTGGTCGCCGGCGACGCGCTCCCCGCCGGGCTACGTCTCGGGCATTTCCGGATCGACAAGCGGCTCGGCGCGGGTGGCATGGGCGAGGTCTACCTCGCGACCGATCTCGCGCTGGATCGCCCCGTCGCGATCAAGGTGCTGCCGGCCGGGTTCACGACCTCGGGCGACGCGCGCGACCGGCTGATCCGCGAAGCCCGCGCGCAGGCCCGGATCCAGCATCCGAACGTCGCGCACATCTACTTCATCGGCGAGGACGCCGGTCGGCTCTACTTCGCGATGGAATTGCTCACCGGCCAGACGTTGGGCGAACGCGCCGCGGAGGGACCGCTGTCCGTCGAGGAGGCGCTCGCGACGATCCGCGCCGCCGCGCTCGGCCTGCGCGAGGCCCAGCGCAGCGGCTTCACCCACCGCGACATCAAGCCGTCGAACCTGATGGCCGACGGGCACGGCGTGGTGAAGGTGCTCGACTTCGGGCTCGTCGCCGCGACACCCGAGGCCGCGAGCGGCCCGGTCGCCCAGACCTCGCTCGCCGGCACGCCGCTGTACATGGCGCCCGAGCAGGCGAAGGGCCTTCCGATCGATCTGCGCGCCGACATCTACGCGCTCGGCGCGACGCTGTTCCACCTGGTCTCCGGTAAGCCGCCGTTCTCGGCCGAGACCGTCGAAGATCTGGTGACCCTCCACGCGAGCGCCGACCGTCCGATCGTCCCGCGCAAGGGCCCTGCCCGCCCGGCGATCGCCGCCCCGATGGCCGCCGCGATCAATCGATTGATCGCGCGGATGATGGCACCGGATCCGGCCGACCGGTTCCAGAGCTACGACGATCTGATCCGCGAGCTCGAGCTCGTCTCGATCCAGCACACCCGACCGGCCGGCGCGTGGGTGCGCGGGATCGCCGCGGTGATCGACATCGCCATCGTCTCGCTCCTCGCCGTGCTGGCCATGCTCCCGTTCGGCGGCGGCGGCAACCTCGATGGCTACAAGGGCAACGGCCTGTTCTTCGTGTACGCCACGGTGCTCCTCGCCCGGTTCGGCACGACTCCCGGCAAGGCGCTGCTCGAGCTCGAGGTCGTCGGCATCCACGACGGCAAGAAGCCCTCGCTGACCCGTGCGTTCGTGCGTGAGGTCACGATGTTCGGCCCGACGATGGTCCTCGCGGCGCTCGGCCACTACCTCGCCGTCGACCTCGACGTCTTCGTCCTCGGCGTGTTCGTGCTCACGGTCGCGTCCCTGTTCCTGGCCGCGTGGCGGGTGCCCGGCAAGCGCGCGCCGTGGGACCGGGTGGCCGGGACGCAGGTCCGCTATCGAGTGCCACGCAGGCCGACCGCCA